>SPKZ01017539.1_pt1 | contig 28252 bp, 26 predicted proteins | sample 2456571 | NCBI WGS metagenome assembly SPKZ01 (sample SAMN11192286, study PRJNA482655) | marine metagenome | biome: ENVO:00000447; feature: ENVO:00000244|ENVO:00000211|ENVO:00000569|ENVO:00002023; material: ENVO:00002151; isolation source: ocean water from marine abyssalpelagic zone ... | reverse complement strand
CCATAAAAGCATGGTGACGGCTGCTGCGCCCCATAAAATAAAAATCACCGGGTCAAGTAAGAATAAGTCCCAAGAAAAATCAGACATCAGGGCTTGCAAGAAAGTAAATACATTAACGATAGATAACTGTCCGCCCCATGACCAACCAATAAAGACCACAGTAATAATTAAAAACAAGTGTCTGAAATTGTGCATAAAGGTTGGGTGACGTACTAGAATATCCTGGAAAAACAAGCTCATTACGACAATGACCAGTAAAATAATGAGGATAATTACTTCCGCTTCTTTCTCTTGCCATACTTGTTGCACTAAGGTTTGCTCAGGCTCAGGCAGGATCAGGGCGGGTCTATCAAGGTACTTATCTAAGGTGTGATATTCCGCTTTGAAGCTGGTGAAGATACTATCTAAGGGGCCAGTTTGACGGCGAACCAGTAATTCTAACTGCCAATCAGATGCTGGGTTAAATTCATGGTGTTCACGTACGATAAATAATGACATTTCTTTAAAGTGCGGTGCACCTTCTACATAAATATCAGTGACGCGAATATGATCTAAATCTCGAAAAGCAAAGGCTTCATTATTTTGCAAAATTTGAATGCGGTCGAAAATACCACCGCGTACATAGCCAGAGCCTTTAAAAGAATAACCATTACCTAACATGATAATGGCATGTTCATTTTCTTTTAAGCTGCTGATTAACCATTGGTATTCACTATCACCTAATAAATTTCGACCTACGGTGGGAATATCTGCTTGGGCAAAATACACTTCAGCAAACAACTCTTTTTTTTGTTCTGCGCTTGCTTTATCAATATGTTCGGCTTCGGTGCCAACAAAAGCCTCATCAATGATTTTTTTGTTTAAATATAACTTACGAATTGAGCCGTCACCGGTGAGGGTGGTCCAATTAGCTTGGTCAAATACCTCGGGGTAGATAGTGCCCATAGGCTGGATAGCTTCTTGGCTGGCACTGATAATACCGAGTGCGCGAGCGACTATGGTGGCCGATTTAACAATGCCAACATTCATCACCATAACGGTTACCGTCGCGCCGGAAAGACCATCGATATGAATAACGCCTTCGCTTTTGTTTCCGCCCACTTTTAGGCGGTCGCGGACATTTAAACCGTCATATTGATCGGTAAAAGCGTGTAATTTACTTTCTGGAATACCGGCAAGAATGATGGGTTCATGGTGCTCTAATACTTTAGCGCCGAGATAAATGCCGTTAGGGTCTATGGCCACTAACATATTTACTGGTTCGCCCGAGTAGGCAGGGATTCGAGCTAAATCATTAGTTTCAAAGGCGTAGCCTACAACTACATCGTCTTTACCCTCTTTTTCACCATAAATAGTCCACATTAATGGTGCATCTTCTTTGGCTGCCACCTTTTCAGAAATACGCGTTTGGTTTACAAAGATCTCTTTGATAAGTGGCATAGGATCTTTAGGAGGGCTAACAAAAAGTGCTTGTGCCGGTAAGATCACACCCAAACACAACACTAGAGCGTAAACTAATGTTTTAAGTAAGGACTTAGTCACTGTATTTAACAAAGTAAAAAACATCAATTAATCAACTTCTATTATTTTTAATATAAATAAGGAAATTGCAGAGCATAAAAAAGCAGCAACTGCGACAATATGACACAGTCTACGCTTTCAAATTTTTATCGTTATGATGTAGATCAAAAAACCATAGCGAAATATGATTTTAAAAAGTTGAATAAGAACAAAGTGATATAACCTTAATTAGAATAAGGTTATTAAGAGGAAAGTCATTTAAAACAAAAAGAACTTTTTTACCACCGATTTTCACAGATTAGAAAAAAGAGAGAAGAGAAGAAAAATAAAACAAGTAACAAGTAACAAGTAACAAGTAACAAGTAACAAGCGCTCATTTTCAATTCTAATTATTAACTTTTTTAAACGTTTTTATCGATAACGTCAGTATTCATTATTAATAATGACGTTACTTTCAATTTAAAGAAAACAAGATAAAATCATTTAGTTAACAATCACCCGAGCAAATTTTCGTTTACCCACTTGGTATACTGCTTTGCTACCACTAGTGATAGTCAACCCTTTATCGGTTATTTTTTCACCATCAATTTTGGCTGCGCCTTGTTTAATCATACGGTATGCATCTGAAGTACTACTAACTAAGCCCACTTCTTTTAATAAGTTAGCAATGGCGATTTCACCTGCTTCAGGGCTAAGCTCAAACTCTGGCATTTCGTCAGGCATAGCACCTTTTTGAAAGCGATTGATAAATTCATCATGTGCAGCTTGTGCAGCAGCTTCATCATGAAAACGGGCAATCAGCTCTTTGGCTAAATCTATTTTAACATCACGAGGGTTTTTACCATTGTCAATATCTGTTTTATAACCCGCTATTACTTCAAGTGACTTAAAGCTAAGTAGCTCATAATAACGCCACATTAGCACATCAGAAATAGACATTATTTTACCAAACATATCACTCGGACTATCAGTAATACCAATGTAATTACCTAATGATTTAGACATTTTTTGCACGCCATCTAATCCCTCAAGTAAAGGTGTCATAATCACTGTTTGTGGACGTTGGCCTTCAGATTTTTGTAACTCACGTCCCATCAATAGATTGAACTTTTGATCGGTACCACCTAGCTCTACATCAGCTTCAAGGGCTACAGAATCCCAACCTTGCACTAGCGGATACATAAATTCATGTATCGCAATAGCTTGACCATTAGCGTAACGTTTCTTAAAGTCATCACGCTCCATCATTCTGGCAACAGTTTGACGCGACGCCAGTTTCAACATACCTGCCGCCCCTAACTTATCCATCCAAGTAGAGTTAAAAGCGACGGTCGTTTTTGCCGGATCTAATATTTTAAATACTTGCTCTTTATACGTTTCGGCATTAGCTAACACATCTTCTCTGGTTAAAGGCTTACGGGTAACATTTTTACCGGTTGGATCACCAATCATGCCGGTAAAATCACCAATTAAGAAAATAACTTCATGACCAAGCTGCTGAAATTGACGTAACTTATTAATCAATACTGTATGGCCAAGATGTAAATCTGGGGCGGTAGGATCAAAACCAGCCTTAATTTTTAATGGTTTACCTGTTTTTAGCTTTTCTAATAACTCATTTTCTACTAAGATTTCTTCCGTGCCACGTTTTAGTTCTGCAAACGCTTGACTAACATCAGTCATTACTCGACTCCGAGATTAAGGATATAAAATAATTCAATGGCCGAATTCTACTCACTTTATCTACTACATAACAGGAGAAAAGCAATTGTGAGCTTATTTTTTTAAAACTTTTATAAAAAATTTGGTATAGTGCTAAGTAGTAAACGACAGTTATCGTATTTCAGCTAACACTTACCTACTTGCATTCAAGAACAAATATATCAGTTAATAAACAACAAATAATACAGCGCCAATTGAAAAGCCTTCAGAGCATATTGCTAAGTTTGTGCGAAATGTTTCTGCGCCTTCCCAAAAAACATCGCTTATTCATTGTATTCATCGGTGGTTTTTTAATGCTCTTGATGATGTTACCAACCAAGCAAGAACTAACCACGCAAGATGCTAGCAGTCGGGGTTTCGAATTAGGCAAACGCTACCAAGTTGCTATGCCTCAAAACAGCAGTGATGCAAGCACTGATAACCTAATAAAAATTCCATCTATTAAAGAGACTATTTCAGGGAGTATTACACCAGATGAGCCAACTCCTAGCGCTATAGTAAGTACGGTTAACTCACAACAACAAAATAATATATCTTGGCGAACGGCAAAAGTACGTAGTGGCGATTCGTTAGCAAGAATATTCAAACGCTTAGGTTTTACTGCCCAAGAAACTTACTCGGTAAGTACGGCACAAGGTAAAGACAGTAAATTACTAAGAAAAATAAATGTTGGCGATATTTTACGCATAGCGAGCAATGACGAACACCAAGTAACTGCCCTAGAATACCCATTATCAAAAACCGATACTTTATATATCAACCTTGTTGGTGATACCTTTCAATCACATAAAGAATCTAAAACAGTCGAAATTCGTCAAGCTTTCGCACACGGTACTATCAGTTCAAGTTTTTGGAATGCTGGTACTACTGCGGGTTTAACTGATGCGCAAATCATTAACTTTGCCAATATTTTTGGTTGGGATATTGATTTTGCTTTAGATCTCCGCACTGGTGATAGCTTTCATATGATTTTTGAGAAAAAATATGTTGAAGGTGAATATATAGGTACCGGCAATATTCTCGCCGCAGAATTTATTAATCAAGACCAGCCTTTTCAAGCGGTGCGCTTTACTGATGATGAATACTACACTCCTGATGGTAAAAGCATGCGCAAAGCTTTTTTGCGTGCCCCCGTTAATTTTAAATACATTAGCTCAAGCTTTAAACGTAAACGTTTTCATCCGGTACAAAAGCGCTGGAAGGCACATAGAGGAGTTGATTATGCGGCTAAAACAGGTACGCCAGTAGTTGCCGCAGGCAATGGCAAAGTTATTCGTGCTACTTATGATAAATATAATGGCCATCATGTCTTTCTTCAGCATGGCAATGGTATAGAAACAAAGTATATTCACTTCTCCAAACGTGCAGTTAAAAAAGGTCAACGTGTTAAGCAAGGACAAGTGATAGGTTATGTCGGCGCTACTGGTTTAGCGGCAGGTCCGCACTTACATTATGAGTTTTTACTAAATGGCGTGCATCGTAACCCAAGAACGGTGAAACTTCCTGATGCTAAACCTATAGCAAAAAAATATAAAGCTGAATTTATAGCACTCGCTAAAAAGCGCATACAAGCGTTAGCGGGTTCTAAAAGTGCCATGCTATCGCTGACAACTGCAGAAATAAACACACAAGCCAGTGATGATTAAGATGGGCACAGCTCCGGTAAATAAAAATAGCTATTACCTTGGTTTAATGTCTGGTACCAGTGCCGATGGCATTGATTTAGCCTTAGTTACTTTTGATGAAAATAATAAGCTTGAGCATCATGCTAGTTATTATCAAGCCTACAGTGATAAAACCGCCGCTAAAATTACCGCCTTGTACTGCGCTAAAAATAACAACCCTAGTAATAATGAAATAGACCGTGCTTTTGAATTAGATGTAGAGCTAGCCCAACTTTTTGCCAAAGCTATCAGCGGCTTTTTAGTCCAAGAACAACTAAGTTGTCATGATATTATTGCCATTGGCAGCCATGGGCAAACTATTCGTCACCGACCACTAGCAAAGCGCCCTTTCACCTTACAAATTGGTTGCTGTCAAACGTTAGCAACCTTAACTAACATTCGCGTTATTGGTCAGTTTCGGCGTAAAGATATGGCACTTGGTGGACAAGGCGCCCCTTTAGTGCCAGCTTTTCATCAAACCATATTTAGTGAAAACTCGATAAAAAATGGCAGTGATGTTTTTGTAATCAACATTGGCGGCATTGCCAACCTCACTTTTCTCCCTGCGACGAATAAGTTAACTGTTATTGGCTATGATACCGGCACAGGTAATGCCTTAATGGATGATTGGTTTCAGTTACACAATCCCAATAGTAAAACTAACTATGATAAAAATGGTGATTGGGCTGCAAAGGGAAAAATAAACGATGATTTATTAAAACAATTATTGTCTGATGATTATTTTCAGCTAGCACCACCTAAAAGTACCGGCCGAGAATACTTTCACTTATCTTGGTTAAAAAAACAACTCAGCCGTGTTAAGCCAATCACCAAGCAAGATGTGCAAGCAACACTGACAGCATTTACCGCAATAACCATTATAAAGGCGATTAAGCAACATAGCGCTAATAATACCAACACTACTAAGGTTTACCTTTGTGGTGGTGGTGCTCACAACAACACATTAGCAAGCCAAATAAATCAACTGTTAGTATCAGAAAATAAAAAGTACCAACTCTTACTTACTAATCAAAAAGGTATCGATAGCGATCAATTAGAAGCAATCGCTTTTGCTTGGTTAGCATTTTCTTATGATCACAAGCTCTTAAGTAGTATGCCAGCAGTCACCGGAGCTAGTAAAAGTTGCACACTTGGCATCGCATATTTCCCATAAATACCACTCGTAAATATTAACGTTACCGCTATACTTATTACTATCAATCATTAAAGAACAAAAAACGGCAAATCTCGGAGCTTTTTTCTGCGGCCTCAGTGTGTATTTGTACAAAAATTGAACTAATCATAAAATAAGCACTCTAAGTTATTACGTCTAGTCTTGACAATAAGTAGCAGGAGGAGCTATGGAATTTAATGATATTCATATTGGTATGAAATGTGGCAGCACCAAAGGCAGTGGTACCGTGACTTGGATCGACGGTTCAACCCGTACAATCTATTTAGCAGATAGCTGCAACAACAATAATTTTGAAGTAGAGTTTGAAGAAATCATCGAAGACCCTCAAGCGCACAATAGAGACGATACTTTTTATTAAACTAATCACTGTATTTATTTGATATTTTAACCCCGTAAACGCTCGTTTATGGGGTTTTCTTTGCAATAACATACAGTATTATTTGCACATATTTTATCTATAGTGCTACGATAATATCAATCACGAAAGTGCAATATGTTGGTATGTTGGTATGTTGGTATGTTGTTTGAAATTTAGTGACCAACTAGCTTGAGTATTAGCCACTAAATTTTTAGCAAAGTTTGATGCTACACTTCCTCTTCTTCAACTAGAGTCATTAACGATGTATTGCCGCCAGATGCTGTGGTATCGATACTAATAGTTTTTTCTGTTAACAGTCGCTGTATTAAGTTGTCAAAATACTCAGAGGTGATCACAGGTAATATTGCACCACTACGCTGTGCTAATTTTTCACTGATGTAATGTTTACGGTCACAATGACTTTCAACCACTACGCCGGCTAATGCAGAATGGGCAAGCATAGTTTCTAAATGACCTAATCTAGCTACTTGAAATACTCCCTGCTCCGCCCCGGTAGAGATAAATTTATCTCTAAACACTAATGCTTCATCATAAAATAAATCAGATACCACGGTTACCACGCTATTGCCTGTCGCTAGTGCTGTAACTATAGACATCACCCAAAAATGAAAGCTGACCTTTTCATCTGCAAAACAGATAATTACCCCTCTATTTTCCAAATAAAGTATATTCGATTCGCCAGTAGGCCCTGGTAATATTTTAGGTTTTTTAAGACGTTTTTCAATATTGATTAACTGATCACGTGCAGCAGCTAAAGTGCGATTTAGATCATCAGCCAGATCATCGACACTTTCTACATGGGCAATTTTTGCTAATAGTTGACGGACACAAGATATACGTGTATTTAACTCGCTTAGCCGCCAACTTTTTTCTGATTTATCGGCCTGAACCATTAACCGTTTAGCTTCTTGCTGAGCGTTAACATCACCCGTTAAAGCAGCAGCTTGCGAAGGTAAGAAGTTAAATTTCTCTTCATTAGGCGTGGCTTTTTCTTTCACTAAGCGGGTTAAATAATTTGGTCCGCCTGCTTTAGGGCCAGTACCCGAAAGACCACGGCCGCCAAAAGGTTGCACGCCCACAATAGCGCCAATCATATTACGGTTTATGTAAACATTGCCCGCGCGTGACAGTTTAGCTAATTCTATTGCTCGGTGTTCAATACGGGTATGAATACCCATAGTTAAACCAAAACCTGTACCATTAACTTTTTCAATAACTTGTTCAATTTCAGAGCCTTTAAAACGTACAATATGCACGCAAGGACCAAATACTTCTTTCGTTAATATATCGATATCACTAATTTCATACAAACGTGGGGCAAAGAAGAAGTGACCATCTTGGTTAGTACTTTCTTCATTACTGTTTTCATCCGTTTTTTCATTGAATAAAGTACACTGATACAATAAGTTGCCATTAGTTTGCATATAATCGCTGTGAGCATTAAGCGCATCAAGCGCTTTTTGATCGATCACCGGACCAATATCAGTACTTAATTTTGCCGGATCTCCTATATATAACTCAGCTAAAGCGCCTTTAAGCATAGTGATAACTTTATCGGCAATATCTTCTTGTAAGAATAATACTCTTAATGCGGAGCATCGTTGACCTGCTGATTGAAAGCCCGACGAGATAACATCATCCACTACTTGTTCAGGTAAGGCCGTTGAGTCGACTATCATGCAGTTTTGGCCACCTGTTTCAGCAATAAGTGGCACTTGATCACCACCGCGCTGTGCCAAGATTTGTGAAATACGGGTTCCGGTTTCAGTAGAGCCAGTAAACATTACCGCAGCAATACGTTCATCTGGCACAATAACTGCGCCAACAACACTTCCTCGCGCAATGACCGCTTGTACCACATTTATCGGTAAGCCAACCGAGTGCATTAGCTCAATAGCACGTAAAGCAATAAGCCCAGTTTGTTCTGCTGGTTTTGCTATAACAGTATTACCGGTAACAATAGCTGCTGCTACTTGTCCTAAAAATATCGCTAATGGGAAATTCCATGGGCTAATGCATAAAACTACACCGCGGGCTTCTATCCGTTCATTTGCACTTAACTCAAGAGCACGAGTAGCATAATATCTACAAAAATCAACCGCTTCACGTACTTCGTCAATACCGTCTTGAGCAATTTTTCCCGCCTCTTTAATACAAAGAGCAATTAACTCATTCATATGTCGTTCTAAAATATCGCCGATACGGCACAGCAAAGCCGCTCGTTCATTTACCGGTGTGGTTGACCATGAAGTAAAAGCAACTTCAGCTTTGTTTATCATCGCCCTCATATCATCTTCACTGTGATGATAATGAAAACCTATTATTTCACTATGGTTAGCAGGGTTTTTTACCGCATAAGCGCCCTCTGGCACTGCATTTTTATTGAGTAGATTGTCCGCAAACCAGTTATCTAATGCTGATTTCAACGGCACTATTTCATTAACATCGGTTAAATCTAAACCCTTAGAATTATTTCTACTTGCTAAAACATCGCTACTAACTAATACACCATTACCACTACGCTTATTTTCATCACGGTATAAATCAATAGGCATAATAATTTGCCTGTTATATTTTATTTTCAAGCGCTGCGTTTTCTCAACAGGATCTTCAAGTAACGACTCCACTGGTAGCGATTCATCGACAATGGCATTAACAAATGACGAGTTAGCACCATTTTCTAATAATCGGCGTACTAGGTAAGCCAGCAAATCTTCATGGTGACCAACAGGAGCATAGATACGACACTGGATACCGTCACCGGCAACAATTTGATCATATAAAGAATCACCCATGCCATGTAAGCATTGAAACTCAAAACCTTCTTTATCATCGCCAGCTAACTCAATAATAGTCGCAGCGGTATAAGCATTGTGAGTAGCAAACTGCGGATAAATACTATCTCTATAGTCGAGTAATTTATTGGCGCAGGCATGGTAAGAAACATCGGTTGATGATTTTCGGGTAAATACTGGAAAATGCGACATACCATCTTTTTGAGCATTTTTAATCTCAGTATCCCAATAAGCGCCTTTGACTAGACGTACCATCATGCGACGGTTAGTACGTAGTGTTAGTTCTCGAAGCCATTCAACCACGAACATCGCCCGCTTTTGATACGCTTGCAGCGCAATACCAAAGCCTTGCCAGTCGCCTAAATCAGTATCGGTAAAAACCGCTTCAATAATATCAAGTGAAAGTTCTAAACGCTCAGACTCTTCAGCATCAATTGTTAGGCCTATATTATATTGCTTGGCTTGCATACAAAGGGCTTTCAATTTAGGAACAATTTCAGCCATAACCCGTAACTTATGGGTAAACTCATAACGAGGGTGAATAGCCGATAGTTTTATTGAAATTCCGGGCACTCGACGGGGATCATTTTTACCTGATGCTAAGGCCACCTGCCCTATCGATGTAATAGCATCTTGATAGGATTTTAAATACTGTTTGGCATCTGCCATGGTACGGGCGCCTTCGCCAAGCATGTCATAAGAATAAACATAACCTTGTTGCTCTTTAATTGCCGCTCGTTTAGTCGCATCAACAATAGTTTCTCCCATAACAAACTGCTTACCCATAATTTTCATGGCATAGTTCATCGATTTTCTAATAACAGGCTCACCTAATCGACCGATAGTCTTTTTCAATAAACCAAAGCTATCTTGTTTACGTTTGTCAGCATAATTCACCATAGAGCCCGTGATTAATAATCCCCATGAAGAAGCATTAACAAAAAGTGAATCACTTGCGCCTAAGTGTGAACTCCACTGGCCTTGAGAAATTTTATCGCGTATTAATACATCCTGGGTGTGCTTATCTGGTACCCGCAATAGAGCCTCAGCTAAACACATTAATACTATTCCCTCTTCGCTAGATAATGAATATTCATTTAACAAGGCATCAATAGCCCCATTACCCGATTCATCTTGGCGAATTTGTAAAACCATTTTACGAGCACGTTCCCAAGCACGACTTCTAGCACTTACATTGACTTCGGCAAAAGGGAGAAGATGGTCAACAGCAACGTTTTCATCAATACGATAAAATTCACGAATTTTTTGTCTAATAGGACAATCAGTAATTAACGAGCCAGTAAAAAGCATAGGAGATCCTCAAAAGTGCGTAATAGCATTTGAATTAATGAATTCACTACTTCGCGATTCAATTGCTATTAAACTATCTATAGTTATTATAGTTATACCAATACCAGTAAGTTAGTGATTAAATATTAATGAGGGAAAATATTCAAGAACAAGGCGCTTGATTGAGCAATAGCTGGCTATTGGGATTGAAAGCAACGACGTTATTGGAATATTTAGTCCATTCAGAATGAGCACATATTTATTTGTATTGGTATTAACTTTATTTAAGTGAATAAGTTTGAGGAGGATTTTAATGTGAAGACAGCAGAATGTGCTGGTTATTTTACGTTTATTACCTTATTAAAAATGGAAAAAACTATCATTAGCAATAGAATGTTCTATTGCTAATGATGGCTTCACTATTTAGAATGAAAAGCTATGTAGATAATTAGTCGATATTAATACGCGTGATATCGGCACCTAATGCTTGTAACTTATCTTCTATTCGTAAATAACCACGATCTATGTGATAAATACGATCAACTTGCGTAGGTGTTTTAGCAACTAAACCAGCAATCACTAAACTTGCTGATGCACGTAAATCAGTTGCCATAACTTGAGCTCCGTTAAGTGATTCAACACCTCTTACTATAGCGGTATTACCTTCAAGTTCGATATCTGCACCCATACGTTGTAATTCAGGCACATGCATAAAGCGATTTTCAAAAATAGTTTCTATGACCGTTGCGGTACCCTCTGCTAACACATTCAAAGTCATAAATTGTGCCTGCATGTCGGTAGGGAATGCCGGATGTGGCGCGGTTTTAACACTAACTGCTTTTGGTCTTTTGGTCATGGATAGTTCAATCCATCCCTCTCCAGCAGCATTTTCGCCGGTTGTAATATCTGCGCCTGCTTCCGTTAACTTCGACAATACCGCCTCTAAAGCTGAGGGGTCAGTATTCAAACATTTAACTTTCCCTTGAGTAACCGCAGCGGCAACAAGAAAAGTTCCTGTTTCAATTCTATCAGGCATTACCCTATATTCATTGCCACGAAGCTCTTCAACACCTTCAATAGTTAAGGTATTAGTACCTGCACCCGTAATTTTTGCGCCCATGCTAATAAGACAATTAGCAAGATCAACAATTTCAGGTTCACGGGCAGCATTTTCAATAACTGTCGTGCCATCGGCCAACGTAGCAGCCATCATTAAATTTTCAGTGCCGGTGACACTAACAATATCCATAAAGATATTAGCGCCTTCAAGGCGACCTTGTTTCTTAGCAACAATATAGCCATTTTCAACGTCTATATCAGCGGCCATCGCTTTTAGACCCTGAATATGTAAATTCACTGGGCGAGCGCCAATAGCACAGCCACCAGGTAAAGAAACTTCAGCATGTCCCATACGAGCGAGTAAAGGACCAAGTACTAAAATTGAAGCGCGCATAGTTTTTACTAAATCATAAGGGGCGCAACATTCAGTGATATTACTCGCGTCAATACGTAAGGTATCATCATTTAACCACTGAGTTTTAGCTCCTAACTGACCTAATAATTTTACCGTGGTTAAAATGTCATTTAGTTGAGGTACATTACGAAAAACAATCGGTGTTTTTGATAATAGTGCTGACATTAAAATAGGGAGTGCGGCGTTTTTAGCCCCAGAAATAGTGACTTCACCACGTAGTGGCTTACCACCAATAACTTTAAATGCGTCCAAAATGGCTTACTTCTTACTTATAAATGAATAAAATTAATTGACTAGGTGACCAGTATTGCATGCCTTTACATATTAAACAATTTGTCACCTTGCCATTGTGCTTTCGTAAAGGTTTTTACGTTTATCAGCTATGCGCATGTATACTGTTTTCTTTAATAGTATCGGCTAATGTAATTATTATTGATTAAACAATTTGTCACGTTGCCATTGTGCTTTCGTAAAGGTTTTTACCGTCACGGCATGTATACTACCGTCTTTAATGGCATCAGCTAACGTAGCAAATACCACTTGTTGACGTTTAACACGTGATAAATCACCAAACATATCAGCTACGGCTACAACACTGCATTGTGAACCATCAAACTTTATTTGCAGTTCATCAAGCACTAATGCGTCATTGATTAATTTTTCAATTTCTTTTACTTCCAAGGGGAATTCCTTAATAGGGTTTAATTTATTTGCGAGAAACACTTATCACAAAGAGTAGAGCTGCCCATTGTGCCAATGATAAAAAATAATAACATCTATTATTTAACTGGCAAAAAGCCTTCAACACCACTTAAGCTAATAAGCTTATCTAGTTTAGTCGGTATATTAGCAAAAGATAATTGGCAATTAGCAAGATCTGCTTGCTCTAATAAGTAAAAAAGCCAAGCTAATCCTGCGGTATCAATGCGAGTTATGCTCGTTAAATCAAGTATCGTAGACGATGGTAAAAATAATTGTTTAATACTTTTTTTAGTTATTTTCATAATCGTGTGTCGAGTTAATTCACCACTGAGCTCTACCAGTTCAGCAGTAATATTCAACACTATTTTTGGCGTAAGTTCAGACACTCTTTAACCCGCTTTCTTTTTCACTGATCTAGTTTTAAAAACTATATCACGTGCACTTTTTTTCTTTAATAATTCAGTCACATAAGGAAGTCCTTTTTGACGAATTATACTACCCAATTCAGCTTGTTTACTATCAAGTAAACTAACCCCCTCGGCGACCATATCAAATGCTTTCCACTCTTTAGTTTTTCTGTTTTTTCTTACTTTAAAAGACACATCAATATCATTTCTTCCCTGCATAATAACACGACTATTAACAGCAACAATTTTTTTATCACTAAAGTTTTTTGCTGGTGCGAACTCAACGGGTTGATTATCATATAAAGTGAATACTTGCGCATAAGAGGTCACTAAATATTCTCGAAATACAGGGACAAAATTTTTGCGCTCTTCTGCCGTTGTTTTCTTTAAGTGCTTGCCTATCACTTTAAATGCAGAGTATTTATAATTGATATAAGGCATTAGTTCTTCTCGAACTATCTTTTTTAGTATATTAGGGTTTTTCTGTATTGCTTGTTGTTCATCAGCAAAACGTTTAAATGTTTTACCGGCGACGGTTTTAATCATTAAATAAGGATTTTTTTTATCTACATAAATACGAGTAGCGCTTGGAGATTGCTGTGTTTTGTCCGCTGATAATTTAATTGTTTGTGCTTTTTCATACGCAAAGGTACTAACGCTGCATAAGCTCGCTGCTATAGTTACTATCAATAACAAAGGGGTGATTAAATTCATCTTATTTACGTATTTCACTTTCATTACTCATCACCACTCCCTTGGCTAAATAAAAACTGTCCTATTAATTCTTCCAGTACTAAAGCTGGCTTAGTATCTTCAATAAAATCATTCGGCTGTAAAATTTCTAATGATTCATCCATAAAGCCCGGCTGTAAACCAATATATTGTTCACCTAATAAGCCTGCTGTTAAAATAGCCACTGAGGTTGCTTCTGAAAACTGATTGTATTCACTATATATTCTCATAGTGACCACGGGCGTATAATCTTCTTCATCAAGCGTTATATCACTAACACGACCAACAACAACACCACCAACTTTTATTGGTGAACGTACCTTTAAACCACCAATATTATCAAATTTGGCAAATAGATTGTAGCTTTCTCCACCGCCTGAAATACCGTTATTCGCGACTTTTAGTGAAAGCATAAGTAATGCTGCAATACCTAAAGCAACAAAAAAACCTACCATTAATTCTACTTTTTTTGACGTCATGTTTTTCACCAAGCACCTTATAAATTTTCTAAAACTCAAAACGATTCTATTTCAGTTATCTTGCAAACATTAATGCCGTTAAAATAAAATCTAATGCTAATATTAATAGCGACGATTGTACCACAGTTGAGGTAGTCGCCCGAGAAATACCTTCGGAAGTAGGCTCACAATCATAACCTTTATATACAGCAATCCAAGTGACGACAAAAGCAAAAACAACACTCTTAATAATGCCATTTAAAATGTCTTTATTAAAGTCTACTTGATCTTGCATAACAGACCAAAATATTCCTGCATCAACGCCTAACCAGTCAACCCCAACCAAATGCGCACCGAGAATACCTACCATAGAAAAAATAGCCGCCAATAAAGGCAAACTAATAAAACCAGCCCAAAAACGCGGTGCGATAATACGGCGCAGAGGATCAACAGCCATCATTTCTAAACTAGATAATTGCTCTGTGGCTTTCATTAAACCAATTTCAGCCGTTAGCGCAGAGCCTGCTCTTCCAGCAAATAATAATGCCGCAACCACTGGGCCTAGTTCACGTAATAAAGACAACGCTACCATAGGTCCTAAACTAGCTTCAGCGCCATAACCAACCAAGATGGTGTAGCCCTGCAAAGCTAACACCATGCCAATAAAACCACCTGAAACCACGATAATAACTAATGACATTACCCCAACACTATAAAGTTGCTGTAATAATAACGGAATGCCTTTACGAGGATTCGGCTTATGCAACAAAGCCGAAAGCAACACAATAACTGCTCGTCCTAGGCCGCTAATAAGTGCTAGGGTATTTCGACCTAATAATTGTAATTGCCACATTATATTTTCCCTCGACCATCTGCCTTGGGTGACAATTTAAAGAGTTCGTTTTGATAACTCGGCGCCTGATAATGAAATGGTACAGGGCCGTCAGCCTTCCCTTGCACAAACTGCTTCACCAGTGGCGACTTATCTGCGCTGATTTGAGCAGGTGTACCTTGACCAATAATTTTTTGTTCTGCCACAATATAAATATAATCGGCAATACTCATCACCTCAGGAACATCATGCGACACGACAACAGACGTTAATCCTAACGCGTCACTAAGAGAGCGAATTAAACGAACAATCACCCCCATTGAAATAGGATCTTGGCCGGCAAAAGGCTCATCATATAAAATCAATTCTGGATCAAGTGCTATAGCACGTGCTAGTGCCACACGGCGTGCCATTCCCCCAGAAAGTTCATTAGGTTGTAAATTTCGTGCGCCACGTAACCCTACCGCCTCTAACTTCATTAGTACTATTTTTTCAATAATATTTTCAGGTAGCTTACTATGTTCACGAATAGGAAAAGCGATATTGTCAAAAACACTCATATCAGTAAAAAGAGCGCCACTTTGAAATAACATACTCATGCGCTTACGTGTTTCATATAAATCATGACGGGATAAGCGAGGGATATCTTTACCTGAAAATAAAATTTTACCGCTATCTGGTTTAATTTGTCCGCCAATCAAGCGCAATAAGGTTGTTTTACCAATACCGCTTGGCCCCATAATAGCCGTGACTTTCCCGATAGGAATAGATAAGCTAATATCATTATAAATAATGCGTTCACCTCGGGTAAAAGTGAGATTTTCAATTTCAATTAGATTTTCTAGCGTTGATAGTGTCATTTTATAACATCAATGTAGTTAGTTAGTTTCTTATTAATAAAGATTACAGAAAGTCCTGCTTCTAAATAGAAAGCGATTTTACCTGAGCACTTATCATTGTTCACTAAAAATTAAGAATTAAAAACAAAAAAAATGTCAGAAAATGTAAGAAAGCATCTTTTTTTGGTTTTTATGCCAACTAATGAATAAAATTACAACAAAATAAAACTATTTTATCTTTGAAGACATTAATTACTTTGTTTTTCGCTCCCAAACAGCGACAATTTAACCTTGTTGTGCCAAATAACTTAGAACTTCTTATCTTTCGCACTAAAGTTATTTAGGTATATTAATTGGAGTTATGAATGTTAGAACAAGTTATTATTTTATTAATTGCCTTCGCAGTACTCGTTTGGAGTGCTGATAAGTTTGTGTTAGGGGCTTCTTCTTTAGCAAGAAACCTTGGGATTTCTCCAATGATTATTGGCTTAACAATCGTTGCTATGGGTTCCTCAGCGCCAGAAATGATGGTAGCCGCAGCGGCTTCTCTTCAGGGTAACCCTGATACTGCTATTGGTAATGCTATTGGCTCTAGCATAACAAATATAGCCCTAGTACTTGGCATAACACTGCTGATAAAGCCTTTAGTGGTTTCCTCTTCAACCATTAAACAAGAGCTACCACTGCTACTGATATTAACGATATTTAGCTATTGGATACTCTCTGATGATTTTTTTAGCTTTTATGAAGGTTTAGCTTTAATGATCGGTTTCTTTACTTTTATCTCTATATTGCTGATGAAAGCGTTAAAACAACGGAAAAACAATAATCTTGATGACCCAATGATTATTGAAGCTGAGCACGAAATACCTGAAGCGACCAGTACGGTGAAATCTGTTTTCTGGCTAATTGTTGGTATCAGCCTGTTGGTTTCAAGTGCACATTTCCTAGTTGATTCTTCTATATTTATCGCTAAAGCATACGGTATAAGTGACTTAGTTATCGGCTTAACGGTTATCGCCTTAGGAACAAGTTTGCCCGAATTAGCGGCGAGTATTGCCAGCGTAATGAAAAAAGAAGACGATTTGGCCATGGGCAATATTGTTGGCTCTAATATTTTTAATATCTTAGCGGTATTACCTTTCGCCGGTTTAATAGCCCCAGGACAGATAAACCCAGAAGCATCTTTTCGAGATGCCCCGGTGATGATTGCTATTACTGGTTTGCTATTTATATTATGTTTTAGTCGTAAATCAGGATACTTTAGACTTACTCGCGCAAAAGGCGCACTATTATTAGTAAGCTTTATTGCTTATCAAGTATTACTTTTTAGCCAAACCACTTTTAGCTAAACGCTTATTTACTGAAGTAGAGCCATGAAAAATTTTAAACAACTTGCCAAAAATGTTATTAACATTGAACAACAAGCCATTGCCGAATTATTACAATATATTGATGATAATTTTGAATATGCCTGTCAGCTAATGTTTGCATGTAAAGGCCGTGTGATCGTTATAGGTATGGGTAAATCCGGCCATATCGGTGGTAAAATTGCCGCGACATTAGCCAGCACTGGCACACCGTCATTCTTTGTTCATCCCGGCGAAGCTAGCCACGGTGACTTGGGTATGATCACCAAAGACGATGTGGTACTGACCATTTCCAACTCAGGTGAAACTGGCGAAGTATTAGCTATTATCCCGGTGATAAAACGTATTGGCGCTAAACTTATTGCCATGACAGGCAATACCAGCTCTACCTTAGCTAAATTAGCCGACACTCATATTTGTATTAAAGTATCGACTGAAGCTTGCCCATTAGGATTAGCTCCTACATCAAGTACTACTGCCACGCTTGTTATGGGAGATGCCCTTGCCGTTGCGCTACTTAATGCTAGAGATTTTACTGCTGATGATTTTGCTTTATCGCACCCCGGCGGTAGCTTAGGTAAACGTTTATTATTATGCTTAAACGATATCATGCACCAAGGTGAACGCTTACCCGTAGTTAATGAACAAGCGCTAATTAAAGATGCTCTAGTAGAAATGTCGCTAAAAGGCTTAGGCATGACCGCCATTATTAATGACAATAAAGAGTTGGTTGGTTTGTTCACCGATGGCGACTTACGTCGTATTCTAGATGAACGAATTGATATACATCAAGACATTATTTCTTCTGTAATGACAACGTCACCAACGGTTGCGCAAAGTAATATGTTAGCCGCACAAGCACTGAACATAATGGAAGATAAAAAAATTAATGGCTTAATTATTGTTAATGAACAGCAACAACCTATTGGTGCTATGAATATGCATGATTTACTTAGCTCTGGGGTACTTTAATGAACAGTATATTAAATACTAGCCCAAATACCTTATACGGTATGGTGAACGAAAGCGTGCTAGTTAAAGCTAAAAAGATAAAACTATTAGTGTGCGATGTAGATGGTGTTTTTTCTGATGGCAGGATCTACTTAGGCAATGACGGTGAAGAATTAAAAGCCTTTCATACTAAAGACGGCTTTGGCATAAAAGCACTTGGCAATAGTGGTGTCACTGTCGCGATAATCACCGGCCGACGTTCAGCCATTGTCGCCAAACGCATGGCGGCGCTTAATGTTAAACATATTATTCAAGGGCAAGAAGACAAGCTTCCAGCTTTACTTACTTTGGCAAAAGAGCTTGCTATTAGTCTCGACGAAATTGCCTACATTGGCGATGACATCCCAGATTTACCTTGTATTGTGCGGATTGCTTTAGGTATCGCCGTACAAGATGCACACCCTATGGTTATAGAAAAAGCCGATTACACCACCTTTACTTGCGGTGGTTTTGGTGCAGTCAGAGAGGTTTGTGATTTAATCATGCAATGCCAAGGTTCACTTGAGCGCGCAACAGGCGCTAGTATATGACCAGGCTAAACTTTTTAGCCTTATTAACCCTGTTATTAGGTGCTATGGCTTACGGAATTATTGAGTGGCGTAACGGGCAAATAACTCCCGGCGAAAGTATTGAAAGTGAATTAACCCCCGACTTTATTGCCGAAGCACTAAAAAGTAATATTTATACTCAACTAGGACAACTTTCCCACACAATTGTCGCTGATCGTATGGAGCACTACGCTAAACTTGAAGTTACCCACTTTGAGTTACCAAATTACACCTTATATCCAACAAATAATACTCAATCAAAAACATCTTCTATTGAAAAGCAGAATTATCCATGGAAACTTAGCGCAAAAGAAGCGACACTGTATAAAAACAATAGGGTTATTTTAAATCATCGCGTACACTTAGCGGCTACCGATGAAAGTAGTTTAATACAAGAAATACATTGTAAATATTTAGAGTTAGATTTAAATACCAATATTATCAGTTCAGATCAAACCGTGATGGTACAAGGGAAAGACTTCATCATGTATGGCTCTGGCTTGATAATTGACTTAAACACCAAACAAATGACACTGACAGAGCATGTACGCACCATTTATAAAAAAAATAAAAGCTAAGCCCTTAATGACAATTAAAACGTTCATTACTGGTATATTGCTTACCTCACTGATTTTCGGTTTAGCAGCGCCTGCACATGCAGCTAAAAAAGATCTAAATCAAGAAATCACCATTAAATCTAAACGTCAATCTGATGACTTAAAAAACAAAATAGCGAGTTATTTAGATGATGTTAGCATCACCCAAGGCTCTATCTCTATTATTGCCGACATAGTACAAGTTTATAGTACTATTGATAAAAAAACTGGTGTCAAATCTAACACTTATCTTGCCAAGGGCAAGCCTGCAATTTTCAAACAACAATTAGAAGATGGTAGTTTAATTAGCTTACAAGCCAATGAGATAAAATATCAACCAGATCAACATAGTATTACCGTTTCAGGTAATGCTCAAGTAAAACAAGCCGGTAGTAAAATGAGTGGTGATATCATCACCTACAACACCTTAAGCGAAAAGTTAGAGGGACAAAGTAATAACGATGAACACGTTACTACCATTTTACAACCTGTCCAAATAAAAGCGCAACAAGATCGTTCAGAACTTAAAAAAAAGAAAGCGAATGACAGTGACAATAAATAACGCAGCTCAAACTATCATCACTAATGGCAAGTTGGCAAAATCAACTTTAATTGCCCAAAACTTATCAAAATCTTATAAAAATAAACAAGTGGTTAAAAGCGTCAGTTTATCCGTTAGTGCTGGACAAATTGTTGGCTTATTAGGACCAAATGGTGCAGGTAAAACCACTTCTTTCTATATGATAGTCGGGCTAGTGCCCAATGATAATGGCAAAATAATTCTCAATAACGAAGATGTCACGCTTGCACCTATGCACGAGCGAGCGCGTTTAGGTATAGGCTACTTACCACAAGAAGCGTCAATATTTAGAAAACTTACCGTGAGCGACAATATTATGGCTATTTTGCAAACGCGAAAGGGCCTTAATGAACAAGACAGACAAGAAAAATTAGAACACCTACTGGAAGAATTTAATATCAGCCATATCAAAGACAACTTAGGTATGAGTTTGTCTGGCGGAGAAAGGCGCCGAGTAGAAATTGCCCGAGCTCTTGCCGCCGAACCGAAATTCATCTTGCTTGATGAACCCTTTGCTGGGGTTGACCCTATCTCGGTTGGTGATATTAAAAAAATAATTATTCACCTGAAAGAGCGTGGTATTGGCATACTAATAACCGATCATAATGTCCGTGAAACACTTGATGTTTGTGAGCATGCTTATATTGTCAGCCATGGCGAAATAATCGCTGAAGGTGATGCGGATCAAATTCTTGCGAATCAAAAGGTAAGAGATGTATACCTAGGTGAACAATTCACGTTATAGTTAACACATACATGGGTAACTTAAGCTATGCTTATTACGAAAGCAAATATTTACAAGCAAGCAAAGTTAATAAAAGCAATAAGACAAATAGGATGTACATAAGGTAGATGCGACCAACTCTGCAACTCCGTATAGGACAACAACTAACCATGACGCCACAACTGCAACAAGCTATCAAGCTATTGCAGTTGTCAACGTTAGAACTTCAACAAGAAATTCAAGAGATACTTGAAAGCAACCCTTTGCTTGAAGTTAACGAAGATCAAACGTCTGACTCAGATAATAATCCTGCCGATCGCCTCGAAGAAGCTTTTTCAACAACCGTAGCCGATACGCCAAAAGAAGTGACTGACGGTACAGAAGATGCTACAGCAACTATTGATGAAATAAGTACCTCAGAAGCAATGGCAAAGAATGATATTCCTGAAGAATTAAATATCGATACTACTTGGGAAGAGAGCTATAGCGCAGGTGTATCTAATACGGGTGCTATCAGTAGCCCAAGTGAAGATTATACTTACCAAGGAGAAACTACTGATTCAATTCAAGATCACTTACTTTGGCAAATGCAATTAACGCCCTTTTCTGACACCGATAGAACGGTGGCCATTGCTATTATTGAAGCGGTTGATGATGCCGGTTACCTAACAGTTTCATGTGAAGATATTTTAGAAAGTGTTGGTATTGAAAACCTTGAACTAGATGAAGTAGCAGCGGTATTAAAACGTATCAATGTTTTTGATCCTATCGGCGTCGCCGCACCATCTATTGCGGATTGCTTATTAATTCAACTAAATCAATTTGACTCTAGTACGCCTTTCCTCAAAGAAAGTAAATTAATTATCAGCCAACATATTGATTTACTCGGTAATCGCGATTACCGTCAACTGATGCGTAAAACGCGACTTAAAGAAGAGCAATTACGCGAGGTAATGCGTTTAATTCAAAGTTTAAACCCTCGCCCTGGTGATGTGATAATTAAGGGCGATGATCAATATGTTATTCCAGATGTTACCGTTGAAAAGAAAAATGGTCGCTGGATTGTAGAATTAAACTCAGATACTGCGCCCAAGCTGTCGATCAATCAACAATACGCGGCAATGACAAAAACAACGAAATCATCCAGTGATGACGGTCAGTTTATTCGCGCAAACTTGCAAGAAGCTAAGTGGTTTATAAAAAGCTTAGAGTCACGCAACGATACTTTACTAAAAGTTTCAAATTGCATTGTACAACGCCAACAAGGCTTTTTAGAACATGGGGCAGAGGCAATGCGCCCTATGGTATTAAATGATATTGCTGAAGCAGTAGACATGCATGAGTCAACCATTTCACGAGTAACAACGCAAAAGTATATGCATACGCCAAGAGGAATTTTGAATTGAAATATTTTTTCTCAAGCCATGTAAGTACCGAAAATGGTGGTGAATGTTCATCCACTGCGATTCGATCACTCATTAAGAAACTCATTTTAGCGGAGATACCTGCTAAACCGCTAAGTGATAGTAAAATGGCCACATTATTGGCCGAGCAGGGAATTAACGTTGCTAGACGTACGATAGCCAAATACCGAGAATCCTTGTCTATTCCGCCGTCTAATCAACGTAAGAGTTTACTCTAAAACTTAATATCTGTATTTACCCTATAAGGAACATGCATATGCAAATTAATCTTACTGGCCACCATGTAGAAGTAACTTCATCATTACGCGAATACGTTGATAATAAATTTGCCAAATTAGAACGACATTTCGATCATATCAATAATGTGCACGTAGTCTTAATCGTAGAAAAATTAAACCAAAAGGCCGAAGCAACTGTTCATATGAATGGCACGGAAGTTTTTGCTTCGGCAACGAATGCTGATATGTACGCTTCTATCGACACCTTAGTTGATAAATTAGATCGCCAGGTTCTCAAATACAAAGGCAAAATTTCGCAACATTAACACCACAGAAACTTATGACACTACAAGACATCCTAACACTGGACTGCACTCAATGTGCAGTCCCTGCTAGCAGTAAAAAGCGCATTCTTGAACAAATTTGTCTACTTGCCGCCGAAAAAATAGGTAGTAGTGCAAGTGATTTATTAGAGAGCATACTTAATAGAGAAAAAATGGGCAGTACCGGTATAGGTAATGGTATTGCAATACCCCACGGTAGATTAAGTAACACAGATAAAGCGATGGCAGTGTTATTAACAACCGAACAAGCTATTGATTTTGATGCTATTGATAACAAAGCAGTTGATATTTTTATTTGTTTATTTGTTCCTCAAAATAGTACCCAAGAACACCTAAATACCTTGCAAAGTATTGCAAAATTATTCAGTGATAGAAAAACAGCCAAGCAAGTACGTAAATGTACCAACAACCAACAACTGTTCAATTTTATCCAACAAACGAATTAAGTTGCGAATACGGTAGCACTCGAAGTTAATATACTCATAACATAATCAAGAAAATAATAAACTAAAATTAATTCAGCAAGTAAGTTAAATTACGAGTTGTAAATACAGTGTGCGAAACTAGAAAACTCGAAATTCGGAGCTTAAATAGATGAAACTTATTATTGTTAGTGGTCGCTCAGGCTCAGGTAAATCAGTAGCGTTAAGAGTGCTAGAAGATTTAGGTTATTACTGCGTAGACAATATACCCATTAATTTACTACCAGCATTAACTCACACCGTTATTAATGACTATGAAAATGTTGCCGTAAGCTTAGACGTACGTAACCTACCCAAAGACCCCAACGATATTCCTGAAATTATTGAATATCTTCCTAATGCTGTCGAAGTTAGCACACTTTATTTAGATGCCGATGATAACGAGCTTATTCGTCGCTTTAGCGAAACCCGTCGCTTACACCCCTTGATCAAAAAGAATATCGCGCTTGATCAAGCAATTGCTTTAGAAAAAGAATTATTAACTCCTATTTCAACCAATGCAGATTTATACATTAATACCAGCCAACTAACTCCACATCAGTTAGCGGACTTACTTAGAGAGCGTATTTTAGGTAAAAAAACCGGTGCTATGGTTTTGGTGTTCGAATCATTTGGCTTTAAACATGGTATACCTGCCGATGCTGATTATGTTTTTGATGCTCGATTTTTGCCAAACCCCTTCTGGGAAAAAGAGCTTAAACCTTATACTGGCTTAGAACAACCGGTAAAAGATTTCCTTTCAAGCCAACCTATAGTGACCAAATTCGTTTGGCAAATTAATAGCTTTATGATGACTTGGCTACCACATTTAGAACGTAATAATCGCAGCTACGTCACCATTGCTATTGGTTGTACCGGCGGTAAACATAGATCCGTTTATATTGCTGAACTGTTAGCAAATAACTTTCGTAAAGAGCAAAAAGACGTACAAACTCATCATCGAGATATTGAAAAAACAAAGCAATTGCCCTCTATATGACCATTGGAGCAAGCAATAACTCGATAATCGCCACCAAAGAATTAACTATTGTTAATAAATTAGGCCTACATGCCCGTGCTGCCAGTAAACTAGCACAACTTTGCCAACAATTTAGCGCAACTATCATCTTAGAGTTAGAGGAAAAAGAAGCCGATGCCAGTAGTATCATGGCGATAATGTTGCTAGCAGGGGGACAAGGAAAAAGAGTTAAAGTCACCGCGCAAGGAGCAGATGCGCCACAAGCATTACAAGCCATTAGCCAGCTGATCTCTGATAAATTTGATGAAGGTGAGTAACAATAAGGTAACAAAAAACTGCTAAAATCACTAACTTACGATAAGCTAATGTAAGTTAGTCACATATCATGTAAACGCAGCGAATATACGTAATATTTATGTCTGAAATTTTAGAAGCAGAAAATTTTCATCAAACTCTACATCAAGTCAATGAAGCGCTTGATAGTGGTATGTTTGTTTATGTGCGTAAATTATTACAAGGCATGTCTGCTTATGATTTAGCCTTGATCCTTGAGTCTTCAACTACTAAAAGTCGCCAGGTTATATGGCAACTCATTGATATCGAACATCACGGTGAAATACTAGAAGAGCTAAACGAAGAAGTACGTAAAGGTATTTTACAAAGTATGCGACCTGAAAAGCTGGCCGCTGTTGCTGAAGGTATGGATGTTGATGATATTGCCGAAGTATTACGTACTCTACCCAACGGTGTTTACCGTGAAGTTCTCAACTCAATGGACTCACAGGATAGAAGTCGAGTAGAAACGGCACTGTCTTATGAAGAAGACACTGCCGGTGGTATCATGAATACTGATACCATTACCTTACGTCCTGAAGTCAGTGTTGATGTGGTACTACGTTATCTCCGGTTAAAAGGGCAATTACCGGAAGCAACTGACTCTTTTTATGTAGTTGACAGAAATAATTTTTTTATTGGTGCAGTATCACTAGCAGCCATAGTTACCGCGCAACCAGACATCATCATTTCAACCCTTATAGATGCAGAAACTGAAGCGGTTCAAGCTGATATGGACGAACAAGAAGTGGCGCAATTATTTGAACGCCATGACTGGTTCTCAGCCCCAATAGTCGACAAAAACGGGCATTTACTTGGGCGGATAACCATAGACGATGTGATTGATATTATTCGTGAAAATGCCGAGCATTCGATGATGAGTATGGCTGGTTTAGGTGATGAAGCGGATACCTTTGCGCCAGTAATAAAAAGTACTAAACAGCGTTCCTTATGGTTAGGGGTAAACTTAATCACCGCGTTATTAGCCGTAGCAGTTACCAGTATGTTTGAAGGGATTTTTCAGCAATTAGCTATTTTAGCGGTACTAAACTCACTGGTGCCAAGTATGGGGGGAGTTGCGGGCAATCAAACATTAACCTTGGTTATTCGTGGTATGGCACTAGGTCATGTTGGTGACAGTAACGCTCGAGCGTTGCTCAACAAAGAAGTCGCGATTGGTTTTCTTAATGGCATCATATGGGCACTATTAATTGCCACCTTTGTTTCTATTTGGAAGCAAGATTTAATGTTAGGTGGCGTGATAGCTTTTGCTATGCTAATGAACATGACTGCCGCAGGTTTGGCAGGCGTATCTATACCGTTAATGTTAAAACGTTTTAACATTGATCCGGCCTTAGCGGGTAGCGTGATTATCACTACCGTTACCGATGTAGTAGGGATTTTTGCTTTTTTGGGTACCGCAACCCTATTATTAACTTAAGAAGAGTTTAATTACGAGGCTTTTAGTTACGAGCAAGAAAGTTTCGAGTAGCGAAGAAATAAATAAAAAATTTTCAACACTATTACTTCTTTGCTCGTAACTAGTCACTCGACACTGCTCGGCTATCTACTGCCCTGCTATTTGCATTTCGTCAATGAGTATCGAACCTGTGCCAATACTACCGTGCTTATCAATATCTGAGCCTACGGCGATAATGCCTTTAAACATTTTCGTTAGGTTACCGGCAATAGTGATTTCACTTACAGGATAAGCCAACTCACCGTTTTCTACCCAAAAACCTGCTGCACCACGAGAGTAATCGCCATTGAGAACATTAACACCTTGACCCATTAATTCGGTAACTAATAACCCTGTGCCTAAAATTTTTAACATGGCATCAAAATCGGCACTGACACAGCCTTTTGTCTGAGCATTTTTATCCTTAACTAACCAATTGTGAATACCACCCGCGTGACCCGTGGTCGTAAGTCCTAACTTGCGTGCTGAATAACTGGTTAATAAGTAAGTTTGTAAAGCGCCATCAAGAATAATATCTCGGTCTTGAGTAAGTACCCCCTCACTATCAAAGGCACTACTTGCTAACGCTTTTTTGATATGCGGGCGCTCTACAATAGTTAAAAACTCAGGAAATACCTCTTTTCCTAACGCATCAAGTAAAAAAGATGATTTACGATATAAATTCCCTCCACTAATCGCAGCAATAAAATGCCCCCAAAGCGTATTAGCAATATCGGCGCGAAACAATACAGGCACTTTTTGTGTCGATAATTTTTGTGGATTTAACCGTGAGAGTACTTCACTAGCCGCTTTTTTACCGATACTAATACCACTATCTAGCAGCGCAAAGTCACGATTAACATCATAAGCATAGTCTCGTTGCATTTCATCATCGCTGCCAGCAATAACTACACAGCTTAAGCTATGGCGAGAGCTTGGGTAACCGACTAACTGGCCATTACTGTTACCGTAAACTTTAAAACCTGAAAAACAATCTAAGCTAGCACCATCTGAATTTGTAATTCGGCTATCACTGTCTAATGCGCTTTGTTCACATTCTTTAGCAATTTCTATCGCTTGCTCGGTAGTGAGCTCTTTCGGATGATATAGATCTAGATCGATTGACTGCATCGCTAATAGCGCTTTATCAGCTAAACCAGAGCAATCATCAACCGACGTATATTTAGCAATATTAACAGCCGCCTCAACAGCTTGAGCTAGTGCTTTTTCTGATAAATCAGCCGTAGAGGCACTACCTTTTCGCCCTTGTTGGTAAACGGTAATACCTAAAGCACCGTCGTTGGTAAATTCAACATTTTCGACTTCACCAAGGCGAGTACCTACACTTAAACCTTGTTGGCGACTCATGGCTACTTCTGCACCATCGGCTCCTAATGATTTAGCTAATTCAAGTACTTGCGCAACTCTTACTTTTACTTGGTCAAGTTGTTCGATTAATGGGTCACTAAATTGTTTTGCTTGGCTCATAGTTTTTTGTCTACTTCGGCTTTTAAAATATCAACTTTATTAATTTTTAAGTATAATAAAGATATTAATTAAAATTAACTTATATTAACAACCATTATGCCCCAGTCAGCCAACGATATCGACGGTTTATCCTCGGAAATAGACCAAGAATTGAAGAGTAAAACCGAAATTAAAAGAGAAATGCATCAATTGCAGGATTTCGGCCAAAAATTAGTAGAAATGTCTAAACACCAACGTAGTCGCTTACCACTAACCGAAGAGTTAAAATACGCGATGGTTGTGGCTGATAGAATTAGAAATAAACATGAAGCACTACGTCGTCATATCCGCCATATTGCCAAGATATTATTAGAAACCGATCTTGCTCCCATTCATCAAGCTATTGATGTTATGGCAAATAAACATCAACAAGAAACCGCTAAATTTTTACGCTTAGAGGGCGTGAGAGATGAATTGATTGAACAAGGCAATGATGCTGTAGAAGCATTATTGACTGAATTTAAACAGATGGAGCGACAAAAACTAAAACAACTGGTTCGTCATGCTGCTAAAGAGAAAAAAGCAGAAAAAATAGGTAAACATTACCGTAATTTATTCACTTACCTGAAAGAAAATAGTTAAAAAGTAGTGACGAGTAAACGAGTGACGAGTAAACGAGTGACGAGTAAACGAGTGACGAAAACACCATATTCTCTACAAGTTGTCTT
>SPKZ01015120.1_pt1 | contig 28293 bp, 21 predicted proteins | sample 2456571 | NCBI WGS metagenome assembly SPKZ01 (sample SAMN11192286, study PRJNA482655) | marine metagenome | biome: ENVO:00000447; feature: ENVO:00000244|ENVO:00000211|ENVO:00000569|ENVO:00002023; material: ENVO:00002151; isolation source: ocean water from marine abyssalpelagic zone ... | reverse complement strand
ATGTAATAGTTTTTTGGATAAGGATGCCAGAGACACCACTAAATCCTAGGATAAAAATCCATACTTCTATTACATTCCAAATATTGAACAACCATTTAAACATCTATAACAACTTTAACAATATCATCATCACTGTCTGTACTAATTTCAACAACATCATCATTAATGTCTATATTAAGGGGGATATTACCAACTTCTAAACCTTTAATGAAATTACATTCTGGATTCATTTTTTTATGCTCTGTAAAGGGTATATCTGTAGGTTCCCATGCATTAACAACTAGACCACATTCAAAACACATTACAACATCACCAGTTTTTAAATAAAAGAAACCTGTTTTTGCCAGTTCGTTAGGTGAAGTGCAACCAGGCCATCCATTAAAAGTTAATAATCTGATGAATTCATAACGAGAAAGTTTTTCCATTATAAATAATTTAATCTTTTTATCTTTATAAAAATCAACCAAAATATCAGATATGCTGTCATGTAGGGAATGGTTTATTGGTTGATCTTTCATAATTTACATAGAGATGCACTCTTTTAGAGATATGTGGTATAATTTTTATAGCTTATTAGAATAATTGTCTTTTAGTGTTTTCTATGAAGGAATCTACATGCACACCAAAGGATATACCATTTGTAATCATTTGGCTTTGCATATTTAATTCCGCATTCATTACATCTTTTAGTATAGGACCTTGTAGTTGTACAGAACTCATTTTTGGTGTGAATGAAAATTGTTCAATTGTTGCATGATCTGCATTATTTATAAAATTATCTTTAATTACATTAACAATGTCACAGGATGCAGTAATTATTTTACCTTCTGTTGGTTTGTAATTTGATGATACATTAACATTTATATTCTTCATAGTTATACCATTTTTGTATGCAGGTATTTTTATTTCCATTTTTACCAAACTACAAATTTTAGTTTTCAACTGCATTGCACTAACTCCTGGTGTTGTATTAGCCAATGAATTAAAATAAATATTTAGAATTTTCTCTAAACTATCAATTTCTTCCTGGTTATCGAGTCTTGACAATTCATTAAAAATATTACACTTTAATAGTTCGGACAGCATACTAGCACTATGTATGTTATATACATCAAGAGCATAAAGTTTAAATAGCACTTGTATAAAGTTTGCCGTGAATAATATAGGCGAAATCTGACCTAAATTTTCAATTAAAGTTTTTTCTTGTGCATTACTTGTTTTATCTATTAGTGTATTTCTATTTTGAGTGCTATTTAAATATGGAAAAATCCCATTGTTTTGCAATGATGCAGCCATTAAAAGACTATGTTATTGATTTTGATGAAAAGGATAAAGTTGCTACCACCTATATAAATAAGCATTTACCAGGTATGTATGTATTTTATTAAATATAATTTATGTAATGAATAAAATATTGAAGATTATTATATTTAGTGTTATAATGTTATGTTTTTTATTTACAGATTCAATGATGAATACAGCACTTTACAACAAATGGAAGTCGTACAAGATGGATGTTGAAAATTTAGAACCTCGCATTACGAAGACAATACTTCATACTCTATGTATGAATGGTAATATATTGGCATTCACTTATGATATTATGAGATCAAAGAGCTCTGGCAATGTTTCTGTTTTATTTAAAGTGTTGCCAGATCCAAAGATTACAAATTTTACACCCATTTGGAACAGATATTATTTAACACCACAGGAAATTACAAATGTAGATTTTGACTTGAATGTTTATATTTGTAAAGAAATTGTTTTTAAATTGACAAAAAATCCAGATGTTGTATGTGTGATATGTAATACCCCCACATATCAAAAAGAAAATTATTGTTTGAATATAGACTGTTCGAATATGGTTAAACGTATGAATTACTTACAATATATTTCTAATGAAAATGGTAAAGTATTGAAAACTGTGAATGATTTAGATGGTGTTGGTAATGGTTTTTCATTTCATTGTAAAAAATGTAATAACTGTAGAATATGTCAGAAGAAGAAAACTACTGGTATAAAATGTAAGAGACATAAGATATGTAAACATTTCAAAAATGACAGAAATTATTATCCTAGTATAAACAGGTTAGCCATATTAAACAACAGTAATTAATGTTTAACATATTAATAATTTTTAAAATTTTGTAATTTAGTATTCCAACAATGGGGCGTTCGATAGAGTCGAACAAAAATGAATGGGTGTATAACATTCCAGACACAATTGATGGGTTTCATTTACATATTATAGATTGGTTTGTCGATGATGATGATTACTATGGTATTGGTATTAATGTAGAAACCAAAAGACTTGAAAAATTCAAAGTTAAGAATATAAATTCTGGTCTGTATGTATGGGCTCATGATATTGACACAATCAAAGATCTTCTTGTAAATATAAATGATTGTGATGTAACACATGTAAATTGTGACAAACTATATTTTAATAACAATACAAGTGTAATTGATGATATTCTTGATAATGGAAGATATGGACAAAATTGGAAATTGTTTAAAATAAAAACAAAAACATTTGTAGAATCCAGCATATTATACTATCAAATTAGCAAAAATGTTGGATTTTCTTACAAGATAGCAACTTTAGGAATATGGAACATATCGGTTTTTATGATGTTAGAATTTCATAGACAGAATAAAAACCAAATTTATGGAACAATGATTAATAATATGTTAGATTATGGTATAAATACAGAATTTAACATACCAACTGTTGTATTTGACATAGAAACAGTATCTAATTATGATCATAGGATACCTATGGGAACATACCATTCCGATCATATAATGTCAATTACAATCATTATTGAAGATGAAATTATAACAATATTCAACCTTCCAGTTGAAGATGAAAATGAATTAAATGCTGCAAAAACTATAATTGATAGTATAAATGTTAACGACTATTACAAAATGAAAAGTAGAAAAACATTTATATATCACTCTGAGATAGATTTATTAAATCATGTTTTCAGAATTTTCAACTCATTAGATTTTGCATATGTATGTCTAGGATATAACAGTAGAGGTTATGATATGCCATTTTTATTAGCAAGAGCTGTATATCTAAACATGCCACAAATAAAGGATTTTTATTATATGAATGGTATTTTGTCTTATGGAATAAATATGATTCATATAGATTTACATCAGGTTTTGGTCAAGTATTTTGAAAAAGAACTAAGTAGCTATACTTTGAAAAATGTAGCAAAAAAATTATTAGATGATACATCGACACAAAAAGTTGACTTTAATGCAAGGAATTTAAGATATATATACAAATACATATATGAACATAATCATATAAATAATGGAAAGTATGATAATATACTCTGTGACCAACAAAATACATGGGGTATTACTTTGGATATAATGGCTAAATACAACGAGATGGATTGTCTTGTAGTTCTTGCACTATGGGATAAATTACAATATGAATCATTCCTAAAGTATGCATCTCGTGTATTCTTTTTACCATTTACCAGAGTTGCTGTGTCTTTAAACAATGAATATTTGTCGACAAACATGATTTATGAATGTTTACAACGGTGTATGATATTTACAGAACATAGTCATCTTCAATTTGCTAAAAATAACAATATTATGTTTAGTCAAGATATTGATATTGTAGCAGCTTCAGATTTGGAGGCAAAATCATTCAATGGTGCTTTTAATGAAAGGAAAAAGAGAGGTTATTACTCTACTGTATATGCTATGGATGCAAGAGCTTATTATCCAGAGCTTATAAGTGGTGAGAATATATCTCATGAAACAGTCTCATTGATGAGGATTTCAGATTTGAAAATTCTAGTTAAAGAATGTAAATACAAGGACTTTGATCATGAATACAAAATAATCAAATTCTGTACTCATAAACAGCTAAATGATGTTTATTGTGATGTTAATAAAAATGTGAAAGAAATTATAGATTCGATTGCTTCAGCAGCATATGTACACAATTTTGTTGATAATTGTACCACTATTAAATTTGAAAATTTACACCATTATAATGAAAAAGATAAAATCATCATCATTAAGAAAACAAGAAGAGGTATATTATCTAAAATTATTGAGGAGCGAAATATATTAAGAAATATAGCTAAAGCAAATAAGAAGATTATAGAAAGGCATATTGAAACTTGTGGAGATTTATTGGGACAATATGAACTACAAAATGCTATTGGTGATAATGACGAAGAAAAAGAAATTTCATATTCTGATGATGAAGAGGAGGATATTTTATATTCTGATGATGATGATATGACACCAACAACGTATAGTTATGATATGTGTAAAATTCAAAGAGCTGTAGGTGAAGAAGAATCTATATATCTTGTTAAACCTCAATTGAAAATATTAACTAAAAAAGAATTTGATAAATTTGATTCTAAGATTGAAGCATTAAAAAAATATATAGAACATCTACAACATGAGTATACGCGAATAAATTCACACTATAGAAATATGAAATTGTTAAATAATTCAATTTATGGTCTACTTGGAGCTAATTATGGAATATTTAGAGCAAAAAATATTGCTGCTATTGTCACAATGATGGGTCGACAGTTTATTATAGAATCGGCACTTATTGGAAATAAAATCAATGGTAACATGATTTACAGTGATACAGATTCTGTGTTTTTCGAGTTGGATAATTGCCTTGTTAAAAATCCAGCAGATTACATAGTTAATCAAGTACAAAAATTAAATTCTCATGTTATACTGAATTCAAAAATTTACAAACATATGTTTATCATGTCTAAGAAAATGTATATTGCAACACATAATGATATGATATTTTCTAGGGGTATTGATAAAAATGGACCAGCATTATGGAAATTCATGTTAGATAAATTCTATACTAGGTTCATTGTTAACAAGGAACATTTGGATTTTGAAGGTGTATATGATGTCTTATATGACATGTATGATGAAACATATGAAAAAATTAAGAATTCTAGAGAACAATTATTACAAACTGTAAATATTAAAGAACGATCAGATTACAAGATGACTACAGCCATAACCAAATTATATGATCGTATAACAATAGAAATGCCACATTATAAATTTGACAGAAAAGTGTCATGTTTTAAGAAAATACCAAATGATGATATAAATATATTACATCTAGCTTTGGATATTGAACTTGATGATACACCATTGCATAATCTAAATATATATAAATTCTACAGTGGTATTATCAGTTATTTATATCTAATCTTATCTTATGCAATCAAACAAACAACATTAACTGTTCATGATTACATTATCAAATATAAAATGAGTGATTTCAAAAACACAAATAAGATAGCATTTAAGAATGTGTTAGAAAAATACAGAAAATATAAATAGGAGTGTTAGTTGTTTATAGTAATCATTCATCATGCACAACTCTTCACGACAACACCCGTACAAACGGAATACTTTAAAAGCAGATAATTTGAGATGTAGACTTCTAAGTGCTGGAGTTGTAGTTCATGATGTTAACAACTTACAGTATGAGGTATCTCATAAGATATCTACAACAAACAAAGAAGTTCGAAAGGATGTGGTATACACTCTAACAAAACCATCACCGAGGATTGATGATTTTTCAACATTGAAGGATATAAAAATCTCTACATCAGAAGATGATTATCTAAATAATGTATTGGATACAGTGACTGGTTTGAACAATGAAAAGGATAAGTTGTCAACCATTAAAAGTAAAGCTAAACAATTGGATATTTTTTATAATGTGAAACACCCCAAAATTTTGAATAGGGCGAGTATTAAGTTGTTAAACTTAAATTGTACCTTTGAAAATATTATATTTAATACTATTAAAAATAGTAAAGGAGGTTGTAGTTATGCTGATTTATGTAGTGCTCCTGGAGGATTTACCTTTTTTATACAAAAAGTAACACAAAGGTATAGAAAACCTGTTAAATCATACATGTTTACAATGTATGAAACTGGTACATTTCTGAAAGTAGATGATAAACTTAAGCATATGCATAATGTTGATATTACTTATGGTGATATTTACAAAAAAAATGATAGGGATTTGTATATTGATAAGGTAAAGACTGTTGATTTTGTATTAGCTGATGGTGGTATTGATTTCAAGAATATTGAAAATCACCAAGAATTTTATAGTAAGAATCTATATGTTTCTCAAGTTTTACTTTGTTTACAAATATTGAAACCTGGAGGCTTTATGATTTGTAAATTTTTTGATTTGTTTTTAAAGTTTTCATCTTCACTATTGTTTGTGACAACATTAGTTTTTGAAGAAGTGCAGATATGTAAAGCAATTTCAACAAAAGCTGGCAATTCTGAACGATACATAGTGTTTAAAAATTATAAACCAAATAATGATATTACAGAAATACTAAAAGATGTAAATGACAAGTTAAATAAGAATTATAATATATCATCTTTTATCAAGGAAGATTTTCCAGGTTATATGGATTTTAAGAAAAAATTATTATTTATAAACAAAACACTTGCATCTGCACAAATAGTAGCCTTACAAATGTATACTGGAGCCATAGATATTCCAGATATCTTAAAAATTAATGGTTATGTTCAATGTAAGGAATGGTTTAAGTCTATTACAATATAACATTTTTTGATGTTGGTAATTTTATTCCTGGTTTTTCATTTATGATTGTGGGTGTTACAAATACTGTTGTACTATTAAGTAAAACTATTATACACATTAATATTAATGTAATTATTGTTATTAAAATACCAAAAAATGGAACTGATGTATTACCAAACATACTTTGTAAATATTTGATATAATATTCATCATGATTCATAATTCTAATAATGTATAATGATGTTCTACACACTCTTTTTTTGGTTCTATATTATATTTTTCCAAAAATGATTTATATGGAAAAACATCTATATTTTGTGATACATTAACAGTATTATGTAAGTCATACATGACAGTAATGGGATCACAATCTTTTATAATGACATTTGCTATAAATGTAGGTTGTTTATCAATGTAATTACTTGCACATATAAAGCATGGTAATAATATGTTAAAATTCATCATTAAATATGCAAAGCATTCCATTTGTTTTTTTGTATGGCACATGATTGATGTTAGATGAAGAAATTCCCAAAATATAGGACCCCATATAGACTTAGACCATAAATGTTGTTCTGATACAACAGCCATTTTGTTGGGAATATTCAACATTTCTAATATTTTCTCATATGAAGTATGAAGAAAGTCATCATCCTTTTTAAATTTTTTATTGTAATTTATAGGATTTTTATTTAAAAGGTCAGAAATGAAATTAACCCATTCTGTTTGATATTTTAAAAGTGATGCTCCCGCTATTTTCAAAGTTGGTTTTGGTTTTAGTTTTTTTATATACATTAAGAATGTTGCTACAGAATGCTTGTAATCGTCTAAAGTTTTGTCAGGATCTAATATTTTATAACTACTACAGTGTGTTATATATTCACTCACGCGAAACATATTTTTTATATAGATATTTGAGTATTTGTTTAATATAAGTTACGTCTCCTGTATGTTCAGTTATTGGAATATATGAATCTTCCACTCTTTTACTAAATTTATCCAAATCTTCATAAGCGAATATGTTTACAGTCTTTAATATTGTAAAGTATTTATTGAATTCTTCAACAAGATCAAAATTTAACATCAATAAAAATTCAGGCAGAATATAATAATCTGAATTTTGTATTGAACCATTCCATTTTATGGAAGTCATCCTTGTATAAGATTGAGTATAGTCATAAATTTCTATTGGTTTATAATTATAAAATGTTGGTTTACATGTATGATCATCAAGTATTTTAAATGATCCACTATCCACAACAAATGGATCTAAGGCCATGGCTACAACCATATTATCACTAGCATTTACAAAATACATTATATAAATACCATCTGGCATTTGAACCATTCTAATTGGGGAATATGTAATATTATATCTAGTATCAATACCAGATTTGTGGTTTGTTGCTATTCTAAATGTTGCATGATATAAAATACCGGCAGGTTCATCAACCTCTACATAATATGGATCTTTTGGTTTATATATAATGTTTGATGTATTGAAGAAGAAATAGTCAATACTTGGTTTGTTATATGTTTCATCGGTTTTATGCTTTATTACTTTATCATATTTATAATAGGTTTTGGGGTTTTCTGGTATATCATTAAATATATTCCAGTCTATAGGTGGAACGACACCTGTGTAGTAAGATGCAGAAACTGTAGTGCGTGGTTTAAAATCTTCATAGTTTGTATTATCGAGTTTAATATCTATAGTATCATCCTTTATAATTGGATCTGTATAATCTATAAAGTATTGCTGAAATAATACAGATCCATATAATGTCTTATTTCTTGGAATTGTTGTAAAATCTGATGTTGATGGTTCAAGAGGTATAGATCTTTCAATTATAGATTCTTTTGCAAAACGTTCTTCTCTTTTGTTATTTTTATAAATATATATACCAATAGGTATGGAAATATAGTCATTTGAATAATATTTAAAGTATTTTTTTGAAACGTCTATATTACAACTCAAATTATCCAAACCATCTTCTTTATATAACCCATTCTTACAGTAGATCTTATAATCATTTTCATTTTTACACATTATATAAAATTCTTCAGAATCGGCATATATTGTAAAATTATCATCTTTACCAATACATATGTTTGTGTTAATACATCCATTAGCACTTACACTAAAAACTGTATCACCAGAACATTCTTTAAGTTTACTCTTACCTGATTTGCATATATAATATTGTTTATCATTTAACACATCTTCATTTATTTGAACTTTATGTATTTGATTTTCCATCATATCTGAGCATACATCATACAATTCACACGGTAGTGTATCATCTTGTACTTCAAGCTGATTGTACAACATGTTATCTGGACATGCCAAAACTTCAAATACTCCACCTTCATGACATTTTGCATATAATCTATCTTGGTATTTTATATTTCTATTATTGAGACTATTTTGAGTATGATTCATACCCATTTGAAAGTGGTAATAATCAATACCTTTAAGTTTACCAACATCAGCATTGGTACATAGAGTATCAACTCTGCAGGAATGAATGTCTTTATCCCAAAACCAATTTTTAGGACATTTAAAATCTGCCGCTACACCAGAAATTCTAAATCCATTTTCTGTTTCTGTTATTGTACCATGTTCTACTGGTTCGTATGAATTACCATCGCTAGTTACTGGTTTATCAGCTATTACTTTTTTAAGTATACTTGTATCATCCAAGTCATAATTTCTATAATAATTTTCATATGTACCATCTTTTAGTTTTTTATGTGTAAATGCATTATCTGGATTTGAAACTGTTAACATGTGTCGAGCATAAACATCTTCAAGATTATATTCATGTGGTTTTTGTAACATGTAATATAGCAATATAATTAATACCAATATAAAAACTATCACGCCATAAGTTATTTTATTCATTTATAATATAATATAGTGTAACGTTAAAAATATATAGTTATTTAAAAATATGATTTCACTAATAGTAATATTATTTATATTCATATTAATCCTATATTTAATAGTAGTAAAGCCACAGTTTAGTATTAGCAAAAAATGAGTGGTTGGTTGAAGAAAATGAGTTTTGGTTCAAAGCCTTTGAAAACGGCAGAAGATTTTACAAATAATGTAAACATTATTAAAAATGCAACAAGTGATGTAGCTCCAATTGATGAGGCAATTAAACACTTACCATATAAACAATCAGGTGATGAGATTCTTGTTGGTAATGCAAGGTTTAGGCAAATTGAACCAAAATTCAGAAAAGGTGAACTTAGAAGTGCATTTAATGATGCTAATGTATCTCCCTCATTTAGTGCAAGTGATGAAGCAATACTCAAAAAAAGAATTAAAGCGGAAGCCCCAGATATAGATATTGCCGATTTAGAAGTTAAACAAGCAGCATCTAGGAAATTTCATGAAGAACTTGCCGTTAAACCTAAAGATGGAGCAGACTTGGAATCTAAGTTAAGTAGGAAGGGTAAAGAAAAGACGAAATCTATATATGCAAAGATTTTAACAGCGAGTGCTGCCGGTGCTACAGTTTTTGGTATGTTTGCAGCAATGAAACTTACAGGTGAGGTATTTGAAGATGTTGCAAAAGCAACAAATGAAAGAAATGGATGTTATATGGTATACAAAAATACAGAAACTACAGCATGTAAAATAGTTTCAAGAAGTTGTGGTTCTGGTACTGCCGGTGCTGTACCATGTAACGATGCAGTTATGGCCAACACAAAATCAAATATTTATATCATGGTTCATGAATTTTTCAACACTAATAATGAGTCAGCTCTCGATGCAATGGCTGATGATGGGATCGATTTGGGAGATCCAAAAGATCCAGACTATACATTACAAAACTCAGAGAACATTCACAAACTTACAGCATTTTATGATGAATGGTATGGAGATAGTACACACGTACCAACAGCCGTACCATGTGAAATAGCATCACAAACAACTGGTTGTGTTGCATGTGATCCTACCATGCCAACAAATCATGTGTCTTATACATCTACAGAATTATTAGATGGTAATTTAACGTATCGCTGTATTCAAGATTCAAATGTCATTGATACGTTGACTGATATTGCTACAACTATGGGTATTGATATATTTGGTGCTAGTGGTGATTCAATTTCGGGGTCATTCCAAGGTAACTTTTTATGGACAGTACTTATCATTCTAGTATTAATTTGTGCTACGGCATTGGCTGTTAAATTCATTCCTCGTAAATCAAAAGATAAAGAACCAAATGCTCCAGGTGAGGTGAAACATGATGACATGATGTCAAATACTGGGCGTGGTCAAAACATAAATAATCAGTTATACACTCCACCACAATCTAGCACACAAATAACTTAAGATAAGATTAATTTTTGCTATATAAAGAGAGTTTTGCTTGTACAATTCAGTCTGATCACTCCCGCTAGTAAGAGGATCATGATTTTAGTTGGCTTTTGTTATTTGCCAGATATTGTATTTTGTTTCGCACAGACGCACCATATACTTGGTGAAGAACACAACGAGGACCTTGTGAAATTAATTGTTGATTTTATCAAACTGGATGTATTCAAAAAGAAAAAGCCAAAGGATACATTAGTTTTGCACAATCTCCAATATCAGGTGCATAAATATCATCAAAATTGGACTGTTCACTATACTTATAGTACCAACAAATACGAGACTCCGTACGACGATCCTGTTTACGGTATTGCTATAACTGTACCAACATATACAGAGAAATTTATTGATTACCAGGAAGAAGAAGATTTTATCGCAGAACCAAATATCGATAAAATAATTATAAAACCTAAAAAATTACCAGAACATATAAAGATTTTTTCATCTTATACCAATCTTGACAACGACGATGAGCTTAGTCAGTAACCATAACTGTGTGAAAATCTTTAATGATTTGTACGAGGAGTTGAACCACTTTACTCATGGTAGATATACTAGCAGTATTGCTAAATTCTTGAATGCTTCATATGATACAGAACCTAGAGTTTTGATTAAAGTAATTTTAACATTAAGAAAAATTAGATTAGGAACCATTAAAAATAAAAAAAAAGTTTCACTATATTATAAATATATAATAAAACTATTGAATTCCCAAAATATATTGAATAATGGTGATGCTCAACCAATTGGTCAATTGCTAAGTTTAACATCCTGTGCCAACAAAGCTCAGAATGTTTTGAATGTAAAGCGATTGAAAAGAACTAACAATGAAGAAATTGTTAATACTGCATCACCATTATACCAATATATAAAAAATGATTTGTGTATGAATAATAGAAAAATTAAACCAATAGTTAGAGATACGTCTTTATATGAAAACAAAACGTGTTTCTGGATCAGAATTTGGCTAAATGGTAATGATGCAGTTTCTTCTCTGAAAAACCTATTATCTAATGAGCAAATTAAAATTAATCTTTATGACATAGGTACAGTTTCTGAAGTATATAATATTGTAGAATTGTACTATTGGAGAAAGGGTAAAACACAAATGCTGAACATTATTGAAGTTTTGAACAACCTGGATATTGTAAATAAAATTATATTTTGTTCAGATTTGGTTAGAATGAGCAAGCAAAAATTCATCCCAAAGGCTGTGATTTATAGTAATATGATGAAGTTTTACTATGCATACAAAACTTGTAACTTAACTTTTGTACTTACAAAACAAGAAGATTTGGAAATTTTTAATTATACAAGTATTTTATGTGGTATATTAATGTATGGCCCCAATTTTACATCAACTAATCATACTCTAAAATCATGTCCATTGGCTGCTTTATCAAATGCAAGACCATTGGATAGTATAAAAATCAATGCAAGAATAGTTGAACCAGTAACACCATATGAACAACTTATATTTAAAGAATATCCAGAAAAAAAGACAAGTACTGCTGCTACTGATAGTACTTTTGAAAATGGTGGCAGACATCAAGTTTATACAATAAGTCAAGATAGAGCATATAGAATGACTGGTAATTGTCCTAATATTGGAGGTGTGAATACTAGTGAGATTTCTATAGTATCAACACCAGAACATAACAATCATGTAATTGGTGTACTGAAGAGTATGTATTAAGGTAAGTTATATTGGTTTGTGTTCATTTACAATATAGCTTGTAGTTAGAACACTATCTTCTAATTCTATTGTTTCTGGTGTTGTAAAAACAAATTTATCTTCTGTTGGTGGATTTGTTGCTTCTAATACTAGTTTTTCACAAGCACTACCCTTGCTTTTATATTCAATACATGGTAAATAATTTTTTGGAAGTGTAAAAGTTGAATTTTCGTTGAAGCATAAATATGGTATGGTATAAATATTATTTTTTTTATCATAAAAGCATGAAGTGCATGTACTTTTTGGATCACTTTTATCCAAATGTGAAACTCTTGTAGTTGTAAAATCACCACAATCACAACTCCATCCTTTATCATCAACATCAGCATGAACGCTATAATCTGCTCTATATATTGTTTTGTTGCACACATCTTCAATGGGGTGTAATCTATCAATTGGATGGGAAATATATGGATTTTCCATCTTGGTTTCTTTGAATTTACATCTGAATCTATAACTTCCATCATCCAATAATTCATCCTCATTTAACATATTCACAAGAGCTGGTTGCACGGGTTCATTGTTTGCATAATCCCATAAAATACTTCCAGTACTAGGATGTTTTTGATTATTACAGGCCACTATATCTGTAGCATTTGGACCTCCAAACATTCTTGGATATTTACTTCTACATGTAGTACTATTTGCGGTTGCTATTATATAACCAGTATTAGTATTACATGGTGGTGGATCTACTGTACAATACACACCAGGATTTACAAAAACATTATTGATTATATAATCTTTTGGACCTTCAATTATTAATAATTCTCCAGAACCACCACATGACAATTTACATACACTTCTATAGCTTTCAAATTTTGTTTCATCTATTGGGCCTAGATATTTTAGGTTATTTTTACAGTTTGTTAAATTGTCAATATCACTATTGTTTGTTTGTAAAGTTATATTTGGTAAATTTGATACTGTATTTGCATTATTTAAATCCATTAGTGTTTTATTTTGGGAATCAGCGTGGAGATTTCGTAGATATGTTAAATATTTTGTTGGATCAACCTTTAGTATTACAAAATAGATGATTAAGATTAGCATTATAATAACTGATAGTACAAGCAAATAGTATTTCCCAAGCTTTGGACGTAATTCATTTTCTTTTCTTTCTTTCTCTTTTTCCATTGAAAAATTAACACTATTATATTATAATTTGTTGTTATTGTTTATTACTTTGTGTTTCTTTTCTTTATATTTTTTCCATATTTAAGTAAAACATCCAATTGTTTATGGTATGCAGTTGCTGCCATCTTGTGGTATTTTTGAAAATCTGTAAGGTTTCCAGGTTCTTCAATTTCGTAAAATATGAAATTTGTTACAAAACAATCTCTTAATAGTTGAAATAATGTATTCTGTATTACAACATAATAATAAGCTCCTTCAAAATTGAATGGTATATCAAGAGATCCCAATAGCATCTTGTCAGTACTTGAATCTCTCTTTAGTAATGCCTTGGCAACACTAGATGGATTCTTTGTTGTTAGCATAATTGTAGAAGAATACTGACTACAAATGAGTTTCATGTATTCTTGCAAGTTTGTTGGGTTTTCAACATTAGTCTTTGGAGTAAATAATAGTTCTAATTCTTTGTAAAGTTCGTCACGCATTATACCATATTCAAAACCACACACTGGTATATATTTTAGTTTTTCCATAAGTTTAAATATAATATTATACCAAATTGAAGATAATGGTGTTCTATCTACAACTGTATGAAAACTACCACTATTATTGACTGTAGCTATTCCAAGAAGAGTATATACAAGATCCAGGTTTATATTAGAATGCTTATTTTTAAAATCGGGAACTCTCTTGATCATTTCATTATAATCATTGTATATTACACCGGCAATATTCTTTTTTTGGAATTCTCTAAGTAGTGTTGTTTTTCCAGCACAGGCAATTCCATCGATATATACAATAGTTTTGTGTCTGTTGAATGGTTTGTTGTGTAGAAAATATTCTGATGGGTAATGAATATTTATATATTCCATTGATTCTGGCTGAAAATTAGCGATTTCTTGTTCATTAACTATTTTATCATGCGTGGTTTTGTTATTATCCATCGTTGTAGACTTATTGAATTCCATTGTTTATGGTATTCACTTAAAAACAAAGTTGTATATAGTTTGTTTATGTTAAAGGATAGTATGTTTGTATGTATAAAAAATTGTGATGTATTGTTAAAAAATTAAAAATTAATTATAATAATGTGTATATTCTTATTCTTTTTGTATATATGCAGAGTTTCTTTCAAATCCAAAGTTGAATAGTGTTACAGCTCTATCATTACCAATAACATCCTTTGTAGTAATCCTTCTGGGCCAACATTTAGTGGAAATTCCAAGACTGTCAGTATTGTCATTCAGAAATAGGATTAATTCATCAATAATAATAAAATGATCTGGATTTTTAGTAAATTCACTCTTGTCCACTTTTTGTATTGAATTATTACTATTATCATATAAGCTCATACATATCATATCCACATGTTCACCAACATTAATACCAGGAAAATATCTTACTTTTACACGCTTATTTTTGTTATCTTTGAAAAACATAGCCTCTTCAATTTTATCTTTGATTATTTTAGTATGTTCTTCAGTAATAGCAATAATGGCTACTTGTTTTTGATTTACTTTAATGTTTGTTGTAGTTACATTTACAAGTATTGGTTTTGTTAGAGTAAGATATAGAGCGGGTCTTACTTTATTTTCACCTTTATCACCTGATTTGCTCGTATAATCTCCACTTCTCATACTTTTAAATCCCATATCTTTTACAGTCACAAAGCTATGTAGGTTTGCACAACATTTTAATACTTCTTTTATATATACATACAACCATGTCCATTCTTTTGGGAAGTGTGACATTACCACATCATCATCCTTTGTCGATTTGTCGTCATCTTCATCATCATCCAATCCAAGCATATTTATTATATTCTTTAGTGACGAGTCAAGTTTTCTGTCATCGAACATTAAAGATCTGCTCTTGGTACACATATCACTAATTCGATTCAAGAATAGAGTATTCAACAAATTCCTTTTATGTTTTATTACTCCATTTATAACTAGAGCTACATTATTAATTTCATCTTCACATTCCAACTGTTGTCTGTATGCATTCATAAGTAAATTATGTAAAAATGTGAATATTTTGGTGTCATCATTATTCAATTTTTCTATACATTCATATAATTTTAAATGTTTCACTAATGGTTTTAATGTATCAACAAAATATTCCATTGTCATGGTATATTTTGAATACTTCAAACTCTGTTCATCAGTTCGTATATTAAGACGAGAATTCTTATATTCTTCTATTGATAAGAACTCACAAAATTCGCTATCATCTAATTCATTATCAGTGTTATCAGTAGAAGCAACCTTTGCTCTACATTGATTAAACATGATGTTAATATCGTTAATATCTGTGGATTCAACATCGTCGGTATTGTCAATTACAGAGTCTTCGCCACAACAAGACTTCTTACTGCTCTGTTCTTCTTCATCGGAATCCTCCATCATCCTCTTTTTAAGGTTTGCAACTTCTGTATCCATGTTTACTGTGTTACAAGACATGTCTATTATTCCGATATCTAAATATTTTTGCTTACCATAAACAAATATTGTTTTAAAACTATAAATAAGTATATAACAATGGATGATTGTAAAGACATTAATATGTTATTACATGGTAGGAATGGTGATTGTTCCACATTTTCTATTGGTGGTATAAATATTGGTGCTAAAATTCCTGAACATATTAAAAATTTAATATATAAAAAAATTGATGAACTTATAGCGAGTAAAAAACAGATACATTTTCTAGATAGTAATCCTAAAATACATGATATTAGCACTAGTGACATTTTTGTAATTCATACTAATGATCCAAAAATAGGAATTGTAATACCAAATTATATTAACACTAAACAAACACATAAGGCATATGGTATTATAGTATGTAAGCAAGTTGAGCAACTTTCTTTGAATCTACAACATCTAACATGGGAATCTCAGATTTTCGTACCATAAAAAATGAAAATATTGAAAATTGTACATTAAATGGTCTTATTAATACAAAAAGAAAGGAACCCATCAATATTTATGTTGATGGCCACTTTTATTTATTTTCGGGTTGTCTACCAGATAACATAGATCGTATAAATACAGGTACATACAACTCAACACTAGTAGCTGCAAGTGCAGCCAGTGTTATTTATAGTAACATAAATAAGATTAGTAAATATAGAACTATTAATGATGTATTTGTGTATTTTGATGGAAAAAGACCTAGTGCTAAAAAATATACCAGCAACAAAAGAGTAATGTCAAAGAGAATCCCATTAAATGTAAAGGATGCAATTTCAAAGTTGTGTAGACTTTTAAATGAATATAATTTTATTAATAATAATTTGCTTATAGGAGAATCTGAACATGAAATTGTACTTAGAAGAGATACTTCCATCCCAAGTATGATTCTGACAGACGATTCTGACATATTCCATATTGCATATAGATATGAAACTAATACTATGGAAGATCAGTTATTTATTGGTAATAAACAATTGAATAATATTACTGATGTATACAAAATGAAAGATTATTTAAAAATGCCAAAAATGATATTTGCTCTATTGTGTATGTTGAGAGGTTCTGATTATACTAAACCTACATTTACAACTTCAATGGTAAATGCTATAATAAAGGAATATCGTGTAAATGGTATAAAAAATAAATACATCAAAGACTTGGAAAATGTAGCAAAAACATTTAAGGATGGAGAGCTTGCTATTAACAAGAAAAACTTACATTACGACTCAATTATTTTTAACAATCTAAACATGGATAAAATTGATGAAAAGTATATTGAAGGTATTTACAGTAGACGTGATGTTGTAAAATTGACAAAATTGCTGCTAATGGTATTGTTTTCGTCAGGGAGAAAATTCCAATTTAACAGGTTGATGAATATAGACAAAATTGTTACACATAATACGGTATCCGATTTTTATGCACAAATAGATACATTAACATGGAGTTTGAATTATAGCCTTATTGGGAGTTTTTATATCAATTACTTTAGAGATATAAAACCACCTGAAAGTTTGAACCCATTTAAATTTTATTACCTAATATTAGCATCTGAAGATGGTGATATTAAATATGATATTAATACAGTTATGAATGACACACAATTAGATTATCGAAAATTGGTTGTACAAATACAAAAAGATGCAACCAATTAAAAAACAAAAACGTCCAACTTTTGAAAGTTTTGAATGTCAATGTGACATTGATCTGAATTCTATACCACTACAAATAAAAAATGCAACATTCTTGTCATGTATTTTAAAAAATTATAAGAAGTATTTAACATCAAGAAATATGATTGGTAATTTTGCTGAACAGTATATGAAGGATATTGATTACAATATCAATTACCCTGATGAAAATGTTAAAATTTTACAATTGGTCACCAATGTTAAAGATGTAAACAAGGCTATGCTAATTAACAAAGAAAAAATTAAATTATATTTGTTAAATTACAGCACTGATAATTATAAAAGGTTTCTAATCGCAACTGATGTTTTTAATAGTGAAGAGTTTGTCAATTTTGTAAACACTCATGTTTTTTGTAATGATATGGATGAACTTTTTAAGGAATATAAAGATACAAGTAATGAAATAAAAAGAACCAATTTTATTAGATAATTTTTAATTTTTAAGGTGCACAATATTGAGGGTTTGAAATTGCAAGGTATGCTCCAGGCAGTACTGCTTGTTTCTGGAATGGTCTATATGGGGAATTTGTTAGATGGGATACTTCACCAAGAATAACTAGAGGTGTTGTATAGTCAGCGTCTTCAGTATCTCTATAAACTATATTATCTGCTGATTCATTAAATAGGTGGATACAAGATTTTCCAAGATCTGCAATTACATTAGGTACTAAGAAAAGGTTTGCATTATTTGTATAAATATGAGCGGAATGTTCAAAGCCTACTAAGAGAGCTTGAATAAATAGAGGTAGTTTATAAACTGGGAAGGGTATGATGTTTCCTTGTTCATCAACTATACCTAAACTTGTTTTTTCTGTATTTTTCCCATTCCAATATGACCCTAATGGTCCAAGGTTAGTGCTTTGGAATGATAAATATCTTTGAGGTGCGTAACTATCTATACCTGAACTACCATACATGATATTTTGGGGTGCGACACCTCCAGAACCAAAGAAATAATTTAAAATATTACTAATTTTACGAATATCTTCTATTGAGTATCCTTTGTTTATCAAATCTTTCTTATTCAAAAAGGTAGTAATTACATTATGCATTACATCTGTATTGATACATAATTTTTTATTATTATGTACAAAGGGTCCGTTTTGCACGTTTGCGGCGTCAACAAGTTTAATAGGTAGAGGTATAATTGGATAATCTTCACCAACTGGATAACTTGTTGATAGAGCTAAATGTCTATTGGTTTCATTTTGACGCCCGTATAGTTTACATGTTTTTAATTTCAAAGAAAATACATCCGCTGCATGACGATTACATAATACATTTGTAAAATTGAGTGGGTCTCTTGAACATTGTTTTATGCCAGTAAACATACATACATTTTGACCACCGAACATGTCTATAATTAAATATAGCATATAAATAATGCAATATATTATATATAGTGATGTTTATATTCATACATTATACATTCAGTTATTAATTTGTGGAATTTTCTATTTTCAGTGATGGATCAGCTGTGTGCGATTACCAATGTGTTGGAGTATAACAAACAATTTAATGATGTGATAATTCACAAGTGTCCGTGCTACAAGAGATATGAAGACTTCCACAACACTATTATCAACAATGAATCATACTTGTGTTGTATTGCTGTTAAAATGGAGGATGATTGTAAAGTCTTACATTTAAAATTACCTGTGATGTTTGGTAGTTTTATAGATTATACTATAAGGGGTGATGCAATGATAAATATTAACCAATATGGATGTCTGTACTTGGATGGGTGTGTTAAACTTATATATAATTTTATTTCCAATAATTTGGGATATGGGCATGTTTATATTAATCGTAAGACTAAGAATGAATATTACAATGTAAACATGTCAAGTGGTGATAAAATACTCAAAATGTCATATAATCAGAATGGGTACAAGAAACCTTCTAATGATTATATGATGATTGATAAAAAAAATAATCATATTGAATTGAATATAAAAGACATACCTTTTGAAAAAAATAAAAACTTAAAAAGAAGTTATGAAGAACAAAAAAAGGCATTTTTAGAAGAAAAAAATGGAGATGATGACCAAGAGCCAAAAAGGAAAAAAGCAAAGAAAACAAGAACCGAAAAGAACTTTTTGAAAATAGAAGAAGAATATAAAAAGAATTATATAGAAGATATGCAGAATTCTGTAGAAATGACGTGGGATCAATTTATGAATATTCGTGCAAAAGAAGAGCTTGAATCTGTTGCCCCAGATATTGATTATATGGATATTGCTGTAAATGACTATATAAGATTTTTTGACAGTGCTATAGAAAAGGCTCCTAAGTTGGATCACCTTGCAAACAAGGTTAATAGAACAGCACCCTTTATATTGAGAAAGGCTTTGGATATTGCTGTAGTTAATTGTTCTACAACAAATGAAGAATTAAAAAATCTGAATACAAAACTCTCCAACATATACAAGAAGGGTAATATGTTTTTCACGCTGTCAAATTCAAGAGATTCTACATCAAAGATTGTGACGCAATATAGATGTATCTATCAAATGTGTGATGCTCAGAAACTTTCTATGGCTGCATCATTTTGTTCATGTGTTAAAAGATCGATTAATGAAAAGATTAATAATTCACAAGCTTTGATGTATTCTGAAGATGGTACTCACTTTACATGTTTTATAGATAGTAGAGAAATGAAGGGTGCTGGTGAAAATGTAATGTTAAGTCAATTGGTTATCATTCCAATTGCAACACCACTTGACAAAGTTGTTAGATTTTTACATGAAAATAAAATTATGTTAAATACCAAATCTGATACGAATGACATTATTATGAAATGTGTCATTAACACATTTGTAATGTCATTCTTTACAGTAACAAAGTCAAATTTAATTAAACTCAAGCAAAAGTTCCCCATTTTGAATTTGATGATATATAATGAATATTTGATTATTAATACCAATGGTTATATTCAAATGAAATATTCTGTCAAATATAAATTCTTTGTAAATAGCTTTGAGTTTAAACATATTTGGCCTGATGCATTTAAAAATTACCATCCACATTTGATGTACAATAGTAATAGTTTATATCTACCAGAGGTATCTGAAATGGGATTACCCCAAAAATTGAATGTTGCAAATTCAAATATTAGGGGTAGGTGTACAGAAATTAACAATTTGACAGAATTGCAGATATTTTTGCACAGTAATGGTGCTAGTAATGCAGCTATAGTTCATAGATTTGAACCTGGTGATGAAATTATATATGTATCATTTGATGGTAAAGTAAAAGAATCAGAGAATTTTACAATACCAATTAAAGTGAAGGACCCACATTTGAGATATACAGGTATTAGTATTTTAAATAATGTTACATATGATGATATTCCAATCATCCCCCGTATGATTCATGATCAATATAATCCAATTGAAGATAAAAGTGAGGCTTATGGATTATCGCTATCTGATGTTATATTAAAACCCAAAAAGACCACAAAAAATATAATGAACATTCTATTATCAAATTATGAAAATAATTCAAGGTTGGAATTTATAGATGTAAAAGAAAGGGGTGTTTTAAGAAGTACTGATAAGTCCTATAACATTAAGAACAATACTGAACAAGTTGTGTATAATAAAGATTATGATATACGTTTATATGAACGTAAAAATGATGATAAAATAGATGATTATAATAAAAATATACATTTGGATATTGATAAGAAACACCCACCACACATGTATGTATATGTTGGATTTGGAGATTTAGGTGGTGGTACCAATGAAGATGGTATAATTATTGATAAGAAGCTTGTAGAATTTGGACCGAAGAAATTAATGTCTCAAACATTGAATGTTACATATAGCTATGACAAAGATCTTGAAAAACAAATAACTGTTGTAATTAAATATACACAATGTCATTGTGTTGTGGATAACTTAATTACTTATGGTATCATCAATTCTAATATACCTCTAACATTTAAAAAGACAAAAAATACAAAGATATATGATTCAATTATTGGTAAAACTTATAATTACCAAATAACTGTTGATAATATTCCAAACTTTATAAAAAATATAACAAGTACTTTTTGTGAAGATAAATGTGTTGTGAATATTCATTACAGTTATATGGTACCAATAGGTGTTGGTACGAAATTTTCAAATAATCATGGTCAAAAAGGTGTTGTTTCAGATGTGGTTGATATGTCAAATGTTATTGGGTATACAAAAGATGGAACTGTTGTCCATCCATTGGTGATGTTCTCATCAACATCTGTAATTGGTAGAACTATGGCAAGCCAAGTGATGAGTATGTTTACACAACCAGGTAGAGCATTTACAGAGGCTGGTGGTTTAATCTCACCACAGGGTTTGCATATACACCATTTGGATCCTAGTAATAAGACTAAGATTTCTGACAATAAGAATGATTTAATGACTACAGAAAATGGATTTTTGAGTAATAAATTGTCATATACATTGAATGTATTGTCAACACAAAAAGGAGGATCTGCAGTAGACCGTAATAAAATGCATTGGGTACATCAGATTGCCAAAATTCAAGCTGGTAATATCAAAATGATTGGATTTGATATTGATCTGCTAGATCGATCGGGTCTTTCAAATGAATGAATATTGTATTGATATTATTTGGTTTTTATTCAATATGGTATTTTCTTTTAATTTTTATTAGTTTGTAAGTGTTAATCATGTTCACATTTGACGAAATAAATAATTCTATTATTACTAAGGATGGAGTTATTTACCCCATTAATAACCGTGAATTTATTCATGATGGGATTGAGTATGTTATATATCACCATACCACTACATTAGTTAAACATAAACTAAATGATATTAATAATATAGAAACTAAATACTTTGGAATTCCCCTAATTATCAGAAAAGACAAAGCACTTGAACATATTCAAGACTTTGCAAGTATCGCAAAAAATCAACTTGAAATTGCGGGTTATGAACCAGGTAGTTTAGAAGCAACTCTTAACAAAATTAAAAAACAGATGATGATTCGGCTAGATGAAGGAGCTTTGAGTTTACCATCAGACTTTAAACAATTGATTACTTTCTTGTTTGAATATATGGAAAACTTCAACTTTCAAGATATTTGCAAGAATCTGAATGCATCAAAGCTTGTAAAACTTACAATCACAGAATATGGAAATGAAACACCATATGGAAAAATACTTAGTGATTTCTCAAAGTATATGTCTCACCACAACACATTTAATGATAGTATTATCAATAATAGAGGATTTACTATTTATGTAGATGTGTTATTTATGATTGTAACCATAAATATGCTGATGACATCGGAAGTTGCACTTATTGCTGGTGAATTATCATCCGTTAATAGTATTGAAGATATGCTATTGCACGGTCTCATTGAAATGATGATTAGTATTATAATAATGAGGGTTGATTATGAAATGTTTATTATGGGTAGAAATAAAATTGCTACTGAAATTGTTAAGAAGTATTATCGACAATACCAAATATTGAGAAATCCTGATATTAATATTGTTATGGCAAATCTTCAGAATAATGAAAAATTCCTTAAAGATATTGAAGGTGAAGGCATCCAATTGTATCCATTTATAATGTATTATAACAAGTCAAACAAACTTAGAATTACACAATGTTATAACATGTGTAAGGAAGCCAATCAAAATAACAAAAGTCTACAAAAGAATATCAGATGGGTTAGTTCAGAGCAGTTTTATAATATGTTGCTAGAATTTTCAAATAAGCATATTCACAATTATATGCGGTATGATATGAACTCATTTACAGATATGATTAATCAATTGCTTAAAGTTGATAATAATGTGTATACTGACGATTCTGTAGAAATGTGTGAATAAAACAAAAAATCCATTATAAAAATATTTTATTTTACACAAAAAAATACATATATAATAATTTTTCATTCATACAAAAATTAAAAATTAATTTTTAATACATAATTAATCAGAGTCAGATTCTGAAGAAGAATGGTTATAGCTGTTTATTGTAGTTGGTAACTGATCAAGTACATTTTGAATATCCTGCATGTCGTCGCTATCAACATCAACAGCTTCTATATGATTATTAAAGAATTTCTCAATATCATCACTCTCTTCACCATTATCTACTACATTGTTAAATATATCCCAAAACAATTCATTTCCATGTTTAGCAAATACTCTATGCCATTTGCCTGGTGTTTCATCAATAACACATTCAAATCCATCTCCTTCATCTTTTAAATTTAGAGTGTCAAAACTATGTATCGCATCATTAACAATAGATCCGAATTCATAATACGCTGGGTTGAATATTACATTCTTGAACACATTCCAAGTTATTTTATTTCTTAACAAAATGCTATTTTCTATATATCCATCTTGTGGTTCCATGAAAAATGGTGGTTGTTTAACAGATTCATCTTCTGATGCTTGTTTATCATCTATTACTGTTTCAGATTCAATTGGTGTTGTTGGTTCATCTATTTGTGTTGACATATTTGTCATTGTAGATTTTTTTGGTAATAGGTCCCTATCTGTGAGAACATTAATAACTATATTATACAAGAAATTATATAGTATACCTCTCAAATTGTCATATACATCCATATTACATTTTGATTCAATCAAATCAATAACCCTATAATCTGAATTTTTAAAATATTTTAATATATTATCCAATGAAGCTTTTGAACCACCAGATTTCATATCAAGATGTTGAGCAATGAATCTCAAATGGAAAAGGTTTGCGGCAATTCTTTCACTACTCATGAAATTATGGAATTTGATATCATCTACATCATCATCTTTTGATTTTTTCTTACCCGTACCTTTCCTTTGATTAATCTTTTTTGTCATATGAGTATTATAATTTTTCTCCATAACATCTTCTGTATGTAGATGATACTTTTCTTTATATCTGCCATTATTAAATAAAGTTGAAAGAAGCCCAACATGAAATTCATTTGGAGATTGACTTTTGAGATTATTAAGTTTGAACAAGAATAATATTTTATCATGTAAACTATAAAGGAATTTTGAAGCAGCTACTGCTAAATTTTGATAGAATCCTTCAGTGAATAACTCAACTGCACATTCTTTTACATTCTTTTTGTAGTACAGAGTATATTCAACAAATGAACGAATATGACTTTTAATTTGTGACATTGAAAGCTTTGATTTTGGATTCATTGGATTATCTAAATCATCAATAATATTAGATATTTGTGCCAAAAACCACTTTATGTTATTTTTCACATTTATTTCACTTTTGACATCATTGTATTCAGAAAACCACTCTGAATATGTTTTATAGTCTTCACCTAGAGTATGTTTCAAATGTGAAATAGATCCTTTGTTAAGTTGATTGATAAGATTTTGAAGAACCTTCTCCTTTGGCTCAACCTTTTTTGTTTTCTTTTGTTTTGGCATATGATTAGGTATATACAACACCCCTCGTTTTGCGTCAACATCACATACAAAATCATCAGCATCCAATATTTTTATAATATCTTGAACTTCAACAACATTTTTAAATCTGTTTTTAATAACATTCATTTGAGCAGTAAAGGCATCTATGGTTCTAGCTTTTCCAAGTATTTTCAAATCATTCTTCCATTGAGTAATTTTTTCATATCCACCTACATTACTTTCTAAATAATGTTCAACTTCATGTTTGGTTTCAGCAGCTTTTTTATCATCCATAAATTTCTTGAAATTATTAAATTGTTTAACCAATAACTCTGGTGAATATCCATTATTGGCACGGTTGCTTTTCTTACTATAGAATTCATTCATGATCTTGAGTTCAACCACTCTACCAAGAGCAAACCTATTTATACTACTGGTTTTTGCTTTACCATAAGCTTGTATATATTTTTTAAATATTGGGTTGAATTTTTCCTTTGTTTCATCCTTATTTTTCGAGTTGATAGTAGCTTGAACACTCTGAAATATTTTATTATATTGTTCAGCTTCACCTCTAGCCATGAACGAATGGGGTGTCTTTGCTTCTTCTTCTATAGATTTGATAAGGTGGTGTGCATAGTATGTATTCTTTTCATCATCCAGAAGTTTTGTATGTAAATTATCAGTTTTAGGTATTTTTCTTTGGTTTCTGTTTGTATGTTTTTTTGTTTCTACAATCTTCTTCTTTCCTCTTGTCTTTTTAGGTGGATCTTCCTTTTTGGATTTTTTAGGTTTATCTTCTTCATCGTCCATAATAATTTCCTTTGATTTGGTAGGTTTTACCCTTGCTTTGGTACGAGTTGTTTTTGCTTTGGTTTCTGATTCGTCTTCAACTACAGACTCATAACCACTCTTTTCCTTATTCATAACCTTAGACCCACCCCTTACATTATACTCATATCCACTCTTCTTAGAATTCTTGAGTTTTTTCTCATAACCACTCACCCCATTAGATTTTGACACAGAATCATCATTTTCCATATATTCTGATTCTGAATCACTCTGTTCAATTTCCATATCTTCTGATTCTGAATCACTCTGTTCATCATCACTATCACTACTGCTACTGCTTGAAGTGATACTATCACTACGTTTCCTTTTCATTTGTTTTCTTGCTATTGGTTTATTGCGTTTTTCAATCGTATTGTTAAATTTACGCATATCTTTCCTATGCATGGGTTTTGGTTGTTTACTTGCTGCTTTATTCCCCTTATTTACTTTCAGTTCTTTTATAATGTTTCTTTCTAGAGGACTAAGTTTTTTAGATTTGGAGGACACTCTTTGGGGTTTCACTGCAGAAGAAGTCATATCTATTAATTCATCATTTTGATTATCTGTATACGGTTTTTGTAAACTTTCATTCACAGCAATTTCATCCATATTTATAGTTTCCAAACCATCATTCAATTTTTTAGATTTATCTGCTATATTTTTATCTTTAACACTTTGGATATCTTCATCATCACTATTATCCCCCATGCTACCATCATCGCTATTATCCTCTATATCACCATCACTCTTGTCTTCTATATATTGTTCAATAAAACTAACATCCAACTCATCAATAGTTGGTGTAAGATTACCAATGACACTAATTTCTGGCATGGAAGTATCCATCTCTTCCTCAATCTGATTACTATCATCACATTCTGTTGTATTATTACAAACAGTTTCTGTATTAGAAGTATCAATTATCATACTATCTGCACACTCTTGGAGATCTTGATTCATTAATAATTGTAATGAGATTGAGGCATCTGTCTGTGTTGCATTTGATGGTGTCATTATTACTGGGTTTATTGGTTCTGTAGTTGTTGTCCTTAATGGGGTTGCTTCTGGTGTTATTGGTAATGGTGATAATAATGATGGCATAGGTGATGGGTTTGTTAGCAACAAAAGTTGGTTCTTTACAAGATCTTCAAGTTCTGATTTCGTGATACCCCCTTGAGTTTTGAAATCAACACTTTTAAATATCTTGTGATATATCTTTGCAGTTTCTTCATATTTTTCTTTATTGTCAGAGTATATTTGTTCTATTTCAGAAGTATGTTTACTTCTCAAATGATTTAGAAATCCTCTGTAATTCGAATAATCATATTTGCAAAAACTGCAATTAAGCGATAATAAATCATCATTAGTTGTCTGAATTGAAATATACTGGCAATACAAGTCCTTGGTTTGGGTAACATTTTTATATGCCACTTCCTTTGCTATAGCCTTGTCCAAACTTGTATGAAAATCCAGAATATACAAATATTTAGAATTTGGTTTATATTTTTCTTTCAATTGCATTAATTTTTTATATCTTTTCTTATTGCAATTCACATCTCTTGTTACGAAATTCCAATCTTCCTTTGGAATTGTTCCAAGGGGTCCATAGAATCGTTCACTGATGGTACTCTCATCATCATCAGACATCATCTGAAATGGAAAAAATTCACTCATCAGTTGACTATTTAATAAATTTTCTATATAATTTATATTCTATTCAAAACAGAAATCACAAATATTGACATTGTTGTAGTAATATATGTTAGTGGTTGTATGTGGTTATGTTCACTCGGTGGTTATGTTAGTGGTTATGTTCACTCGGTGGTTATGTTAGTGGTTATGTTCACTCGGTGGTTATGTTAAAATATATACTTACGGTTAAACGATGATAATGGTTATATTTGTTAGTAGGTGGATGTTCACTCAGGATGATGGATTACCACAAAAAATAATTACACAAACAACAACACGTCTGCACGTAACAGCGGCTGGCTCTAGAATGAGCGGTGTGAGGGTGCTTCTGCGT
>SPKZ01011548.1_pt1 | contig 28308 bp, 28 predicted proteins | sample 2456571 | NCBI WGS metagenome assembly SPKZ01 (sample SAMN11192286, study PRJNA482655) | marine metagenome | biome: ENVO:00000447; feature: ENVO:00000244|ENVO:00000211|ENVO:00000569|ENVO:00002023; material: ENVO:00002151; isolation source: ocean water from marine abyssalpelagic zone ... | reverse complement strand
TGTACTCTGGCTGGTTTAAGTTAATGGAAATGGTTGAGTCTGCTGAGATATTAAAATCCATTCAGCAAACTACAGACTTGTGATCAAGAGACAGACCTAGACTATATACCTAGACAGATATAAAAAAGCCTCATTAATTGAACTAATTAATGAGGCTTTTTTGCTATTTCAATAAAGTGACTACCAGTTTTCAACACCTTTCATGTCGGGTAGTTGGTGAGCGATACCTTTATGACAATCAATACATGTTTTTTCACCGGATGCTAAAGCACTTGAATGCATTTTAACGCTTCGATTACCTTGCTCAGAAAAGTCCATATATTCAAAATTATGACAATTACGACATTCTAACGAATCATTGTCTTTCATACGCTTCCATTCACGTTCAGCCAACTCACGACGGTGTTCGGTAAACTTCTCTCTGGTATCAATCAAACCAGTAAGCATGCCCCAAACTTCTTTACTTGCAGCAATTTTACGAACGATCTTATGTGTCCATTTTTTTGGCACATGACAATCTGGGCAGGTAGCACGAACGCCTGAGCGGTTAGAGTAATGAATAGTTTCTTTGTACTCTTCATATACGTTATCTTCCATTTCGTGACAGCCAATGCAAAACTCTTCAGTATTAGTTACTTCAAGGGCGGTATTGAATCCACCCCAAAAAATAATACCACCAGCAAAACCCAGCGCTAAAATAATCCATAACGCAGCTTTACTTGGTGACCGCAGGTATTGCCATAAGCTCTTTATTTTTGATTCTTTTGTCATTTTTATCCCCTTAATTACGCGTCGATAAAATCATTATTTATTCATTACCTAACGATTCAACCGGCTTAAAGGTATTGTCAATTAAATCAGGCGCATCGGCTTGAGTTACATGACACTGCGAACAAAAATATCGTCGAGGTGAAACCGACGATAAAGTTCTACCATCACGGTTTTCATAATGGGTTAAACTTATTTTAGTGGCACCTGTTTCAGCTGCATACTTCCAACCATGACAAGTAAGACACTTGTTGCTATTGGTATCAACACGGTAGCCACGGATCTGATGTGGGATCATCGGCGGTTGATGTACATAGTTTCTTTTTATCGGGTTTTTATCTTTAATAACACGTTTTAAACGCTCCGCTGCACGTGTTTCATCAAGTGTTGTCGCACCACGAATAGTTTCTAAACCACCAGGATTTACCGTTTGAACAGCTACTGCGCTATATGCTGTTGCTAAACCAAAGGTGAGCATTAATATTGGTAATATTTTCATTGTTTTACCTCCACCAAATAGGTGTAAAATTTAAACAGGCACTAAGCCAATACTTTAGACACTTTAACTGCACATTTTTTGTAGTCAGTTTGTTTTGATAAAGGATCTGTGGCGTCCAGGGTTAATTTATTAACCAATTGCTTTGCATCGAACCAAGGCATAAATACCAAACCTTTAGGTGGTCTATTACGTCCTCTGGTTTCCACTCGTGATTTGATTTCACCACGACGAGATTCAATTAGCACATGATCGCCTCGGCGTAAGCCTCTAGATTTTGCATCATCAGGGTGAATAAATAGCACCGCATCTGGAAAGGCTTTATGCAGCTCTGGTACTCGAGACGTCATTGAACCTGAATGCCAATGCTCAAGTACCCGACCGGTACTTAACCATAAGTCATATTCTTCATCAGGTGACTCTGCAGCTGGCTCGTATGGCAAGGCAAATATAATTGCTTTCTTGTCTTTTTTACCATAAAACTGAACTTCGCTACCTTTCTCTACATAAGGATCGTACCCTTCACGGAAACGCCACTTAGTTTCTTTGCCGTTAACTACCGGCCAGCGTAAGCCGCGAACTTCATGGTAAACATCAAAGGGTGCTAAATCATGACCATGGCCTCGGCCAAATTCGGCATATTCTTCAAATAAACCTTTTTGAATATAAAAGCCAAAGTAATCACCTTCAAAGTTAGTATCACCTTTAGACTCACTCATTGGGAACTTATCGACCTTGCCGTTGGCAAAAAGTACGTCATACATAGTCTTGCCACGGAACTCTGGATTTTTTGCCAATAGTTCTTCCGGCCATACTTCTTCAATGTTAAAGCGCTTAGAAAATTCAACTATTTGCCATAAATCAGAACGAGCTTCACCTGGCGCATTCACTTGTTGATGCCAAAATTGGGTACGACGCTCGGCATTACCGTAAGCGCCTTCTTTTTCTACCCACATAGCGGTAGGTAAAATCAAGTCAGCTGCTTGTGCCGTTACTGTTGGGTAGGGATCAGAAACAACAATAAAGTTATCAGGATTACGGTAACCAGGGATCGCTTCTTCGTTGATATTGGCTGCCGCTTGCATATTGTTATTACACATCACCCAGTATGCATTTAACTTACCGTCTTTAAGCATACGGTTTTGCATAGCTGCGTGATAACCCGGTTTTGGCGGAATAGTGCCTTCAGGTAATTTCCAAATTTTTTCAGCAATCGCTCTGTGCTTCGGATTTTTAACCATTAAATCAGCCGGTAAACGATGTGAGAAGGTACCCACCTCACGAGCGGTACCACATGCTGATGGCTGACCTGTTAATGAAAACGGACTATTGCCCGGCTCAGAAATTTTTCCTACTAATAAATGCACGTTGTACATGAGGTTATTCGCCCAAACACCACGAGTATGTTGGTTAAAGCCCATAGTCCAAAATGAAGTCACTTTAACTTTTGGATCAGCATAAAGCTTCGCTAACGTGATTAAGTTAGCTTCAGGAACGCCTGATAATTTAGACGTATACTCAACAGTATAAGTACTAACAAATTTAGCAAAAGCGTCAAAACTCATGGGCTTGGAAGCACCACTGTCAGGATTTTTAGCTGCTTTTTGTAATGGATGAGATGGACGCAAACCATAACCAATATCAGTAACACCTTCACGGATATTGACATGTTTTTTCAAAAAGTCTTCATTAACGGCGTCGTTTTGAATAATGTAATTAGCAATGAAATTTAGTATTGCTAAATCAGTTTGTGGGGTGAAAATCATGCCGTTATCAGCAAGTTCAAAACTACGATGTTTGTAGGTTGATAGAACATTTACTTTGACATGTGGATTACTGAGTCGACGATCAGTTAAGCGAGACCATAGAATAGGGTGCATTTCCGCCATGTTCGAGCCCCAAAGCACAAATGCATCAGCCGCTTCTAAATCGTCATAACAGCCCATTGGCTCATCAATACCAAAGGTACGCATAAAGCCACCAACAGCAGATGCCATACAGTGTCTGGCATTTGGATCTAAGTTATTCGTTAAAAAGCCTGCTTTCATTAATTTTACCGCGGCATAACCTTCCCAAACTGTCCATTGACCGGAACCAAACATTCCCACGGATGTCGGCCCTTTTTTCTTCAACGCCGCTTTAAACTTCTCTGCCATCACATCAAAAGCTTTATCCCAACTTACCGGGGTAAATTCGCCTTCTTTCGCGTATTCACCGTCTGTCATCCGCAATAACGGCTGAGTTAAGCGATCTTTACCGTACATAATTTTAGATAAAAAGTAACCTTTAATACAGTTGAGGCCCTTGTTAACTTCGGCTTGTGGATCGCCTTGGGTAGCAACCACTTTTCCGTCTTGTGTGCCTACTAGGACACTACAACCGGTACCACAAAAACGACAAGGTGCTTTGTCCCATTTGATTTTTGTATCTGATGATTTAGTAATTAAATTTGAAGCTGCAGTTGGTATTGCTATACCTGCTGCCACGGCCGTTGCTGCAACGGCATTGGCTTTGATAAAGTCACGTCTTGTTAATGTCATACTTTTATCCCCTGATGTTGTGGTAGCCCATAATCATTATGATGAAAAATCAATGATGATGAGATAACACCCGGTAAATTGCTCATATCTGTTATGGTGTTAATAAGGCCTTTGCCTTTTTCACCTCTATTTAAGTCGTTTTCTTCTATGGTAACCACCATAGAGCCTTTATCGGTAATTTCATGTACTTCGGCCCCAGGGAAGCTCCCTAGTTCTAGGGCAACTTTTTCTGTATTCTTGGGCTGGGCAACAAAAAGCACCCCAGCAATGTTAATTGGCTCTTCTTCTAATAGATTAATCAAACGCTTAACCCCTTTTAAATTTATATATTATCTAGTTATATTGTGTAGCTTCGCTCTAGGCTTTTTTTATTTGGTCTTACTCAGGTTTTGCCGCTTTAACACCCATCATTTTTAAAACAGCAACCGCTATTAATGCGGTACCGACAAAACCAGTAATAAATATCACTGGCATAGACATATAGCCTAAAACGTTCCAAATCAGTTGCTCAAGTTCACTCATTTTTTCTCCTTAAACTTTGGTAAGTTTTATGAAAATTCTGTTATTAGTTTAGGTGCTACTTTAGGTATTAATGTAGGCGTAAGTTCAATAGACAATTGTGGACAAACTGAAACACAAGCGCCGCAGCCATTACATTTATCAAGCTCTATTTGAGGTTGAGGGGTTTTCGAGGTTAAATATTTAAAACTAATGGCCTCAGGCTCACAGCAGTCTTGACAGCTTTGACAAACTATCTGATTCATGGCTAAACAGTTACTTTTGATCTTTATATCTAATTGCCAAGCAGCCTGAATTTCTGCTCTTTCATCAACAAATAACGGTTGCTGACAAACCTCAATACACTTCTGACAAAAGCTACACTCACCCTTGGAAAAATCTATTTGAGGAAAACCACCATCACCTTTAACAATAATATTTTCGGCGCAGCTAGTTACGCAATCACCACATTGAGTACAGTTATCGATAAAGAGCTGTTCATTAATCACCCAAGGAAGTCTAATTGCGGCAGGGGTTGATGCTTTTTTGCCACGAAAAAAGTTTCTACGTGCTAAATCAACCATATTTATTGTTACCCTGTGCTGTCTTTAACAAGTTCACTGTAATAATCATAGTAACCTTATTAATTTTGCGTGTATTTTAGCGAAGCTGTTATTAAGAAACATTGATTTAAATCAATGTTTCTTAATAAGCTGAAAGCTTTTATTGAGCTACCTATGATAGTGCAAGGCATGAATTTAAAGGGCTGAACAATTAATGTTCAAGGCGCACTTTTTATTAATGGTGATTTTTATTTATTTATTTAGTCATAAAATTCTTGAACAAAAAAAAGTTATAGGTATCATTATAGGTAATTATTATAAATTTGTTGTTTACTTGAGATTTGATTTTGATTGTTAATCTTCCTAAAACATTAATGGTATTGCTAATATGTTTGACCTTTGTCGGTCAGGCAATGGCGTCTACTATTATGTCTTATCATATGATGAGTATGACGGGAATGAGTACGCAAGAGCAATCGCATGATATGTCTAAGATGGCTCATAGTGATCATCATATGGCCAGTGATGCAACTGCTAATGAAGCAGAGAAATCGTCCGAAAATTGTTGTGTTAAAACGTGTAACTGCTTTACTGGCGGTTGTACGGCGGCTGTTGCGTTGATTAAAGATGTCACGAATGATTCAATAATAAATTTTTCTGCTAAAATAAATTCCCTTTCTAATTTGGTCCTAAGCCAACAACTAACATCTCTATATAGACCTCCAATACTAAGCTAAATACAGCATAAATGTGTCCAAAATTTGGCTCATTTAGTTATCTCCTTGAGATAAGACCCTCTGTATTAGGCTTTTTTGATCCTTAAGTTTAGTGAAATTCAAATGCTAAACCTCATCAAAATAACCTCAATAATTGTTCAATATTCATTAATATCCCTTTGTAGGGAGTTATGTTTTCAAGTAAATCATTATTAAAGGCATTGGCTGCCTTAGCGACGATTAGCTTAATTGCCAGTTGCTCTGACAGTGTAACGGTAAAAGCTGAAGCGCAAAGCGCTGAGCTACATCCTATTGTGTTAGACGTTTATAAAAGTCCTACGTGTGGCTGTTGTAAAAAATGGATCAGCCACATTGATAACAATGGCTTTCAGTCGAACGTTCATAACAGCAGTAATATTGCTGTTATTAAAGATAAAAAAGGCATTGAGCCTCGCTATCGTTCTTGCCATACGGCCATTTCAACAGCAGGTTTTATTTTTGAAGGACATATACCTGCAAAATTCATTCAACAATTTCTGCAAGAAACACATGCTGATGGTGTATTAGGCTTATCTGTACCAGCGATGCCAGTCGGCTCTCCTGGCATGGAGGTTGGCGATAAATTTCAGCCATACCGAGTGTTACTGTTGAAATCAGATGGCAGTTACCAAATTTATGCAACTATTCAATCGATAAAGGAACAATTCTGATGATTAAGCAAGATACTAATAGCAAAATTCGCCTTAAATTCGGTGTAACTATGTTAACGTTTTTTTGCTTTTCACTGGTCGCCAATGTAATGCCGATATCGAGTGTCAATACACCGCTTACGCTTGAACAGGCAATAAAATTTGCGCAAAAAAATGATCCTTGGTTAACGGGGAATATTCATCAGCAAAGAGCTATTGAGTCAATGAGTATGGCGGTGAGTACATTACCCGATCCTAAAATCTCTTTGGGCCTAGCAAACTTACCCACTAATGGCTTTGATTTTTCTCAGGAGGGTATGACGCAAGCGAAAGTTGGTATCTCACAAATGTTTCCCCGTGGTGATACCTTAGATATTAAAAGCCAACAGCTTAGAATTCAAAGTGAAGCCTTTCCTTATCAGCGACAAGACCGAGCAGCAAAAGTGGCTGTTATTGTTGGTAGTTTATGGTTGGACTCTTATCGTGTGCAACAAAGTATTGCCTTAATTGAAAAAAACCGCTCGTTGTTTGAACAATTAGCGGATATTGCCGAAGCTAGTTACTCTTCTGGTTTAGGAAAAACGCGTCAGCAAGATATCGTTAGGGCGCAATTAGAGCTCACTCGCTTAGAAAATCGACTTGATAAGTTAGCGCAACAGAAAAATAGCTATGAGGGGATGTTATCTCAATGGTTGACTACCTTTTTATTAGCAAATGACTCAGCACAAGCTGCGAACCTTTTAACTGACTTTTCTGTACATAACAGGGTATTTAGTCAGCAGCTACCACAAATTGAGCTGCTTAAGCCTGATTTGATTTACCAACAAAATTGGTTAAAGCCTGCAGAGGTGGTGAGCTATTTTATCAATCACCCGTCTGTTATGGCGGTTGATAAAAAAGTTAGCGCCATAAAAACCGGCATAAGGTTAGCGCAACAAAAATATAAACCAGAATGGGGTGTTAGTGCGAGTTATGGTTACCGCGGAGATGATGCTAAGGGTAGCAGCCGAGCCGATTTATTCTCTGTTGGGGTAACTTTTGACCTGCCACTTTTTACCAAAAACCGTCAAGATCAAGAAGTACAGTCGGCTATTTTCAAAACAGAAGCGGTAAAAACTGAAAAATTATTACTGCTTAGACAACTGCTTGGTGCTTATTCGAGTGCTAAAGGCAGGTTATTACGTCTCAATGATAGACAGAGCTTGTACAAATCAAAACTGTTGCCGCAGAGTCATGATCAAGCAGAAGCCTCTTTAACGGCATATACCAATGACGATGGTGATTTTTCCGAAGTTGTTCGTGCACGCATTGCGGTGTTGAATGCTGAAATTGATCAACTAACCATAGATGTTGCAGAGCAAAAAATACTACTTGAATTAAATTAGCTTTTTATTGGCAGCATTAAGGGCAACATCGAGACGGTCAAGACCAGAAACAAATTAAATTTTGCCAATAGCAGTCCATATGCGGCTATTTCGGGAGAGCAATAATGAGCAATAATACCTTATTAACCAATATCTTATTTACCAATATTAAACCAATCATCGTGGGGATGATTATCGGCGGCATCCTGTCCTTTGGTGCCTATCAGGTGATGAGCCCAGTTGGCGATGAACCAAGCTCTGTATCAGCAGCAAAGAAACCGCTGTATTGGGTGGCACCCATGGATGCTAATTATAAACGCGACCAGCCTGGGAAATCTCCTATGGGTATGGATCTAGTCGCTGTTTATGATGATGGTGGTAAAGGGCCAGATGAAGGCCCAGGCACCATTAGAATTTCACCGGATGTTGTCAATAATTTAGGGGTTAGAACCGCAACTGTGGCTTACAAATCGCTACATACGCAAATTAACACTGTCGGTTATGTCACTTATGATCAAGATAAACTAATTCATATTCACCCCAGAGTTCAAGGGTGGATTGAAAAACTTTATGTTAAAGCCATTGGCGACCCAGTTAAAAAGGATCAGCCGCTATACGACATTTACTCACCAGCGCTAGTGAATGCCCAAGAAGAGCTATTGTTAGCGTTAGATCGAAAAAACAGTCGGTTAATTAGTGCGGCTCAAAACCGTCTAAAGGCTTTGCAGTTACCTCAATATGCTATTGCTAAACTGCAAAAAACCAAAAAAGTTCAACAAAATATTACTTTTTATGCCCCGCAAAATGGGGTGGTTGAAAACTTAAAAATACGCGAAGGTTTCTTCGTTAAACCGGGCTCAACCTTAATGTCTATTGGTGACTTATCACAAGTTTGGGTTGAAGCCGAAGTTTTTGAGCGCCAAGCGGGGCAAGTGAAAACCGGCACGCCAATCACCATGACCCTTGATTATCTGCCGGGTAAAACGTGGCAGGGAAAAGTAGATTATATCTACCCAACACTTGATGCTAAAACACGTACGGTGAAAGTGCGGTTACGTTTTAATAATGAAAAAGATGAATTTAAACCCAATATGTTTGCGCAAATCGCTATTCATACCACCGCTGATGCAAGGGCTTTACTGATCCCCAAAGAAGCCCTTATTCGCACAGGTACTCAAGACCGGGTTGTTTTAGCGTTAGGTGAGGGCAGCTTTAAGTCTATCGCGGTTAGCGTTGGCCGCTTTGATAGTGAAAATGTTGAGATACTTGCCGGTCTTAGTGAAGGTGAAAAAATTGTTACCTCAGCGCAATTCTTATTGGATTCAGAATCAAGTAAATCATCAGATTTTAAACGCATGAATCATGCAGATAGCGAAGATAACCGCTCTGTAAATGATGAGCTTGCCACTTCATCGGCAACAGTAACGGGCACCATAAATTCCTTAATGATTGCGCACGGCATGATCAATATCAGCCGTTCGGCCATTGAAAAATGGCAGAGACCAGCGGCAACGGTGGATTTTATTACTGCAGATGGTGTGAGTTTAAAAGGGCTTAGCCAAAGCATGGCGGTTAAATTCACTTTTGAAATTCGACAGGGTAATTTTGTAATTATTGAAATTGCGCCATTAATTGATAGTGAACCCCCCCTCAGCGCAGCTAAAAATGAAGCGCCTGTTGTTGATCATTCAAACCATTAGATTAGGAGTTAACATATTATGATCACTTCTATTATCAGATGGTCTATCGGTAACCGTTTTTTCGTGTTATTAGCGACATTTATCCTAGTTGTTGCTGGTTTATATTCGGTCAGTAACACGCCGATTGATGCGCTACCTGATCTGTCAGATGTGCAAGTTATTATCAAAACAAGTTATCCGGGTCAAGCGCCACAAGTAGTGCAAGATCAGGTCACTTATCCTATGACGACGGCAATGTTGTCAGTCCCAGGTGCGGTTACGGTACGGGGTTATTCTTTCTTTGGTGACAGTTATGTTTATGTCATCTTTGATGAAGATACGGATCTGTATTGGGCTCGTTCACGCGTGCTTGAATATTTAAGTCAGGTTGCACCAAGCCTACCAAGTAAGGCTCGACCTCAGCTTGGTCCTGATGCCACGGGTGTTGGCTGGGTATATTTGTATGCGTTAGTTGATAAAACTGGCCAGCATGACTTGAGTCAACTGCGCAGTATACAAGATTGGTGCTTAAAGTATGAGCTGCAAACTGTTAAAGGTGTCTCTGAAGTGTCTGTGCTTGGTGGTATGGTTAAGCAATATCAAGTTAAGGTTAGTCCTGAGAAATTGCGTGCTTTTGGTATTCCGCTCTCTCATATTCAAAGAGCGATAAAACAGGGCAACCAAGAAATTGGCGCCTCAGTCATTGAAATGGCTGAAGCCGAGTATATGGTTAGAACCACAGGCTATATAAAAGGCATTGATGATCTTGAAAATATCCCTTTAGGGGTTAATAAAAATGGCACGCCATTATTACTCAAAGATGTTGCCGATATAGGCACGGGCCCACAAATGCGACGTGGCATTGCCGAGCTAAATGGTGAAGGTGAAGTCGTTGGCGGCATTGTGGTGATGCGTTTTGGCGAAAATGCGCAGCAAGTGATAGCTGCGGTAAAAGAAAAACTTGAGCAACTGAAAAAAGGCCTGCCAGCGGGAGTAGAAATAATAACCGTTTATGATCGCTCTGCTTTAATTGAGCGAGCGGTTGATAACTTGACCTATAAATTATTGGAAGAATTTGGTGTTGTTGCCTTAGTTTGTATCATTTTCTTATTCCATGTACGTTCATCCTTAGTAGCGATAATCAGTTTACCTGTGGGGATTTTAACGGCGTTTATTATCATGCATATGCAAGGTCTTAATGCCAATATTATGTCGCTTGGCGGTATTGCCATTGCTATTGGAGCGATGATTGATGGCGCTATTGTGATGATAGAAAATATGCATAAGCATATGGAACGAACACCACTAACCAATGAAAATCGATGGCAAATAGTGGCCGAGTCTGCTTGTGAAGTAGGTCCGGCATTATTCTTTAGTTTGTTGATCATCACCGTTAGTTTTGTGCCGGTGTTTACCCTTGAAGCGCAAGAGGGGCGAATGTTCGCGCCATTGGCTTTCACTAAAACTTATGCCATGGCAGCCTCTGCAGCATTGGCGATAACGTTAGTGCCTGTCCTTATGGGCTATTTTATTCGGGGAAAAATATTGCCTGAGCATAAAAATCCGGTCAATAGGTTTTTAACCATGCTTTACCTGCCAGCCCTAAGAGCGGTGTTAACTTTCCCTAAAGTGACACTATTAGCGGCTTTAATAGTGCTTGGTATTGGCATTTATCCACTTGATAAAATTGGTAGTGAGTTTATCCCGCCACTTGATGAAGGTGACTTCATGTATATGCCAACGACTTATCCTGGTATTTCAATCGGCCAGGCAAGGCAGCTACTGCAACAAACAGATAAATTAATTAAAACCGTACCTGAGGTTAAAACAGTTTTTGGTAAAGTAGGCCGTGCTGAAACAGCAACAGATCCAGCGCCATTAACTATGATTGAAACTTTTATTCAATTAAAACCACAAGACGAATGGCGTGAGGGGGTGACCACTGAAAGTTTGAAAAAAGAATTGGATGCGCTAGTAAAACTGCCCGGAGTAACCAACGCTTGGGTTATGCCCATTAAAACCCGTATCGATATGTTAGCAACAGGTATTAAAACCCCTGTTGGTATTAAAATCGCAGGGCCAGAGTTGCGTGTAATTCAAGAGATAGGTAAACAAATCGAGGAAATTCTAGTCGATGTTCCTGGAACAGCTTCAGTATATGCTGAACGTGTAGCAGGAGGGCGTTATGTCAAAGTGGATATTCAACGTGCCAAAGCCGCCCGTTATGGGTTAAATATTGCGGAGATCCAACAAGTGGTTGCTACGGCCATTGGCGGCATGAATGTTACGCAAACGGTTGAAGGGTTAGAGCGTTATCCGGTGAACCTACGCTACCCGCAAGATTACCGTAATTCACCAGAGCAGTTATCGTTATTACCTATAGTGACCCCTAACGGACAACGTATTTCATTAGGAGATGTTGCTAATGTGTTTATCGAAGATGGCCCCCCTGGTATCAGATCAGAAAATGCCCGTTTAAACGGTTGGGCGTTTATTGATATTGAAGGGGTTGATGTGGGCAGTTATGTTGAAAATGCGCAAAAAGTGGTGAGCGATCAGCTTAAACTGCCAGCGGGTTATTCCATTGCTTGGGCTGGCCAATATGAGTATATGCAGCGCGCCAAAGCTAAACTCACTTATGTGGTGCCGCTGACCTTATTTATTATCATCATTTTGCTTTATCTTAATTTCAGAAATGTTATTGAAGTTGCCATGATCATGGGCACTTTACCGCTAGCGATGGTGGGTAGTATCTGGTTGATGTATCTTGAAGGATTTAACTTCTCGGTCGCTGTCGGGGTTGGTTTTATTGCGCTAGCGGGGGTTGCGGTAGAAATTGGTGTCATCATGTTAGTTTATTTAAACCAAGCTTATCAAGCAATGCTGAAAGAGCATAATTTAAAAGATATCACCACCACTAAAACCGATGTCTTTAACGCGGTCTTGCATGGCGCAGGTATGCGTGTTCGCCCGGTGATGATGACCGCAGCCGCCATTATTGTTGGTTTATTACCTATTTTATATGGTAAAGGCACTGGCTCTGAAGTGATGAGTCGTATTGCTGCTCCTATGGTGGGGGGCATGATGAGTGCGGTGATCTTGACTTTACTTGTGCTACCCGCGTTGTTTTATTTATGGAAATCTTCATTGATAAAAAATGCCGAGCAAAAGATGAATTAAAATGAATGTATAAAATATGTTAATGGTAACAATATGCATTTGAGAAATTTACACAATAACTTATTAAAAATTTACTAACGTAGGAGCGAAAAATGAAAACTTTAACTAAAATAGCTTTGGCAATGATATCAACTTTAACCTTATCACTAGCTGCCAATGCACATGATCCATCAATGCATGTTAAAAAAGCAAAAAAGGCTAATTGTAGCAAAATGGATCACAGCAACATGGATATGAACGATCCGGTTGCCATAGCCATGATGAAAAAATGCATGAAGCAGGCTGAAGCGGATAAAAAAGCAATGCCAGGTATGGCTCACAGCAAGATGAAAAAAGCAGAGAAAAAAGATGCTCATAACGAGCATGATCATTAGTTATACCATTAATTGAAGTAATGAATAGATCATTAGTTATACCATTACTTCATTTGGTATTAATCTTAATGTAGTCGTAGATAGGTCACTTGGTACCAGCTATTAAGTGACCTATGACTCAAAAGGAAGTGTATGAAAATAGTTAAATTAATCTTACTGCTCGCGGTGTTAGGCATAGGTGGAGGGGCTACGGTGATGTACTCATGTATTATTAATGTAGCGGCAGATGAGCCCCATAGTGATTTAGTGTACTGGTTATTAGCAGAGACCAGAGAAAATTCCATTAAAATTGCCGCACAGAATATTGAAGTACCTGATTTAAGTGACCCTGAATTATTACTAACAGGAGGCGCCGATTATGAATTTATGTGCGCTACCTGCCATTTAAAACCTGGTCAAAGTGAGAGCGATATGAGTCTAGGTTTATATCCTGCACCACCTAATTTGGCTGTGTCTAATGATAACCATAAAGATCATGAACATGGCGATGCTAAGCAAGCTGCTGGTCAGAGTTTTTGGGTGATTAAACATGGTATTAAAGCATCAGGAATGCCAGCGTGGGGGAAAACCCATGATGATCAACGTATCTGGGCAATGGTTGCCTTTATAAAGCGGTTACCTAAGTTAACGCCTGAACAATATCAAATATTGACCGCAATCGATTAACTGAAATAAACAAAAAACGGTGCCATGAGCATTATTACCATAATGTTAATTAGCTCACATTTTAAGGGTAATAAGCTTGAATATTGATCTTAATCAAGGACTGATATTACCGTAATTATACAATGTTATGTATTGATAATAAGATGTTTAAGAGGGTTGTTACCCGATGTTATTTCGATTGAATTGGTTGTTATCATATTCATTTACTTGTTCGTTAATGGACAAGTATTTGCCATAGCTATTCATATATGTCCAGAAATGGCGTTAACTTCTACGGTATTATCAACCACATACAAATACTTACCGACCCCCAACATCGGTAAACTATCTTTTTGGCTAATTTAATGATCTTATTTTGTTACTTGACCTGTGTCTTAGACACAGGTGTAAGCTAAACCTAATAAAGCCCAACAGGGTATATTATCTGTCACCTTATTGAAGGTGAAGAGTCAGCAGGAGATAATAATGAGTAAGTTTAAGGACGTGAACACTAGCAGTAAAGCCCAAGAATTAATCATTGAAGGTGCTAGTTGTGCCAGTTGTGTCAGTAAAATTGAAATAGCGCTGAAAAATAGTGCAGGTGTTGATAATGCCGAAATGAATTTTGCCTTAAGAACCGTTTTGGTTACTGGTCGGGTCGATGTTAACAGCCTGATCAAGACGATTGAAGCGATAGGCTATAACGCTAAAAGTGCCAATGATACCAGTGATGAGCAATTGCTAGATGAAAAGGAAGTTGCCGATAAAAAATACTACGGTCGGTTAATGACCCAAGTGTGGCTAGCTTTGGGGCTCGGGGTGCCATTGATGATCTATAGCATTGCTGGTGGACCCATGACGGTTGAGACCACGCTAGAACGTACTATTTGGCTATTCATCGGCCTTTTATGCGCTGCCATTATGTACTTTGCCGGTAAGCATTTTTATATAGGCGCTTGGAAGTCTTTTGTCAATCACAGCGCTAATATGGATACCTTAATTGCTTTAGGAACGGGAACCGCTTGGATTTACTCAATGGTGGTGGTGTTTTTCCCGATGGCATTACCTGAGATGGCTAGACATGTCTATTTTGAAGCAACCGCCATGATCATAGGATTGATTAATCTCGGTTTAGCTTTAGAAGTGAAAGCACGAGGGCGTACCAGTGAAGCGATTAAACGCTTAATTGGTTTGCAAGCTAAAACGGCCCGCGTGGTCAGAGATAACAAAGAAATCGATATTGCCATTGAACAGGTTTTACTTAACGATATTGTGCGAGTTCGACCAGGAGAAAAAATTCCTGTCGATGGTATTGTTATGCAAGGGCATACCTCGATTGACGAATCTATGTTAACGGGTGAGCCTATGCCCGTTGAAAAAGTTGCAGAAGACGAGATTGTTGCCGGGTCGTTAAACAAGTCAGGTTCAATACTCTTCAAAGCGACTCGTGTCGGTAAAGACACCGCGTTAGCACAAATTATCAATATGGTAAAACGCGCACAAAACTCCAAACCACCTATTGGTCGTTTAGCCGATGCTATTGCCGCTTATTTTGTGCCAGTCATTATGATCACTGCCATTGTCAGTGCCTTAGTTTGGCTTAATTTTGGCCCACAGCCAGCGCTAGCTTTTGCGGTAGTTTCAGCGACCACGGTACTTATAATCGCCTGTCCTTGTGCCCTTGGCTTGGCAACGCCGATGTCAGTGATGGTAGGTGTGGGTAAAGCAGCAGAAGCTGGCGTACTCATTCGTAATGGTGAAGCATTGCAAACCGCGTCAAAAATTACCGCCATGATCCTCGATAAAACGGGCACTATTACTGAAGGTGCGCCGAAAGTTACCGATGTCATTATTGCTAATAATGTATATACCGAAAAGTATATTTTAACGGTTGCCGCGAGTATAGAAAGTGGCTCAGAGCATCCCTTAGCTCAAGCTATCGTTGACTCTGCTATTGAGCAGGGTATAGAGCCAGAAAAGGTCAGTGATTTTCACGCTATCGCCGGATATGGCGTAAAAGCAATATTTAATGGTCAGCAATTACTGTTTGGCAATCAAAAGCTGATGTTAAAAAATAGGGTTGCGTTAAATGGTTTTGTTGCAAAAGCGCAAGACCTCGCTAATGAAGCGAAAACACCTATGTACCTTGCTATTGATAACAAATTGGCGGCAATAATTTCGGTTTCTGATCCGATAAAAGCAGATTCAGCTGCCGCTATTAAGCGGCTGCAAGCCAATGGTATTCGCGTTGTTATGCTCACTGGAGACAATAGGGCAACAGCGAAGGCTGTCGCCAAAAAAGTAGGGATAAAAGAGGTGTTTGCTGAAGTACTTCCTGAAGATAAGGCCAATAAAGTTGCTGAGCTACAAGCCCAAGGAGAAATCGTTGGTATGACCGGCGATGGTATTAATGATGCCCCAGCATTGGCTTTAGCCAATGTTGGATTCGCGATTGGTACCGGTACTGATGTCGCCATTGAAAGTGCAGATATCACCTTGATGCGTGGTTCTCTGCATGGGCTTGCCGATGCTATTGCTGTCAGTAAAGCCACGCTGCGAAATATCAAACAAAACCTCTTTGGTGCTTTTATTTATAACATAGCAGGCGTGCCACTTGCGGCCGGTTTACTTTACCCATTTTTCGGCATTTTACTTAACCCTGTGATAGCGGGAGCGGCAATGGCCTTTTCTTCATTAACCGTGGTGAGTAACGCCAATCGCTTACGTTTCTTTAAACCACAAGAGCATTAATTTAACCTTATTAAGCAAAGGAGTATTCAAATGATCATAATTAATTTAGTTGGGTTAGTGCTTATTGCATTAATTATTTGGTGGTTTTGGCTGTATAAAACTGAAGGAGAAAATCATGAGTGACTTTGATCATAGAGTCGGTGTTAAAGAGTTTAATTTAGTCACTCGAAATTTACGATTGAGTAATGTAAATGATGATAATCGAGCCGCTTTGATGGCAGAGATTGACCATTTATTTGGTATTGATGAGGCGATTTTTAATACAAAAGAGCAATCAATATACCTTGCCTACGATGCATCCAATTTAAACCTTGATGGTATAGAGGATGTCATTAGAAAACATGGCGCTGATATACATAATGATTGGTGGACTCATACTAAAGAAGAGTATTACAAATTTGTCGATCAGAACGTCAAAGACAATGCAACGCATACCCCGTGGAGTTGTCATAAATCACCTCCAAGTGCGGGTAAAAGAAAGTAAAATCAAATGAAAATTTAAATAAAGTAAAGGGAAATATTATGCTAAATTAAATTTCAAAATTAATGGTAGTAGTAGTTTTTTGGCTAGATTATTTTAGGTTGTGCAAATAATGACTTTTTGCATTAGGCTTTGTATCCGTTTCATATTCATTGTTTTTTAAGATATAAAAGAGCCTGTAACAGATTCTGTGTAACTGCCAGTTTTAAATAATGACCCCTGTTTATGTTTTTAACTTAAAACTAAGGGGTGACAACAATCCTGCCACAGGGGGGTTACATCAAAAGTTACTTTTGCTTGGCATTTGAAACAAATGAAAAAATTAGGAAAGTTTCAAAAATACAATAGTATCGGAGTTGTTCTAAAAGAAGCTGCTGTTATTTTTACTAACGAAGGATATTTAGGGTATACAGACATAAACTCCAAGAAAAACTTTCCATTTTAAAAAGATTTTTCAATCAAGTTTGATATTGAAATTTACAAAATGAAGAGAAGTGGAGAGATTCAGGAAATCGTTGACAAATTTATTAAGTAACTATTTTAACATACTTCTAAAAAGCTAAAAAGCTAAAAAGCTAAAAAAGGTTTTTATGAGCACAAAGCGGTCGGTAAAATTTTAATAATCGTTTATGATTCATGTAAATGTTAAGATTACAAAAAATTAACATTATATAAAAAATATATTACCTATGCGCTTTGATTATCGAATTGTTTTTATTATTACCGCATTACTCTTTACTTTATCAACGAGCTTAACTGTTATTAATTATGTTGAGTCCATGAATTCAACCCGTAAACATTTAAAAAACAGTTCCTTGCCATTAACTGTTGATAATATCTACACTGAAATTCAAAAGCAAATCATAGAGCCTAATCTAATTGCTTCGATGATGTCTTATGATACTTTCATGAAAGATTGGCTTGCTCATGAAGAGAACGACATTGAGAAAATAACCCAGTATTTAGAAACCATTAAAAATAAATATCAGATGTCTACCGCTTTTCTTGTCTCAGAAAAAAGTCAAAACTATTACACGGCCAACGGCCTGTTAGAAAAAGTAACCATTGATAATGAAAACAACGCTTGGTATTTTAATTTTAAGAACAATCCTGAGGTGAGTGAAATCAATATTGATTATAATAAATTCATGGGAAAATCATTAATCATGTTTATTAATCATAAAATATATGATGATGAATTTCACATGATTGGCGCAACAGGTATCGGATTAAAAACTTCTTATATTAATGATATGCTTAAGTATTTTAGACAACGTTATAATTTTAAAGTGTTTTTTGTTAATGATTCGGGTAAAGTTATCATTGCAGAACAAGGGGTGAATAAGCTTGAACAACTAAGCGAACTTCCTGAATTAAAAAAAATAATTCCAGATATAATCAGTAAAGAAAGACAGCTATTTGAGTATACTCAATCGGGTGACTCGTATTTATTAACTAAAAAGTACATTCCAGAGTTAGATCTTTATTTGCTAGTAGAAGCAAAAGTAGACAACTTTACTCAATCGGTGAGAGAGGCTTTTTATTTTAATATGATAGTTTCGGTATTGATCACCTTACTTATTACGATAATTGTTGTTTTATATGTGAGAAAAATTCACAGTAAACTTAGTGAGCTCGCCAGTAATGATACCTTAACAGGGTTACCTAATCGACGAAGTTTTCATAACCAACTAGAATACTTTCTTTCACTTAAAGCACGTAATCAACAACAATTATCACTGGCCTTTGTTGACGTTGATGACTTTAAAATGATCAATGATACACAAGGTCATGATGTTGGTGATAAAATATTGATAAATATCGCTACGACATTAAAATCAAGCATTCGTGATAGCGACTTTATTGCGCGTTGGGGCGGTGAAGAATTTATAATTTTATTAAATGATACGCAGCTTAAAGATGCTCAACTAATTGCTGAAGAGTTAAGACAAAAAGTTGAAAATAATACTTACTTGCTCGAACACGCTAAGAAAAAAGTAACTGTTAGTATAGGTGTGACTCAGGTTTTAGACCAAGACGATGCAGATTCACTCTTTAAACGGGTAGACAATTCTTTATATCAAGCAAAAATAACAGGGAAAAACTGTGTGGTAATGTCTGAAGAAATAACTGCTAATAGCTAATTTTCGTTAAAGAAAAAACACTACACAGCACTTTACTACTTTCAGAAAAACAGCGTGCCTATAAGTTTCGGCAAGATACCCGGTAGATACCAGTGCAATAATTTGTGCAGCACCATAAGCTAAGGTCATCGTCTCCATGAACTTAGCAGGGTTACTTGGATAAAACCTATCCGCCATTGTCAGCACCAGGCTGACACAGGTGATAAAAGTGCCCCCAAACAGTAGCGCACTTAATATAACAGCAGTTAAGGTGTTATTTATTGCAGGGAGAATAATGCCTAAGCCACTATCGACTGTGGAATTACTTCACTGTAATCGTTTAACACCCGCTGATACCAAGCATAAACCACGTCGTCTTTTGCTAAGAACTCGGTAGTTCCTGAAGTGGCAATCCACAAGAAAGTCCCTAGCAAACAAATATCTCTGTAGTCTGGCTGCTCACCACCTAAATAGTTGTTAGTTGCTAATAACTCTCTTACATAGGCCAGCTCCGCTTGCAAGCCTTGAATATGTTTCTCGGGTGTTGCCGCAAATTCTTCTAGTGTTGTCCCGATACGCTCTTCTCTAGTTTGACGAAAATATTCTTTATCTTGCTCTGCTATCACATTATAAAGATCTAAAATAAGGATCCCTGGAATATGCTTAGACAAAACAGTAGACACCCACTGATGAAAAGACTCTGCTTTTTCTTTCGCTTCATCATTGGCAAATAAGCTTGGCCCGTCAGAATAGTTAGCTTCTAAATATTCTGCAATAGCCCATGAGTCACTAACAACGTTATCGCCATCGGTAATGACTGGCAATAACGGTTGTTCAGACATGGCAAACTTATCTTTTTCAGTAAACCAAACCGGCTCTGTTTTATGGCTAAGCTGTTTATGCACTAAAGCCAATTTAGATTTCCAGCAATGTGGAGCAAAACGTAGCTTACGGTCTGCCCCTGATAATTCATAAAGTGTAATGGTCATGATACTTTCCTTAAATGGATAGAGTGTTGGTTGTTTATGTTTATGCATTGTTATACAGGTGATCTAACTTAAGGTTTTTGCCCAAACAAGATCGACTTACCGGCTTCAGTGACCGCAACGCTATTATTAATAGTAGCCGCTTTAGCATAAGCCTGAATTACTGCTGGACGCGCCGATATACGCTCAAACCATGACTTTACATTAGGAAAATCATTAAGGTCTTGGCTCTGTTTTTCATAAGAGCGTATCCAAGGGTAACTCGCCATATCTGCAATGGAATACTCGCCAGCAATAAACGCTTTATCGGCCAATTGCTTGTCTAACACATTATATAAGCGGGCTGTTTCATTGACATAGCGGCTAATAGCATAAGGAATTTTTTCTGCTGCGTACTGCGAAAAATGATGGTTTTGTCCAGCCATAGGCCCCAGACCACCCATCTGCCAGTACAACCACTGTAATACGTTGTAACGTGCAGCGCCCGATTGAGGCAAAAAGGTGCCAGTCTTATCGGCTAAGTATTCCAAAATAGCACCAGATTCAAAAATTGATAAAGATTCATCACTATCAATAGGGGTCGGATCAACCAACGCAGGGATACGATTGTTGGGACTTATCGCTAAAAACTCAGCAGTAAATTGCTCGCCTTTATTGATATCAATAGGATACAAATTATAGGGCAGGCCAACCTCTTCTAAGAAGATGGTGATTTTATGGCCATTTGGCGTTGTCCAGTAATACAAATCTAGTGATGGCATTAGGTATTCCTCTTGAAAACTAACTTTGACACCTATGTCAAAAATGATTATGTCAAAGATGACAGTAATGTCAAGAATAAGTTAAGATGCGTTATGATAAGAATATTCACTAGTGTAAATAAGTAGAGAAAGTATGGTTGGTACACGTAAATTTAACGAAGAAAAAGTTTTAGATATCGCTATTGACGTATTCTCTAGGAAGGGATTTAACGCCACTACTATGCTTGATCTTGCCAAAGAAACTGGTGTACAGCGAGGCAGTTTGTACAATGCTTATCAAAATAAAAATGTGCTTTTTTTTAAAGCTTTTAGTCATTACACCGATAAATTTTTAACGTTTATTGAAAGTGAATTACAACAATCGGATGCTAAAAAAGCTTTTACCCAACTATTAAAAACCGTAGTAGAGCGCTTATGTAGCGACAAAGAGGTAAAGGGGTGTTTTAGTACGCGTGCAATTATGGAGGCCGCACAACAGTGCCCCGACATTCATGTTTGCCTTACCCGCTTTCTTGATGGCCTAGAAGTTATTATGAAAAACCGGCTAGAACAAGCGATAAAAGATAAGCAATTTGTAGGCGATGCACAATCAAGCGCCCGCTATTTAGTTGCATTAACCAGAGGCATAGCGGTAATTGAACGGGTATATAACGATAAAGCACGCATGACAGAAATCTACCAAACGGCTTTAGAATACATGCCTTTTAAGAAGGTTTCATAATGTTGCATGCCAAGCAAAATTAAGGCTATGTCGATTATATAGCCGCCTTTAAGGACTGCTCTGTTAGTATCAAGAGTTAACCTAGGCTATAGCATGAAAAATTTTAATATAATATTGAACAAGTTCAAACTACATTTTGGTAGTAATATTTGGCTCTGTTCCAGAGTATTGTTGCTACTTTACGAAGGCCTTATCTATAAAGGGATAGAAAGAAAATAAACATTTAGTCGATAATTTTTTACCGCTTATAAGCAAAGAGAATTAGGTAGATATGAGTAAAAAACAAACAAATCAGAATTAGACGCACTAAAAATTGCCTTTACTTATATGCCAAGAGCAATCGAAGTAACCAAGTATGAGTATGGTGAACGCCACCAAATCGTTCTCGATCATATTCAAGCGGTTAGGGAAATATTATTTATTAATGATGTTGATCCCGACGAAGTCTATGGAGAAGTAAATCCTGAAATAACACCGAATTCGAGCTATTAATTATCACACAGCCTTAGCACTTAGCAGGCCGTTTAATAGCTGTTTTTTTAGTATCTAAAACCCTTAGTTAGGTTGAATCCTATCTCACTATGCGTCTCTGAACGTCATAGAAAACTCAATTTGTAATACCTAAAAAAGAATGTTGATTTTATCAATTTAATGCCTTCTTCCAGTTTTTCTGTAAAATGTTAGCGTTTTAAGTTTCAATATGAAAATTTTGAACAACTTCACTTTCTAGAGGGGTCAGCTTAATATCAAATGTCGATTGGGATAAAGTTAAGAGAGTGTGTTTAGTTCTTAGTGTCAAGTAGTGAATATTGAGTTAGACGGCTTAACCTTATTTATTGTCTACAAACTTCCCCATTGCTGTTTTATACCAATAAGGTGAACAACGGCAAAGGATAGGCAAATAGCTGAACTCCAAAACCAAAACTCGCTGCTATTGCCTAGCGGAGTACTAACAGGATTAGCGGCTAGGGAAAAACCCACGATAGCACGCAAAAAATATACCGAAGTAATAACAATAAGCGCTAACCGCATTAAAGGGAGTTTTATTATTAAGCCAGCAGCAGAAAAAGCGTAAAGTGACCAAATCAATAAGACAATCACCATACCAGAAGTGATAATTGTTGGCTGTAAACTACCTTGCTCGGCAAGTCTTGACAATTTTTCACCTGCGCCAAAAAATCGGTACCAAGAGGCACCAAAATATATGCACCCTATATGTAATAGGGCGGCAAGGGCACTTAAGGTACCGGCAATAAGTAAATAACTATTCACAACGCCTCCTTATTTGGTAAAGGCTCTTGCTGACTTGATTTAGCTGAGATAAACCGTAAATAATCGGTATTTATGTTGGCACCAAGTTGCGTTAATAGGTTCATTAAACCTAAGTGAGCTCGGTCAAAGCAGGGCTGTTCGTTATACATGCCGGATAGAAATTTTATTGCACCGCCGCTGACATTATCGGGTTTTCCAGGGCATGGCGTTTTCTTGTTAAAGTCGAAACTTTTGTGCTTATAAGCTTGACCAAGCCATTGTCCGTAACGGTTTAGGTCAGGTAATATTTCAGACTCAAAAGTAATGAAATCTACACTTTGGTCAATAAATTTAAGCGCTTGGTAACTGGAAAATAATGCCTCGATATTTTTTCCAAAAATATAACTATCAACAATTTTTGGCAGCATAGCGGTGAAGCTATAAACAAAGTCATCACTTAAACTGCGAACACAGCCAAAATCTATAACACCAAGTTGTCCATCTGTTAATACTAAGAAGTTACCAGGATGAGGGTCTGCATGTATTTTTTTTAGTGTTAAAGCGCAATACCAAAAAAAGTCGAATAGTTTTTGTCCTAGCTCATTTCGTTGTTGCTGGTTTGGCTTATCTGCCAGCCATTGATCTATAGGCTGGCCTGTTAACATTTGCATTGATAACACTCTAGCCGAAGATAGTTTTTGTTCAACCCTTGGAATAACAATGCCATCTAGCTTCATTGCTTGCTGAAACCAGCTTAGGTTACTGGCTTCAATTTTATAGTTTATTTCTTCAGTTAACCGGTTTTTCATTTCAGTTAACAGCAGCGTAATTACTTGCTTTTTTGGCATGTTATTGGTGGTTTTAGCTAACAACCAAAATAGCTTTTCCAGCATTTTTAGATCGCTATCAATGGTTGCTCCTATACCTGGGTATTGAACTTTAACTGCAAGTTTTTTACCGTCAAACGACAACGCTCGATGTACTTGACCTATACTTGCCGCAGAAAAAGCTTCGCTATCAAATTCTTTAAACAGCTGTTTTGGTGTGCTGCCTAGCTCTTGAACCAGTTGCTTTCTAACGAGTGCTCTATTAATTGGCGGAACTTCATGGCAAGCCGACTTTAGTTTCTTGCGGATGGTTTCTGGCAGAATATCTGTTTCCATGCTTAATAGCTGGGATAACTTAATTGCTGTGCCTCTAAGCTGACTTAATACGGTAAAAACCAACTCACCTATTTGTTCCTCATGCTGTTGTTGAGATTGCATAGTATCTTTGCTGGTGGAATCTTTAGCTGAAAATGCCTTTCGCGCTTTATAGCTAACATGCTTTAAGCCTATTTGTGTTGCCGCTGCACCTGCAATGGCACTACGTTTAAATTTCGATGTCGGCACTTTTGTTGAAGTCAGCATAAGTTAAACCGTCACAGCTTGGTTGAGGTTCTTTTTCTGTTTAACTAACAGGCTTATTACGGGAGGGAACATAAGCCAAAAACCTGAAGCTGGCATTATGGTAATACCAACAAAGGTTAACAGTAAAAGGTTGAGTGAGACTGAAAGTGGTATCAGGTGATTATTGTATTTATCAAAGTAGTTGATTAGTAGCCCAACAATGAAAAGTACTTGTCCAAATAAGAAAAACCATACTGCTGCAGCTGAGCGATCTGTGCTTAGACTATTAATAATACCGTTATCATACAGTGAAATATAATCTGTTGAGAACATAATAACAGCAAACAAAGTGTGCAATGCTGCGATAGCGATAATCCAGTTACCTTGCCAATTTTTCATAATATTTTCCTTTTACCGTATTTCAAATGTAGTAAAACCCATGGAAACTTAAGGTTTTGTGTTAATGGTTAATGCTGATCTGTTAAAGCATTACCGTCCAAAAGACTTCGACATGACTAGCTTATTTAAAAAACCACTGCCCATAAAACGGAACAGGTGTGCTTTTACAAAAAAGCTAATAAGATCAGTTGCCTTAGAAACAATACCGCTTTTTAATATTTCCACACCAAGGGCGAGGGACATATCTACCATTTGCGTGGTATTGCTAAATTCGTCTGAATCATCCTTAACCCAATATAAAAGTACCGCCAATAGGTAATCATTGGCAAGTTTTGCCGTGGCATCAGTAAAAGGAGATTGGGCAATTTCACCGTTTTTTTCTGCTTCTGTGAGTAAGTTATGAATGAGCTCAACAAACTCTTCTCTTACGGGGGCAACGTCTTTAAATAAAATGCTCGGTGATTGCATTATCATGTTGATGCTGTCACAGACAAACTCTCGGTTGGGCAAGAAATTATTCAAGTATATATCGATGAGTAACTGCAGTTTTTCTTGTAAAGAATAGTCAGCCAGATCGTCCTCGGCTAGAAACTGCTGGGCTGTTTCTGTGGCCATCAAGCCATAATACCCATATATCAATTTGTCTTTATTGGGGAAATACTTATAAATAGTAGCATCGCCAATGCCCGCTTCTCTGGCGATTTGTTTCATACTTGTTGCTTCAAAGCCGTGCTCACTGAATAGCTCTACTGCTGTTTTGATGATTTTTAATCTGATCTCTGCTTGCTGTTGCTTTGATAGTCTCGGCATAAGACACACTCTATCGTTTAATTGCTTTAAATATGTATATATATGATAGATCGTATCTTATATAATTCCAAGAGCTGATTTGATTTGATTTAATTCGTATACTATTTATTTAGGTGAGCATTAATAAATAAATTATCTATTTAACCTGAACTCTGCTTAATAAATGTTTATCTAGCAGCTATTTTTACTAACTTCTATGTTAAATTCGTTTGCAATAGGCTAGCTATTGACGCGCAAATTTGTCTTGAATTAAGCAAAACTATCAAGCTAGAGATATCAAAATAATTTAATCAATATATTTCAATGGGATAACTATCTCTTAAACAAAGCTCAGGTTATTTAATTTATTAAGGGAAAGAGGATTACTGCTAGTCAGAGGGGGAAGTGTAATTTCGGCTTATGGGCTTGATTAAATATGCAGGGCTATTCTGAGTAATCAGTCAATCGGAATATGAACCTTAGTATCATATTTTACCCGATTCATTGAAATTAAAGTTCTGAAGTTACGCATATTAGGGTGCAGGTATAGGATTTGTTCACAGAATATCTCATAGCTAGGCATATCAGGCACTACCACCACTAACACAAAGTCTACTTCCCCCGTCACCTTGTAACATTCATGCACCTGTTCACAGTTTTTTATCGCTTTGATAAAGGTATTATTTAAATCTAACCTATCCTGATGCATCATAATTTCAACAATCATGTGTAAACAACTGCCAAACTTAGTTTGATCCAATAGTGCCACTCTTTTATTAATGACACCTTTATTTTCTAAACGTTTTACCCTTTTTAAACATGCAGGCGCGGATAGGTTTACTATTTCTGCGAGCTTTAAATTACTCACTGAAGCATCATTTTGTAATTGACGAAGAATTGCTTTGTCTAGTCTATCAAGAAACATAATTAATAAATTTAACATAAAAAGAAATTTATATTAACTTAATGACCAATAAATTAGAAATGTTTCTTACTTTAGCCGCTATTATAGCGATACATAAATTTCATAATTAGAGTGGTACTTATGCTTGCTAAGCAGCTAAAAAGTGTATTTCAGGAAATTAGTCAAGTTTACATGACACTATTAAAAGTGATGGTGCCAGCGATTATAGTGGTAAAAATTTTAGACTTGTTCGGTGGCACTCAATGGTTAGCTGAAATGATAGCCCCATTAATGCAATTAGTAGGACTACCAGAACAGCTTGGATTAGTTTGGGCTACCGCTATTTTAACGAATATATTTACAGCGATGGTAGTGTTTGTTGATGTTACAGCGCAGTTAGAATTATCGGTGGCGCAAGTATCAGTGATTGGTATTTTAATCTTACTCTCTCACTCGGTTCCCATTGAAGGCGCTGTTGCTAAAATGGTAGGGGTTAGTTGGCGACTAACCATAAGTTTAAAGTTAGGAGGCGGTTTGCTCTTAGCAGCTGTAGTGAACTGGCTCTATACTGCGTTGGATTATCAACAGCAGACTGCCGTATTGCTTTGGCAAAACGAAAGGCAAGAGCAAACTTTAATGCAATGGGGAATCGAGCAGTTACAAATGCTGCTTGGTATTTTCTTTATCATCTCAGCGTTGATTATATTATTGCGAGTCCTTAAAAAAATTGGCGTTGAAAGTTTGTTGAAAAAATCATTATCGCCAATGTTTAAATTACTTAGTATCACCAAGGACGCCAGTAACATTACCATTACAGGAATTACATTGGGCTTAAGCTACGGAGCTGGATTGTTAATTTCAGAAGTGAAAAAAGGTAATATTGGTAAAAAAGACGTGTTGCTTTCTATTAGTTTCTTAAGCTTAGCTCACAGTTTAATTGAAGATACCTTGTTGATTATATTATTAGGTGCGGATGTTATGGCAATACTGTGGATGCGCATTATATTCGCTATCATTATCGTGGCTTTGCTTGCTAAATATATTGCATTTAAAGAAGTTATTCAGCTAAATAATTTATCAAAATCTCAGTAGAGAAATGCATATAATACCAAACATAGATGAAAAATCTGCATACTTTTGTGGATATAACGGTGTTTAATAAATGTTTATTGGTTAAAAAAGGTAATGGTGGATGGTTGTAATATGGCATCTAGATAATCAATAGTCGTTAACAATAAACTAAAATGATCAGGGTAGGGTTACCCTGATCATTAAATATTAGTCTTGTTTTATCATGTTATGACACGGTAATAGGTAATAATGTAATTTCAACACGACGGTTAAGCTCGCGTCCTTGAACTGTCTGATTATTTGCTATGGGCTGTGCTTCGCCAAAGCCTACTATCTCTAGACGGTCACTAATAATTTTTTGTCCACGTAGGTAATTGGCCACAGAGCCTGCACGGTCTTCTGATAGCTTTTGGTTGTACTGAGCAGAGCCGCTAGAGTCAGTATGTCCAGAGACAATAACGAGTGTTTTGTTATATTCCTCAAGTACTAAGGCAACAGAATTTAACACACTAGTAAAATTTCTGTTGATGTTAGCGCTGTTAGTCGCAAAAGTAATATTACCAGGCATGATCAAGTTAATTTTGTCACCGTCACGCTGAATACTTACGCCACTATCTCGCAGTTGCTTACGTAACTTCGCTTCTTGAGCATCCATATAATAGCCAATACCGCCACCGATAGCCGCTCCGCCTGTTGCTGCGGCCAGAATACGTTGATTACGTGTTTTGCTGTCTTTATCTTTATTTTTTATATAGGCAACAACAGCTGCTATGCTGGCACCAGCCGCGGCGCCTATTGCTGTCTTGCTAGTTTTACTATCCCCTGTGTAGGGGTCAAATGTGGTACAGGCTTGTAACAAAAATATGGCTGAAGCTGCGGTGATAATTTTTTTCATGGTGAGTTTCCTATAGTGGCTTTGTTACTATTTTGTAAAGTTATGGCTATTAATAAATTACGGTATGGGCGTGATTGATTTCGACATGGATGTGCTTGGCTATCGATCTAAAGCGATGTTAATTTTATACATAATAGCTATATCATTCAAGTTTTCCAGAATAATTACTAGCGTTATGCACGGCTAGCGCATTTTAATCCCAGATTCCAGCAGGGTTGAGCGATATTCATCGTCTAGCCCTGCCATTTTCTTTTTAGCGGCTATACTGGCTTTTTT
>SPKZ01012907.1_pt1 | contig 28350 bp, 41 predicted proteins | sample 2456571 | NCBI WGS metagenome assembly SPKZ01 (sample SAMN11192286, study PRJNA482655) | marine metagenome | biome: ENVO:00000447; feature: ENVO:00000244|ENVO:00000211|ENVO:00000569|ENVO:00002023; material: ENVO:00002151; isolation source: ocean water from marine abyssalpelagic zone ... | reverse complement strand
CTATCCTGACGAAGCAATTGCTCGTATTTTTCCTGAGGATATGTGATTATCTATATATTCCTGTACCAACAAATTCCTCGATAGAACTCTTATCAAGCTTATCGAGTACGGCCATCACCTTTGTGTCGAATGCTTCTGTTAGGTGGGTAGCCAAGTGGGGAGGAATGTTGGGGTTGTTCTCTGAGCTCTTGTCCTTCTCTATGCGATCGGTGTTAGTTTTACGTGGTGTATCTTCTAATAAGATACAAAGATTAGGGCAGTTCAATTTATTAATTAGAATCTTCATGAGCTTCCCATCTCCATGTTGCTTGAATGCATTATTGATAAGCCTATAACGCTGGGTATAGGTGGATGGATTACCCATATAATTCTCAATAACATTCCAATCATTCTTCTTAAATACTTCAATGTAATCGTTAGCAAAGTTAACACCCTTCTTATTACGAGCAGACCTTGCCTTGAATGTACTATCATAGGAGAAGTAAAGCGTGCGGTTATCATGATGCTGATAATAATCACAGAATTTTTGTGCATTATCTTTGGTAGTCCCATCATCCCCCTCCACATATATCTCTTTAAGACACTTAATGGTATTGCCCACATTCTGTGATACAATCATACAGTTAAAATCTGCATTGGCATCACAGCTTACATGTAGGGGCTGAGTTCTTATACAATCTAAATCTAGGCGGCTATCTGTGTTTTTATATCCAATTGCTTTATCTAACCCTATCTTGTCTATATGGCTGTAGTTAGCTAACTCATAAGAATGTTTATCTATGTTGAATAATGGATAAAAGAAATACTCATTAGCAGATATACGGAAGTTAGCAAACGATCTTAAGAACTTACGAGGGGGTAGCATTTTGGCCTGAGCAATAAAATACTCAATGCCTAATATCTCTACATTCTCAATAGAATGCCCTTCCATGAACATAACCTCTCCTCTGAGCAGCTCATTAATCATGCCCTGAAGCTTAGCTATTTTAGAAGCATATCGCCTTTTATAGTTGATTGAAGAAGTTTTGCTCTGTTTAATCATCAAATCAAACATCTCCTTACGTAGAGAGGCGGCAAAATCAATCACCTCTTTGTTCATTTGCTGCTCAGCCTCCAATATCCAGTTAGAATTAACATCGTCTGGCATATCCGTAGCAACAAGCATTGATCTATGATTATACAGTTTGGAGAACTTATCCATATTGCCCCGCATCGGGATAATACATTCCTCCTGGAGTCTTTTGTGATCAATCAATTTGGCCTCATCCACTTCTATCCAATCACACGACTTACCATTGTCAGCAGCACTATTCCTATCTTGAGAGGAAACCACCATCACACTGCCATTAATAAAGTGGATAATATGGTTCGTTTTGATAGGGCCAATATATGGCCGTTTCACCCCTGTAGATTCAGGGAAATAACCGCCTACTTTGAAATGGATATCTCTTTTTAACCCGAGGTTTTCCCATCCATTAATTACATAAGGTAATGTACTGGTAAGGGCTTGGGCAAAGGATTTGGCCACGAATTGCCCCATTGAGCGAGGCATCGTAATAATGTTGGTGTAGGAGAAATCGGCCAAAGGCCCGGTATTCTTTCCCCATCCCCTGCCGCAGACTAAATAGTTTAGCTGTGCCATTTGGAGAAGAAATTTTTGCTGGCCGCTATGTCGATGAACAATATTACTCATCTTCGGGATCAATGGTTATGGTTTGTTGCGTGAGTTGTGCTTGCTTTTGCTTTTTCAGTATTAGGCGTTCGAATACTGCCTCAACATTTTCGGGAAGTGCTTGAGTAATAGTTTTATCGGTTTGTCCAGCTACAATTGCGGGCAGTTTCTGAGCAGATAAGTCGATTTTATCTACTTCAGGGCGGTCGAAACCATCGAGCTTTATGAGAATGGATAAATACTTCGTAACAGAGGCATGTTTGCCCATTTGCTCAGCTAAAGCCAAATTTCTCAGGGCAACATCCCGATAAGTTGCCTTAAGGGCTGCTCGATTTGCCTCGAATGGGTCCTTAAAAATAATGATGGCCGCTTCCACATCTCTTGTTGCTTGGCGAACACTTATACGTTCTCGATTGGAGTGCTCAATGGCTGATTGGCTGGCGGAGTATGTTTTATCATGATAAATAACAATCCAAGCCCTATAAATACGATCTTTGATTTTTTCTTCCTTGCTATTGAGCTTAATGGGCTTTTTGGTAGTCTCGTCATGTTCGTCTATTACCCATTGCCGTATTTTTCCTACGGTATCTAGCCATTTATCCATGTGTCATTTCTTCTAAGGTTCCTAAACTCTCTAAAATTGCCGTTACCTGCTCTAATTCTGCTGCTCTTCGGTTTACTTCTTCTCGCTTTTCTGGTCGATCTTTATATCGGGAAACATAAGGGCGATTTACGAGGATAATTTTAACCAAATCCATAATGGTCATGCCCGAATAGTCTTTTAAAGGCTTAGGCGCTACATAAGCTTTTGGTAAACTCCCATCCTGATCATAATCGTGGATTTGATCTAAATAATGGTGCAATTCAGTTTCGAGCGATTGCATTTCGGTTACAAGTCCAATTATGTCCATACCACCTCCATATCGTTAAAAGTGATGATTTGGTTAATTCGTACAGATTTGATGGTATTCTCTTTGGGTAAGAAAATACGCCTCGTTTTCTCCTTCCAATAGCGGGTATTAGTATCGGGTCGGTTTTTATGATTAAGATGCTTGTACGTGGCAAGCATTTTATTCGCCAGTTTATTGAGCATACATGAGGAGTATACCACAATCTCACCTTTAATGGTGATGTAGGTAATACTAAAAATAGGTGCTTGGCCGCTCATGTTAACGCTTTTCATCATATTGAGCGCATCCAGTAAGGAGATTTGCTGGCTTGGCTGATTGTCCAACTCTTTAAACACTAATGCCTTTAACTGCGAAAACCGATCGGCAAGCATGCGATAGGTATAATTCTTTTTGTGAACAATCTCTCGTATTTCGGTTGGAGCATCTATATAATCACCTAACTGCTTTTCAGCTTTCGCCCTTCGAATGGCATTTGTACTAATAGCCGCAGATTGTTGAGGAGAAGCAGCCATGAGCTTTTCTACCTCGCGTTTTAGCGCTTTCCTATTGCTTGGCGTATCTTCTTTTAGGTAATCCACCATAAACTTAAAAGTGGATTTCTCCTCAAAAAAGGCATGTACGAGCTGATAGTCGAAATTGGGCTCTTTAAGAGCTGTGATAATGTCCATAGTCGAAATTAGCAGCGCAATTGCGTGGGCAGAAGGACACAAAAAAGCCGATATTCAATGAATACCGGCTTTCCCCTACATTTTATAAACTTCAATCATCCTTAGCTTTGGACTTGGACTTGGACTTGGGTTTTCGTTTTAGGTATCCCCATCCTTTTTTAATTAGCTCATCAGCTTCTGAAGCGGTAAGTGTATTAATATTCACCACACCTCCTCCAAGGTGTTTTGGTAGCTTCTGTCTACCAAAAGGAATAAGGATTTCGAACCCGTCTAAATTGTCATTTCCCATTATGGCAATAAGTTAATAGCACCTTGATAAATCTTAAGGATAGACCCTTCAGTATAAAACGTTAGTGTCGTTTCCTTGCTGTCGCCTGCTGCTGCGCCTGTGTTTGCGCCTCCTTCACTAATTTGTACAGGGCTACAGGGCTCGCCAAGCAAATAAGTATCACCACCACATTTCTCTTTAAAGAGCACAATCATTTCCCTGTTCTTCACAAATTCCTTAAAGCCTAATACATCGGCACTCATGCCTTTTAATATTACACTTAGGCTGTTTGTGTCTGTTTTAGAACCTGCATCGCCTTCTAAAACATTTTCAAAGCCGCTTTTATTCGGTATTAAAGCCTGAATAGTAGCAAAACCTTGCGTGAGTGGATCAATAAAGGTAATGTCAGATGCTGGATCTGTTCTTACCAAATTTTGTAAAGCATCCCCCGCTGTATCCATGGTAATCCATGGATCGGTTACAATATCGTCAATGCAAGCAACATAAATCGTGACATCTATGCCAGCGGGTGTGTTTACTTGCTTTGGTACATTAATCAAATTCATGTTGGTATTTTTTTGAGGTTTTAAGGGCTAATAGAAACGAATATGATTAATCGGCTTTTTCCACCACAACGAATGCACCTCCTTCAGGGTATTCCTCTAAATACTTGCTAAGAGCATCCATGTCTACTTTATTGTCAGCATCTACTAACTTTAAAGTTTCATGGTCGTGTCCAATCTTACAGCGAATTTTCTTGCATTTAAGCGTTACAGTATCACCGTTTGGCAGCACTTTGGTAATTAAACCAGTTTCGGAGGTTTTGCTTGCTTCTTTTTGAGCATTGACTAACTCCGTTTTTTGATCTTCGAGCAAAGTTTTGAGCGATTCATTTTCCTGCTCAGTAGTACTGGCTGCTGTTTGAGCTTTTTTAAGTTCAGCTTTAGCATTTTGAGAGGCCGTTTTCTCTTTAGCTAAATCATCGGATGCCTGTTTAAGGGCTTTATTTTTATCGGCAAGCTCTTGTTTTAAGGCCTTGAGTTCATCTTCTGCCGATGTTTTTTTCGTTTCTTCCGCCATTATTATGGTAAATTATAGTGGATTAATATTTTGTTTTGAGTTGACTTTAATCAATTACTGATCAGCTTAAACCTGATCAGTAATGAACACTTCCTCTACTTTCTCATAATTTGGAGCAGCGAAGAAATCGGTAAAGATTTTCACATAACGAGGGTTATCGTCTGGCGCTACTCGGAATTGCATGTGGTTATCCCAGTTTTTGGCAATGATTACCGCATTACCAGGAGTAGAACTCCAAATACGAGTTTTACCACGCATACTCGGTACACCTACCACTCTAGCAGAATAATCGGCTATTTCACTATACATGCTTTCACCGGGTAATCTTACGCCAGTACCGTATTTACTCTGATAACCTCGAGAGTAGCGTTTTGCCAAAGGCTCACTCATTTGAATGGTTTCAATGCTCTCCACAAAACGCTCGTCAATTGCGTCCATGTAATCCTCTACATAGGTTACAAAATCACTTGGGTTAGTAGGAACCGCACCCAATACAATTGGAGCAATAGAACCAGCCCCTACCAAATCATCTTGCACTTTCTCCAAACCATCCATTGATTCTACAGGTGTACCAGGAGTACCGGGTGTAGGTACAACGTATTGAGCTTTATACAGGGCATCAACACCAAAGTTTTGCAATAATTTGGGCATAATATGCTCCTCCACAATCCATCTTACAAATGGCCATTGTGCACGATCTAGATTACCATCTTCTAAGAAACCTGCCCATGTTGCCTTAATGGCATCAGGACAAATTCGAATATCACTTTTTACGTTAAACAAGTTAACCAAGTGCGGTAAAAAGTCTAAATCACCTGCTGGGGTAAAATCCTTTTGGAAACTTTGCAGCACATCACCGATTTCAGAATCAGAAGATTCCCAACGTGTGGCATTAGTACGTACAATACGCATAATACCCATTTCTACCTCCTTAATTCCTCTGTATAATCGACTAAACAAGGTAGATTGTCGATTGGTGCCATCGTAATAGGCACCGTATGCAGCGATTAAATCGGCCACATTAATTGCATTCTCAGCCATGTTGTAAGAGTTGTATTTTTAGTGATTTTTGTTTTAAGTCGTATCGTTAGCGGCTACTGATTAAACAGAAGCAGCAAATTTGTCGTCAAGTTCTTTTGCTGTTTGATCAGGCGTTCTTTCGGTTCCTGCCATTTCCTCCACTTTCTTCTCTGATACCGTAGAGGTATGATCCGCAGCGGGTAAGGCTTCTAGTCGCGCAATGGTTGCATTCTGTTCGGTAATAGTTGCATTCAAGTCATTAATCTGACTATCTCTTGCCGCTAACTCTTGCGTTAATCGGTCATTTTCTGCACGAGCATCAATTAACTCCTGATTATCTGCTGGTTGCTCTTGCGCTCCTTCGTTGAATAGGTCGGCAGCTTTATCTGCATTTTTCCCAAACATTCTTTGCCAAATGTTGAGGTTTCCTGTTTTGCTCATGGTAAAATCTTGATTGGTATTTTGAGAAATAACTTGAATTACTGAGTCCCCTTCAGACATTGTACTATCGACTAATCCGAGCGAAATGGCCTCTTTAGCCAAATACACAAATCCTGTTAATGTAGAATCATCTGGGTTTTTGTTTTGCCTTACATTTTCTATGAAGATGTCACAGATAGGATCGAGTGTTCGTTCGCGAATGAGTTCGTATTCTCCGTTAAAAGCTTCTAAAAACTCGCGGTTTTTGTCGGTAGATTGAGAGGCCATAATGGTATGAAACTCAATACCCTCTTTTTCGAAGAATGCCTGAGTATTTACTAATTCGATCATTACCCCAATGCTACCGAACTTAGCGGTTTCGGCTGTGGCTATGATGCTATCGCATGATGAAGCAATCCAATAGGCGGCCGAACAAGCCATAGTGCAAATTGCAGTGGTATCCGTTTCACAACCATTAATAATATTAGCGAGTTGCTGTGTACCTTTTACTTGCCCCCCTGGGGAGTCAACTTCCAATACAATGTGATTAATTCGCGTGCTGTTTTCGGCACTTGTGACCATGCGCCCCATGGTTTCCATACCCATTGGGCCACAGTATTGATCCGATGCCATTAAGGCACCTTTAACGGGAATAACTGCGGTAGATCCTGAAGGAAGTTGTGAGTAAGAATGAATTTTTACACGCTTGCCTGATGGTGTAATTCCGTGTAAGTAGTAGTTGAACTCTTCCCATTCTTGGTCCTCATTATGACGGGTAACAACTTGGAAAATCTCTTCTTTAGATTTACGGAATGATGTAAATACCTGATCCTCATCATAGAAGTTTTCGCCCTTAAGTAGGCGTGCTACTGAAGGTAAATAACCAATTGCGCCCCATCCTGAAATGAGCCAAGGTTCTGCGGTTGCTGCTGCTATAAGAAGGTGTTTACTCACTACTTAACTTTTAGTTTCAGTAGCAAGTGTAAGGAGGGTTTAAAAGGCGATAAAGGACGATTTTTTAAGCAGATGGATTATTTATAAGCCAATCAGTAACAAAATTTAGCAAATCTATTTGCCCTTGTGGGCTAATATCATCATTTCTAAACAAGGGTTGTTGTGTTATGATTGCAGAAGTTGCGGGATTAATATCTGAATATAGTTTGTAATCACCTTGTATTAATATATACAAAGTTTCTTCTTTAATGATGCTCCTAACACCGTTTTCTAATGGAACTAATTGAGCTGACATAATTATTTAATTTACTTGAACGGTATATCCTTTACTAACCAACGATACAACATTTTCATTTGTTAAAGGGTCGCCTGGTGTAGCTGGTGCGCCCGTAGGCGATGCATTTGAACCATCTAATTGTATAAGAGCAGTACCACCCAATGCTACTCCATCAATATCTACAAGAATTTGGTCGATTTCACCTACATCCATGTTGTTGTTTTGTAGCAGAATTACACTGGCAGTTGGAGAGAATAAGAAATCGTTAAAAGTAATGCTCCCAATATTACAACTAAAACCTCTATACTGCCCTGTAATAAGGTTTTGGCTAGATGGTAAAGTAGAATGAATATTTTCCGTTAATAATGGATTTTGGCGAAACACAAATGAGCCATTTAAACGAACATTAGAGAGGTTTAAGGTTCCTGTAATATTACACAATTCGCAATCGAACAGGTTAATAACATTATCAGATTCCGAAAAAACAAAATTAGTTAGATCGGGATTGTTGGTGCAAAAAACGATTGATCCTACACTAAATGTAATAAGGCTAAAATCTTGTATCCCTACTATCTTAAGGTTAATAAAGTTAATGACCGAAATGCTATCAAAATCATCTATGATAAACCTAACCTTTTGCAGGCTACCATCTAAACCTGTACCCGTTGCCGAGATGGAATTACCTACTACCTCCAAACCATTTTCAAACACATATCTACCAGTTTGAGAGGCCGTAATAGCTGGGGTAAATGCCCCATCGGTTCCCTCGTTCCAGTTGGTGTTAATGATTAATGCAGCCGTTTCTTTAAAAGCAAAAAGGCTGCGTTCGGTAGTGGTAGTAAATAAGGTGTAGCTGTAATTGTTTAAACCTGTTTTTTGACGAGCACTATTTACATTACTTCTAAGGGTAAGCTGCTGAAAGTATTTCCATTGGCCGTTGTTATTTAACACAAATGCACTCAGCTCTCGATTAAATCGGCTACGGACTAATTGGCGCTGTGCAATGCGATCTTTGGCAACGGTAAAGGTAATTTGGGTAGTGTAACTGGTGCCGTTGTTATCTATAACATCAGGCTCGGCATATACTCCAGAGTCGGGCGTGATCATATCCATTACATCGTCATTTTGCACAAATGTCAATGTATCTTCATCAAGGATGTTAATGTCTATTTTGGGAACATCACAAGTGTTGAATAGGAGTATCTGGCATATCCCCCCTACGTTTTCGCTTTGGTGCCGGCCTAATTCCATCTAATTTTAGATAATTAAAATTCTGGTTCTCATAAAGCTTGTCTTGATAGCGTTGAAACCTCTTTTTGGCACGTTCAAAACTATATTCTCGCTCCGAAATGCCGTAATGGTCTCGATATGCGATTATAGTATCCTTTATACTTAAGCCAAAAGCCTTAGCGGTAATCAGGTGTTTAATCATTTGATTTACAAATTCCTGATCAAGATATCTTATAAGGGCGTATAACTTCAATTGACTGCCTTTGTACATGTCCACCAGCATTACTTTACAAGTATCATCGTATTTCACTCGTTTAAAATAATACTCTACAGGGGTAAATCCGTTCACTATTGGCAATTGTAGAACAAATGGAACTCGAAAACAGTCGGTTTCGGCATTATACTCAGGAAGTGTAAAAGCATATTTATATAAATAGGCATCCATTTTTAACTGATAATGCTTTCTAATCATGGTAAAAGTCAGTTTTTTGTAAAAATTTAAGGGACAATTATCCGTGTACTAGGGACATTTATTACAAAAATAAGGGACAATTATCAGTACATAAATCTACAAAAAAATAGAAAAAAAATAAAAATAATTAGAAAACCCCTATCAATTTCTCGATAGGGGTTCTAAAATCAATGATTTTTAGTGCAAGTCAGTCTGATAAAGTTTCTTTCATTTTGTAAAATGAAACCGCCAAATTCGCTCTGTTTTCTTGAGCCTCTGGGCATTTGCTAGTCGAAGTGTTCAAATACCGTAAAATGTCATCGAGAAATCCAATAAGCGATGGTTTATCATAAAACTTGGAAACATGAGTATTAAAGTTGTCAATACTCAACTGTGTGTTACCCTCTTGGGGTGTCCCTGATTGATTCACTTTCTGATCTTTCATGGATATAAAATATTATGCCCTCCTTCCCTTAGCGTTGTCACAAAAAATCGGAGATTCATGTTGTGACCCTTTCGAGTACCACACGCACATTCAACTATGCAGATGAATGCATATAGGAAATTGGGCATTTCTTTTAATGAGATTTCAAAAAAAAATCCCACCTCCATTAAAACATTACCTTAATGGTAATGACGGAAGCAAGATAGCTTCCGATTTTTTGTGACGTTTCAAAGATAGTAATTTTGGTTATGTTTCCAAAAGGTTGATAGTTATCCATCATTCTAGCGCAACAATAATACACATCCGTTAATTGAATTCCTACAGCTTTTCGATAAACAACGTAAAGATGTATATATATTATGGAGGATAGTAAAATTTAGAATATACTTTTCGACTAACTGATTTTTACGATTTCGTATTTGCCAGAATTATCCAGCTGATCAATTTGCCGCTGGGCGCTATCTTCCGATGCAAACTCCTTGGCCCTTCCCCTCTCAGTGCCGATCACTTCAGTAGAACCAGATAATTCAAAAAAATACATAGGAGCGTTTTTCTCTTTAATAATAAACATAATGATGAAGTTTTAATTTAAAAATTGTACTAAAGTTAGAAAATAACGAAAATTATCGTTTTTGCTTTAATTCTGTAAATCTGTGATTCTTATTTTCCTGACGAATTCTACGAAAAAGCGTAGATTTCGTAGACATTCCTGTTTTTTTTATAAAAAGTGCATTTACAGCATTTAAAGGCATATTAAAATGCCGAAAATGTCTACGAAAAGTGTCTACGTTTTATTTCTACACTGATGCTAAAAACGTAGACAAGAGTAACCCATTTCTACATTTTGTCTACACTTTTTTTTCGTAGACAAATTTCGTAGACAAAAAAACACTGTTTAAATACATTTAAAGGCATATATCTACGAAATCTACGAAATCTACGAAATCTACGAAATCCATAGAAAATCCTAAAAATGGCCAAAAAATAACGCGAACGAATTCGCGTGAGAAATTGTACTTATTCTATACCCTTAAAAAGGAGGCTTGTTTTGAATGATGAGTGTCTCTTGCTTTCCTATGGTTTTATTCTTACTACTAGTTTCTAATACCAGCTCATTTTTACTTTCATTTACCACATTAAGCAATAGCTGCCTAAATTTCGATAAGCTGATGCTACCTTCTACTCTCGAGCAAAATAGCTTGTACATCTTCTCGAATTTCATATTGATATTTTTAATATTATCAGCATTTACAAAAGCAAGCATAATAGCCTCTTTATTCTCCTCAGTAAGTTTAACCCTTTTCTCTTGTCCATCTTCAGACATATTCAAATCAGATAAATTGGTAGCGCTTATTTTTGAGCATTCTTCAGGATCTAACCAATCCTCTATCTTAAATTCATAGAAGCGGCCTTTCGGTTTTTGCCATCTGCCAGTTTCTTCGTTCATCTCCTTATAGTAACTGATGGAGATTATCCCTTCTTCATTTTCTACCAATGCTTTAGGATGATTAATGGTAGATGGGGAAGTCATGGGGCCAAATTTTTGCTTTAAGAATTTATGAACCTGCGGTACGCTGTAACGGTAAGTACAATAATTCTTCATCAAGTTTTGGAGAATGAGCGGATTTGTTCTGAAGCTGGATAGGTAGAATGTTCTAAATATGTTTTTCACATATTCAGTGATATCCTTCTCAATATAAGACTTACTGAAATCATTAATCTTATAGAATTCCTCTGTTTTCACATCCTTTTCCCTAAACCACAGCCTATCCTCCCCTTTCCATTCTCCATTGGGCAGCTTTTGGCCGTGAGTAAATTCACTGGTAAGTAAGTAGGCTAAAAAAAACGGAACCTCTTTTTTCATCTTATCCAAAACGCTGGGGTCGCGCTTATCTCCAAGGCTACCAGGTTTCATTACCAAAAACCTATCTTCCGTTTCTTCATCAATGGGGAGTATCTTTTCTTCGTGATTACTCACCGCTGCAAATCTGCTGTAATTGGCCACTTGGTATTTAGGTAATCCTTTAGGCTCCAATAAACGAGTATAGCCCGTGAGTAAATCTTTCAGCATATCATTATGAATATGCTTATCCCCCTCCATTCTCACCTCCTCCAGCAACACCATGGTTTTATCTCCGTTGTGAGAGTTAAACTTACCGAGCAAGTCGGTCATATTCGTGACGATGCTATTTTCAGCAAATATGTACTGAAGCAAGAGCAATAATGTACTTTTACCCGTTCCCCTCTCTTTGGTGCTGAGTATAAGCATTGGCAATCGCTCTTTTGGATAACGGTATGCAGCTCTAAACCAATCTAACAACAATGTAAACTTATCACCTCTTTTAGGTTTATCTATAGTCGATTGCCCTTGGCTAATGTGGTGTAGATAATTTAAGATAGTTGGAAAATCCTCCGGACAAGCTTTGTCTGATGGGCGAATGGGCAATGGTTGGTAGAGATTATAGTATTTGTACTTCTGGCCATTTACAGTTTTATACACTGTTTGCTTGTACTGATGATATCCAAGCGGTTCAATAATAAAGTCATTGTATTTGTCTATCTCATTCAAAAACCATTTACCGTAGCTATCTACAATGGCCGATTTGTCGTACTTCACAAACTCCACAATACGAATATCATTCTTTAAAATCTTACGCTTAATATTAATGTGCTTATCCCCTACCTGAATAAATCTGTCGGAGTGCTGGTGTTTAATTCGTTTTACTTCTCCCCAAATTTGTTGGTAAACAATCTCTCTATAGACAAACTTATTAGCGCCAATTGATTCTTTAAACGCTCGATAACAATAGTTCTGATCACGGCAGCCGAATAGCTTCTCTAAATCCTCATTTATTTCGGATTTATCTACTGAGCTTACGTTTTTATGCTCAAAGTCGCGCTCATGGTCCTCTAATTTGCTCTTGTGAAATAATTGCTTCTGGCATTCATCCGCTCCAACATCATCTATGTATTCTAATAAGCTGCTAAAGTGATTAGATATATGATACTTAAAGTTGTATATAAAGAAATTGGTAACACTCAGCGAAGCTAAGGAAGAAGTATATAACTGTTTGGCCATCTGCTTGTATTTAAAGGCATGCCAGAAATAGTCGAACCCTTCTACAAAGGGCTGGTTAAAACATGCTGATGGAAAAATTAGGTAAATACGTTCTGGTTTTACATCTGCAATCAGCTTTCTAATTCTATCGTTTGGGGCAATGTCGTGCGAGTTTTCGAACCAATCATGGTTGCTCATGATATTTATTACAGGCAAGTTATTAAGCAAGGTCTTTTGCAAATCTCCTTTAATACCTATCGTTAGCCAAATAGTAGGCACCTTATGCTCATTTTGGGATTCTAAATCGAGGTAATCCGAAATAAATAACTTCCCTCCTTTCTTGCCCGAGTGGTCGGGTTTCTGTTCTTGCTTCAATAAAAATTTACACTCAGGAATTGAGCGAATCTTTACTTTATAAACTGCCTTTATCTCTTCTTTTGGAATGCTCTCCACCACATCCACCAATTCCTTAATATGCTCAGCTCTTTTGAATACATCGTTTTCAAGCTTTACCTCTTCAATCAAATGCTCTATAAAATCACGATCAGTTTCCCACCATACCTCTTTATGATCTGGCTCAGCATCTTTCAAAAACTCGTCAACATCTGTGCCCGCTGGTGTGGTAAGAAAGGAAACTGATATACCATTCTTAATAAAAATCGGTGCATTTCGATACATCGCTTCCATACCAGGATTGCCGCCATCTTCTTTTCTGTCGTTGTCAGGTATATATACCACTTTCTGGGTATATAGTTTTAGTAGTTTTACGTGATTTTCCGTTAAACCAGTACCCAAGCTGGCAACCGAATTGGTTTTTCCCTCTTGGTGCAATCGAAAAACATTTGGTGCCCCCTCAGTATAATAGGCAAAACCCCTCCTCCTTATGCCCATTTGTGCATGGTATAAACCATACAAGGAATCACTCTTTTTATATATAGGTGTATCGGTGCCGTTTAAATACTTTGCTATGTTCTTATTATCTGATAAGCTGCGGCCAGAGAAATGCAGAACATTACCTTTAGTGTCGAAAATGGGAAATAATACCCTATTCCTGAACGTATCGTATTGCTTCCATTTCTTACTTTTTTCATCCTGATAGTTTTTAACCAATCCCGCCTCCACAAGCTGACTCATATCAAAATGTTTCAAGGCCTGATCCATAAAGGTGGTCCATTCGGCAGGAGCTGCACATAATCCCAATTCATTTGCAGTCTGTTCATTAAATCCCCGCTGCTCCAACCAACCTTCAGGCAATGGGAATGCCTTATAAAAATTCCATGCGAAATTCATGATAAACTGAACCGACTTACGCTGGGCAATTCGCTGATTGTATTGTTTTAGCTGATTATCTGACATATTGTTCTCATACTCCAGCGTGAAACCTGTTAACTCCGCTAAGCGAATCACCCCATCGTACCATTCTAAGTTCTCCATCAGGCGAACGAACTTGAGGGCATTCCCTGCCTTGCCTGTACTGAAACATTTAAAAATTCCTCTTGTAGGAGATACAGAAAAAGAGGCCGTTTTCTCTTTAGTAAATGGAGATATAGCAAACCAGCTTTGCCCCTTCTTCTTTAGATCAGGAATGAAATGTTGTACCACTTTTACAATATCAACATTCTTCTGTAGTTGTTCAGCACTTTCATGTTTTATGTACATATCGCTACTATTTAGAGCCTTAGTGATAATATTGTTTGAATTGGGTCTAAAAAAAGCGAGAAACACCGCCTCTCGCTTTTATGAATTCTTGCCTATTAAATTCAACACGTTAAAATTTAATCATAAGTACCACTCTTGTGTTAAGTAATATGACTGGGTTTTTAGAGTGTTGATGTCTTTAATTTTTCCTTACGCTTTTCAGCACGTTTTTTTCTAAGTTCAATCTTGTTATATGCATTCCTACATACATCATCGCAAAATTTAGCAGGACGTTGCTTTATTGAAAAGGTCCCGCATTGCTGGCAAATCACCTCAAAACCATCCTTTGCCCCCATACGGCTGCCGTACGCATGGAGGACTACTTCTTTTTTGCCTGCTGGGCGCTGGCAAGTATCTCCTCTAATACATCAGGATTTTCTTTTGCCAACTGTTCTAAATATTGCTCCCCTATTTTCATTTCCTCCTCTGTATATTTTTGCTTAGTATCTTTTTTATCTTCTTCTGTTTGAGGTGGATTATTAGTTGCGTCCTCAGGATTAGCTACTTTTACCGCAAAAGAAGTTCTCCAAAAGCTTATGATTAGGAAGATGACTGTAACTACACAAGAAACACCTCTAAGTAAATACTGATCCTCTTCTAAATTAGCTTCGTAAACCCTGTGAAGATTATCAAATCGGTCATTAGAAGACTTTAATTGATTAACATAAATTGCTTTTTCAGCATATAATGCTCTAAGTTCATCAGCATCCTTTTTAGGAGTATGGCCATGCTTAGTGGTATGCTTCTCTACTGCTCCAATAGTTGATGGTTGCTTACCATTCCATTTATATTTTGAGTATACGCTATTTATTTGGGCATCAACTTTGGCAATACTTTCATTAATTGGCTTGGTTTCTACATTGATAGTAGGGGGCTTTTTTCGGATTTCTTCAGCAAATTTAGGACCGCCAATAAAATCAGAAGCACAATTTAACAGCACTAAGATTACCAGAATAAATGTTTGCATAGCTGGTGGCTCTTGTGTTAACCTGATTTTGGCCCATACACGCCAAGTGAGATTTAATATAGAAAAGCTAACTAATATGGGTAGTATAATGCTTGGTATCCATGCATAGTCAGTAGTAATTTTTGAGAATAGGAAGTATTCACAAAACTTATAACTAAATGCAACGCTTATAGCCATTAAAATAATCTCGAAAATGCCTAGTGCTATCCATACACCATGCCAATGGGTGTACTCGTCTGTGTAGCGATATTTCGCTTCCATTTGTTGTTTTGAAAAAGTCATAAATGTAGGGGTAAGGGTTAATCGTTGGTAGTTTTCAATTCCTCCAAGAAGAAATTAACTAATAATTGTTTGAGCTTTTTTTTGTTTACAGGTATATGATAAGTAGAAGAACCATTCCCCTTTACATCCACGCTATTGCCTAAAGTAGATACAATTTGAAAAGTGTCTTCACTCATTAGTAAAGTATTGACGGCTTCTTTTAACTTATCATTTTTCATAATAACTGTCTTTCGTTTTTGATTTCTTCTAATTGAGCTTCAAACTCATCGAGTTTAATTTGGAGTTGTTCTTTTGTGATTTTGCCCAACTCATACTTTTTTCTCCATTGTGATTGCTTGGACCTAACCGAAGATTCACGTTGTTTTAATTTGTATTTCTTCGAATTAGTTAGGATTCTTAAATGATGCATAGCTTTTTTTATTTGATTAAAATTATTCTAGGGGAGGGGAATCTTTGTTTTTTTTGATAGTTTCTGCATGCGTTTTGAAATAGTCTTCAATAGCAAATAAAATCTCTCCGTTTATAGGTCTACGGTTGGCTTTAGATAGAATTTTTAGTGTCTCCTTATGATCTGGGGTCATTCTGAGTAAGAATGTTTCTACAGGTTTGTCCATATCTTTATATTAATTCGTTACTTTTTTAGAGAAAAAATATATTATTTGTATATCCTAAATATATTACTAGGATATATATACAATATTCTAAATATTTTTAGAATAAAACAATGTTTTTGATATTTTTTTAAACTTAATTCATACCAGATGTCAGGGTCTAAGACAAAAAAAAGCGGCCAATCTATCCCTACTCACATTTTAGAGCTAGGCCCACCGCCCGAACCTAGTATTTATTCCGTCTATGAAAAGCTAAAAGAATTAGTATACATCAAGCGCAACCCCGCAATAAAAGGGATATCAGATTTGTCATATTATGTAAGAGGGAATAAGGATGGGCTCAGAATGTCAGAATACCATTCATCCTTCTCTTTGAAGGAATTAAGCATCTTCTCCCAAATTTTCAAAATACCAGTCGAGTTCTTCGCCTCCCCAATGACTGCGACCGATTACCTACTCAGTATCTCCAAACAAGGTGATACAGTATCATTGCTCGATCAAGTAAACACACTTAAGGATTTGGTCAAAACCAAGGATAATCTTTTAAATTCTAAAAATACCGAGATGAAGAATATGAAAAAGACGATTTTGTTACTTCAGAAAGAAACTAATTAGTAATGATACAGAAAAGATACAGTGGAAAAGACACGATTGAAAAATATAAAACCTTGGATAATAGTGATTTAACTAATCTTAATGCTGAATCCCCTCATCCGCCCAGTCGCCCTTTACAGCATGTAGGGGGCGATTTTTTGCGTTTGATACAGTATCTGATACAATCACTTAATGTTTATCCCGACCTTTTGGCAGTCAAGAAACCCTATAGTGACCCTGTTTTGCATCATTATGATAAAAATTTATCGAAACGGTGGTACATTGACTTTTATGTGTGGTCGGAGATAGAACAGCGGAAAGTGAGGGTTAGGAAGTGGGTTGGGAAAGGAGAAAATGCCGATACAATTGATACTCGCCTCGATAAAGCAAATCGTTTAATTTACTTTTTTAAGACTGCGTTAGAGAATGGCCTTATTACTCCTGATCCGCCAAAGGAGCATAAGGTGAAAAAGGGTGTTTCGCTTCATGCCATGATGGAGCAGGTGTTCAAGATTAAGGAGGCGCAAACGCGAGGAACTTCTACAGATTCATATAGAACGGTGTGCCGAAATTTTACGAGGTTTTGGGAAGATAGGGGAGGGCTTGAAAACGTACGAACTTTGGAGAAGGTAAATATTTTGGAATACCTAAATCATAGGCAAATTAAGGATGGGATTGAAAATGGCACAAGAAACAAAGAGCTGAGCTTTCTGAAAACGCTTTTTAATATTGGTATTGAGTTAAAATACCTTGATGAAAATCCTTGCGTGGGGATTAAAATGCTGAAGGTAGAACGGAGTAAAGACAGGGTATATACTGAGGATGAAATGATTCTACTTAGAGAAGCTTATGGAGAAGCTTACAAGGATTTGAGGTTGTTTGTTGACTTCATCTATTACTGTTATATGCGGCCAAAACGAGAGGTTAGATTTATGCGGGTGTCGCACATTAATGTAAAAGATAAAGTGATTTATATACCTGCTGAGAATAGTAAAAACGGTCGTGCTCGTTATGTAAAAATGCCTGTTACATTGTTGAAACATATTGAGAAGAGTGGGGTGCTCAATCAGGAACCCGAGTTTTTTGTGTTCGGGAACCAGAAGCGACCAGGAGCGAGAGCCTATGGTAAAAATACCATGTACGATAGGCATGCTAAAATAGCGAAGCGTTTGAAGATTGACGGTGATTTATACAGTTGGAAACATACTGGTATCTTTATGGCTTATAAACAAGGGCTGAGGATGAAGGATATTTCTATGCAATGTGGGCATTCCGATCTCAATGAAACGGATCGTTATTTTAATAAGAATGGGTTTTATGATTTGGAGCGCAATTTTGAGTTTAAATAATTATATTTGAATATCATTTTTAATTTTTATGCCTTTTAGGTAAGCCCTCATGAGCCTTGGAACTTGTATGAGGGCTTTTTTACATAAGAAATCCCCTTGGCTTTAAAACCAAGGGGATTATTTATTTTACTCCAGCTCTTCAATACGTTTAATAAAATACATTAGCTCCAAACTAATCTTTTCTTTATCTATAAGCTCAGGGTCGAGTGGGGTAGAGGCGAGGAGGTAGTTTTTGAGGCCCTCCAAGGTTGATAGTAAACCATCTTTGCCCCATTCTTCCATTAGGCTTTTTAAGACTTTTAAGTTTTGTTCACTTAGTTCATAGTTATTACTCTGGTGTAGCATAATATAGAGTTTAAAATGTAAAATACGACAGGGGCTGATTGCTACACCAGAGATTTGCCGAACCCGAAGGAAGGTAAATCACCCCTGTCAATTATCTTTATACCAAACTTGTTTTGTAGAATAACAGTCCGTCATTCTGGTGTAGCACTGCTAAGATAGGGAGAAAAGAGGAGAGGGGCAAACCAAAGGCTTATCCTATTTTAATAGGGGCAATGCATCAAGATCAAGATTCCATTCCCCGTATAACTTTATAAAATAAAGACTCCTGAATTCTATGAACTTAACTGCTTCTGGTTTTGATTATTCCATATCAATGTTGAATGGTTGCAAAGGTGGAATCAACTCAACGATATATCTTTCGAATGGATAAGTCTTAACATCTGGCAGTGCATTAATTATGTCGACTAGTTTTGATGTTTTAATGTATTTCATGATTTAGTTTTTTACATTTTTTAAAATGTCTTCAAAATCTTTTTCTGTTAAGTTATCACGATTCTCTTGTGGTATTATCTGATTAACAAAGTTTTTGAGGCGTTCTTCTAACTCTTTTTTAGCCAAGTCTAATGCTAGGAAAGAATTGATAATAGTACTGTCTTGTCCCTCTATTTTCATTTCCAATAGGTTTTCTTTGCCATCATTCGTGACAGAAATTGATATTTGAATATCTAATAAGCCTTCCATAATAATTGCCGTTTATAAAAAATAAACACTTTATACTCGCCCTCGCTTTTAAAAGTGTGCCCTCTTTCTTCTATGGCAGCTCTGATTTCAGTTGCTAATTGGTCGGCTAACTCGCTAGCGGCCTGATTAAGCTTTTCGTGTATTAGGTTTAAGAATGACATAACCCCCTATCTAAATTGTGCCCAAAACTCACTAACTTCTTTCCTGAAATCTATTATGGCCGTTGCGCCTTCTTCTTCAGGAAGATCCGCTACATTATCCATGAATATAACCATCTGCCCCAAGGCGCCATAAAAGGCTCGTTTGGTTTCTTCCTTCTGCACTGGGTGCATTTTGGATTCATCAAGGTTTACTTTTTCCAAGTAAACTTGGTACATGTGTTCTACTGATTCGAATTTCATTAATCTTCATTTAAATGTTCAATAATATCATAAACTAAGCTGTAAAATATCTTTTCCATTGGGTCTTCTGATGTAGAATACCAGCCATCAATACATTCTTTAGCAACATATATCTCACCATCATCAAACCAAGCCCATTTCCCTGCTTGCTCCTCTTCGATATAATGCTCTCCATAAACCTCAATATTCAGTTTGATATCTTCTGCATTAACAATATCAAATTCTAACAAATGCTTTATGCCTTCATACTTAGGGAAATATTCTATATTGCCGTCTACTACATCTCCATTCTCTTTCAATATGTACTCTTCCCCTTTCTGGATATAACCTTCTTTAAAACTAGGAGGATCGGTGTATTTTTTAAATAGGCTTTTATACTCGTTGAATGTTTGATTGTAAACATCTTCCCAATATTCATGATCTAATTCGTAATCTAATGCCTTCATGAGTTTCTGATATTTAATTCCTTCCTAGTTAACGCATAATGAAAATTCTGAACCTGATGGACAAAAGCCATAAGTTGAAAGGTTGATTTTAACCCTTCAGGTTCAAATGATAAGATATAATTGCCTGCTTTCTGCCGATATATTAAGTGGTATCTATGCCATGATTTTTTTGGGTGCCAATAATCTCCTTTTCTCTCAAACCCTAGTTTGCTAAGCCAGTTGGGCGTTATGAGGATAGGGTTTATGGCCTCGAAATTGGCTGTGATGCAATTGTCATAAACCACTTTGGTTAGCCCTATGGCCTTAATGGTTCTGAATGAGGTAACAGGAGCGTTCACATCCATGATTACATTGCCAATTCTTAAATCTGTTTTGTCAATCATAACTACTCATATTTACGCGAACAATACCCACAAACACAGCTTTTAACCTTTTTCAACCCCTTGTGTATTTCTCGGGGGCTATGCTGGAATTTTCTTTTGCATCCCAAGGCTTGTTAAAAAAATGTAGGATAATTCTTCAATCCTTTTAAGTTTTGGATGGTTGTCTATTTCTGTATCTATCTTAATTAAGAATAAAAAACGCCCTCACAATGTCAGGAGGTCGTGCTGCTCCATCTATTGCAAGGGCTATGAATGTTTTTATTGAAGCGCACGACTGCTTACACTTCAAAGATAATAAAATATATTGTAATGATATATATTTATATCATTAAGTTATTTATTTTTTCGCTTCATGAGATATTTATAAATGTTTGAGCCGCCAATTGTGACGGGATAGGAGTTCACAAACACCCATCCGTTTTTGCTCATAAAGTTGAGTGCGTCCACTTCTGAATTGAAGGTTTTGGTTTTTCCCTCGGCATCTTTAATGGTTTGGGTTTGTCCGAATTTGACCTTTTGGCCGTAGTCGATGCTTACTACTAGCTTAGTGCAGCCGAAGCCTTTGCAAACTGCGGTTAGGTTGATGTACTCAATATCCTCTTTGTTAATGTCTACCCCGTTTACGGTTACTTGTGCCTGAGCAGTGGTGAATATGCCCAATATGGCAATTAATAAGAATGCTTTTTTCATATCAAATAAATTTAAGTGAGGTATTAAGTTAAACCTAGCTTGCGCAATTGTCAAGAAATGCGGCTTTCTATTTCGCAGGGGAGGCGCTCTTTGTAGGCATTTCGCATTTTAAACTTAAACTGGCTAACAAGGTATTTCACGCCATTTGCTACTATAAAATTACTTTTACGGTTGAGTATTTGGGCAATAGGAAGCCATAAATTAAAACTTGCTTTTTTGTTAGCCGTACCGAGTAGATTTACAATGGCTTCGTAATAGTGCGCATAAATTCCTTCTGGAGTATCGAATATTAAGGCCGAATTGCTGAGTACGGTGATTTTGTCGGTATCTAATACCGAGCTGCTGGCGTAGGCGTATGTTTCGGATAAATCGGTGGTGTCGGTAATTTGGTGGTAAATGCTGACCCCTCCTTCGGGGCCATCCTGATAGCCTGTGGAAAGTACAGGTGATGAGAATACCGTGGCAATGCGTGCTTGTATGTCTAGTGTTTGATCGCTAATGTAGTTGAGGTCTAAATCAGCAAAGGTGCCGCCTACTGCGGTTACATCTACAAATTGTTTGTTGTAGGGATGGTCGCCAATTAATCGTATTTGGGTTTGGTTAGTGGGGTCAATGCCGAGTACAACATCGCCCTGTATTAATAACCGTACTTTGCCCGATCCGTTGTCGCGGATGCTGATGTCGGTAGAGTTGCGGAATTGGTATTCTTCATTGGGTATTACAGATAGTTGAGATGCTACATCGGTGGTTAATCCTAAGATGTTACGAGGTACTAAGTTGGTGGTAAATGGCACATAATCGTAACCTATGGAGGAGGTGGAAGGGTCGCGAAGTTCTACTACTTGGTAGTATTGTGAGTCGAAAGTGGCTATCACAATCTTATCTAAATCTGCCACAATGGGGAGGGCATCGGAATAACTCACCACATCGGGCAATTGTGTGAGGTCGGTGATTTCGTTCGGGTTGTCTACTTCGAAACTAATTTCATTTGTGCTAAAATTGTTATCTGGAACTCTCTCGATTTCTACTTCTCCCTGAAGGTATTCGCTAAAATCACTACTTGATGTTTGGATAATATCGGCCATATTCTCGAAAGTAGCCACTTTTAAGCTTGCATCTATGCTTACCTTCAGGTTGAAATTCGCCCTGATGCTCGATAGCAATTGACTAAACGTGATGTTAGGCACAATGTCGGAAACTTGCCATAAGTGGGGGAATCCTGTTGGCGGCAAACCGAAACCAGGATTAGGGTTGTAAATAGTAACGGATTCCTGATTGCTCGGAATCCATACCAGTTGATCGAAGGTGTTGTCCGAAAAATTGTAGGATGTACTATAGCCAAACGATTCGAAAACCAGATCAATAATATACCTCACTTTTGGGCAAGCTCGGTAACGCTCAAAACCGAATATTGCTGGTGCATTTGGTGTGGGATTATATAAGCCCCCGAATTCTACCTCTCCACTTGCGCCCTCTCCATTGGGGTTGAGGAAAATTTGCGTATGTCTGGGGAATAGAATGTTATTGGATGTATTGCCGTTAATGGTAGTTACATCTAGCCTATCACTCACCAAAAATGTTTCGGTAATTAGTTCTCGAATATTGGTATCGGCAAACTCGCTGAGTGCTCCTGAGTCGGTTTTAAAATAGCCGTTGAGCTGCCTTTTTTTACTTGCCTTCCTAAGTACAAATTTCCCCTCAAGGGCAATGCTATCGCAGAAGTAGAGGGAGGCATCGTATTCCTGTTCGAATATGGTAGTGCTTGTCGGATCATCAATAAAGCCTAATATTTTGCGGTTTTTGTCTGATGGCGCAATGTCGAAAGGAATGCTCACGCTGCCGCCCAAAATGGCGAGATTAAATAAGTCGCGCTTTTCGGTAATGGTAATGGTGGTAGACGGGCGCAGGTCTACGGCTTGTTTGTTGATGAGTAACTGTATCATTGTGGCGCAATTGCAAATTCCTGATTGGCAAATGTGTATTCAAAATCGAGCTTATAGCGGTAGTCCCCGTCTAGCTCATCGGTGCTGTCTATATTGCCAATAAATACAGGGCAATAACTATCGCCTACTCTGGTGTATACTGCCTTTGAGAGTAGGGCATCTTTTGCCGCTTGGCGTTCTGCTTGGCTGCGATATCCTGAGGCAACGGTTTCACCGATTGTTTTGGATGCATTAAATGTTTTGAACTGTCGGAAGTACTGATCATAGTTAGGGATTTGTGAGGTTTCGCTAATCTCTTTACTGATTTCCTCAGTGGTTTGCCCCTTGCCATAGGTCACTAAACTATCGAATCCGCCTATGCTGTTGAGGTAGGTAAACTCTCGGATGTAGTTGTAACAATCAAAGCTATTTAAGCATAGCAGCGATTCGCCAAGGCAGGTAAACTCTATGGTGGCAATTTCTTTGTTACTGCTTATTTGGGAGTAATTGTGGATACTGTCGTGCAAGGGTATGCCAATAGGCAAGTATTGGGTGGTGGTGCCGTAATTGGCCGTAATGCTGTTGTCGGTTGATCCATCGGTATAGGTAATGTTAATCTGTAAATCAATATTAACTCCCGAGCTGCTGGGGAGTAGCCACATCCACTCGTATTGCCCAATGTAGAACAGCCTGTTTTGCTGTGGACGAATGGTCATTAACTGGTTATTTGTTGGTAAGGTGTTGGCAACTCGCGATAAATATCCCTTAAAGGTTAGGCCACCTATTAGCACAAACTTTTCGGTGTGGGTAGTGTAGCTAATGGGCGTGGTTTCATCGAAGTCGGAGTACTGAATGCGGTAACGCTTGCAATGGGTGGTGCCTTCTAGCTTGGTGGTTTGCGTGGGATCAGGATTAACGGCCTCCAAAATACTGTTGAGCGTGCAGCTTAAATCGAAATATTGTTGTTTGCTGTTGTTGGCCACCTTCTGGAATGCCTCGCCCAATGGTGCAAAATCATTGGTCCCGAAACTGCTCTCGGCCTCTATGATGATGGAAAAGCGGATATCTTGCCCTGTTAAGTCCGACTCCAGCAAGTAGGTAATCGGGTTGAGGGAAAGCATTAACTCGTCAGGTTGTTGTACAATTGTTACGGCCATTAGAAAATAAGTTTTAGGAATAGGATAATGTTATCGGAGAACAACAAATCCATGATGGCCGATAAAAACAAAATGCCTATTATGAAACGTTTGATTTTCATAAAGGCAAATTGTAGGGATTAAGTGGAAGAAAAAAGGACTATAAGGCTTGCTTATATCGGTAGATAATGAACTGACAATCGAGGGCGAGTTCTTCTTTGTTAAACATGCCCTCCTGCACTGGCTTAGAACAGGCAATGTATGCGGTTAGCTCCTGAAACAATTCGATAACCCGCTCAGCTCCCCATTCTTCGGCAAGCTCGTCTAAGGCTTTTTTTAAAGATTCTTGTTTTTTGATTTGATCTTCTTCGCTGTGTTGTAGCATATTTTTAGCGTTAAAATGAATAAAATAGACAGGGGCGGTTTGCTACAACACAGACTTTCCGCAACCCTAAGGAAGGTAAAGTTGCCCCTGTCAGTTTCTTTTGTTACCAAACTTGTCTTTTAGAGATGATTGCTCATCTGTATTGTAGCACTGCTAAGATAGGATAAAAAGAGTGATTGGGCAAATTTGTCTTATTGATGATGTGCTCGAACACCCGTGTATTGTTGTTCAGTAGCTAATGTTTCTGCAATAACATGACAATCTTCAATATTATTAGCGATTTCTATTAACTCATTGCATGTTAACGATTCTACAGAAATTAACACAGTAACATCTGGCAAACTTTCTTTATCATCTTCTATTTTGAATTCTCCTTTACGTTTCAGAGGAATACTATCTATAAACCTTAGTGCATCGTATGCACACTCAGCTCTAAACTTATATTTATTCATATCATAGATGTTTTTTGTGAATATATTAATTTAATCGCATTCATCAGAATCGCACCCATCAAATTGATATGCGCCACAGGTAGGGCATGAATCGAAGGCAGTGTCATAAAGATTACTAATCCGCTCCCAACTCATTGCCAATTCATATTTAACACCATCTTCTATAATGAAAACGTGTTTATGTTCCTGCTCCATGTCTCCTTCACTTTCCAATGAGCAATCTGTTAACTTAAAAAGTCTACTGCTACCATCTTTTAATGGTAGTTTTTTATGAAGGTTTTGGATGATTTTAGTAGTTGTCATAATTTTGTGTTGTTAAAATATTTACTAAATAGATAAAAGTAGGGTCAGCTTTTAAAGCTTCGTATTTCTCCTCAATTGCTGGATGAGGATTTGTAATGTTCTCAATCAGGAACCAGTTAATTAAGCCTGCATCATGCAATAGTCGTATTGCTTCGGTCAATTGATCAGGGTTGTGTTTTTGGATATGCCTTAAGGCATCGAGGAATACAATAAATCTTTTAAACGCGAATAGCTTTCCAAGTCCCCCTGTAATGTCAATTGTTACTACTGGTTTCATAGGATATTTAATGATTTTAAAGCTTTCTTACAAGAATGATCAATTTGCCTATTCAGGTGTTTTGTCGTTTCACGGTGGATAAATTCAAATGCCAAATCTAGAGGAACACTACTGTTCAACCATATGCCTATAAAATACTTGTTAAAGTTGGTTATGGATAAATGAACAGTATTAGTCAGTTCATCATAAACCATTTTATCATCAGGCATCCCCACAGTCGATGAGAATGATAATCCTTTTTGCATAAGGTTAAAAGGGGAGTTCATAACTAAAATTGGTAAAATGAATAATTGCAAAAGCTTTCTCTTCAGGGATGGTATCTATACTAAACCAGCTTTTAAAATCATCTAAGCTCAGTCCATCGTTTACGGCTAAATCTGGCAGTAAATCGCCATTCCAATGACATCCATTAATAAAGCAAATCCCTCCTTTAATTTCCAGCTTCTCAATTGAAATTCCATCCTCTTTAGAAAACCGAAACAACTCTTTTTGCTTGCTAGCATAAGGTTTGCCAATCCATTCCCTCACACTCAAATAAGCTTCTCCGCGGTCAATCTTTTCAAACCGCTTCTTCCAAAGCTCATAGTTTGCCCTGATGGTGTGAGTTTTATCATAAGCTTTTATCTTCCTATGAAAATCTGTCGGTTCCCCCGCTTTTGGATGAGTAGCGGGGAAGTTCTTGGCGATGGTGATTACATAGCATATTTGATTCATAAGTATGATAATTCGTATTGTTGAATTGATTTGAAAATTGCGTAAACTAATGGAGGATAAACTGCATTGCCTGCTGATTTTAAGCTTTCTTCTGTCCATTTTGGAATGGTAATTCCGTCCAGTTCAAAGGGAATCCCATTAGCCACATTGAAAATCGGGGATTCGCTACACTCTTTTTCATACTGTAAAAAATTGTTGCATGGTGAATCCAAGTCATTTGTTTTTTGTTGCCGCCATTCTTTTTCCTGCCTTCCCCTTTCTGAGTTCCTAGCCTTTTTAGTGCTGCTTCTAATGTCATTCGATACATTTTCCCGTCCCAAGCACACGGAGTTGGCAATAAACCAAACCCTTTCTCTGATGTGGTTAGCCCCGTAGGCGACAGCTGGAAGTACAAACGGTTGAACCTGGTAACCTTCATTTTCCAAATCAGCACACACTTTCTCGAATGCCCCCCCCCGTTTTTGAGTAATAAGGCCAGTAACGTTCTCCCCAATAACCCACTTTGGGGCAACATCTCTGATAACTCCAAGCATTGACGGCCAGAGGTAGCGGCTATCTGAATCACCTTTTTTAAGTCCAGAATTTGAGAATGGCTGGCAGGGGAACCCTCCTGTGATAATGTCAATTTTGCCTCTGTGAATAGAGAAATCTGTTGTGGTGATATCTTCATAGCTTATTGCATTAGGCCAATAGTAGTTTAATATATGGCGGCAAAAGGAATCTTTTTCACAATGAAATACATTGTCCCAACCCATCCATTGAGCGGCTAAATCAAAACCGCCAATTCCTGAGAATAAACTGCCGTGTTTCATAAAACAGGCATTTCATTATACTCTAATCCCTCCAGTAATCTACCCGCCTTTTTCTTGTTTTTACCTCCCCATTGCTTAAAGAAAAAAGGAGTCTTTGTTGCCTTGCATTGATCGCGGATATCAATTACCCACTCTTCTTTAATGGGTCGGGCTTTGTGGCCACTTTCTCCTCCAACAATAACCCAATCAATTCGATTTAAAATAAGATTGGGTAATGGTCCTAATAAAGGCTCTAATGATAAAAACTTCACTTTGGCATTACACATCACTAAATGATTTAACCGCCAAATGTTGCTTTCATCTTCAATGCTAACACCTAACCATAGATTATCAGGCCATTTGAGTTCTCTGTCAATAGCCATTAATCTATGTGCTCGTTTGGTCAATATCTGAAAGGTATGTTTAGGGTTTTGCCTAATTACCTCAAACACTTTGCTAATTTGCTCAATTGTAATATCACCATGAAACAAATCACTCATGGAGTTAACGAACACCATAGAGGGCTTGCGCCATGTGGATGGCTCTTGCAATGTTTTTGGATGGAAACGCAATTGAGTAAATGGCTTACTGTATTTTTCTTGCCCCATTGCCATTAGCCTACGATGCATCGTTTCAGCATAGCAATTCTTACAACCCTGAGAGGTTTTGGTGCATCCTGTAACAGGATTCCACGTTTTTTCTGTCCATTCGATTTTACTCATGAATTGGAAATTTGATGAGGAAAAAAAAAGGCCGCTCGGGTTTGGATTTCAGTTTACAATTAGACTTGTTAGAAACTTATTTAATTATAAAAAGTGAGCGACCTATATCATTAAAGTAGCAACCTGTGTATACTTTATTTTTACCTTATTTGCATGTATCACCTTAGAGATGGGTTTAACATATTTAAAACACAGGCGCTACTGTTAATTGGTTTGTTGTGTTTCTAGTTCAGCACAACGTTTAATATCTTCTAAAGCTTTATCATGAGTATCGAAAAACCTATTAGGCGAAACACGGATTTCTGAACTAGTTTTATAAATCATCATTGCAGCAAAAGCAGGATTTGTTTGTTTTTCTAATTTATAACCTTCTTCACCCGCTAAATGAACTACCCATCCAGCTCGGCAATGTGTTGTATTGCATTCATTAGAATGCCACCAATCCATGTCAAGGGTATTGCCTTCTACAGTTATTGCCTCATAAACTTTAGTATGAATGCTTTCGATTTTTGGATATGTTAAATCTCCTTTTTTGTTGCTGAAATAGCTGAAATAGCTGCAATCGCTGCAATCGCTGCAATCGCTGCAATCGCTGCAAGAGCTGCAAGAGCGGCAATAGCGGCAATAGCTGCAATCGCTGCAAGAGCGGCAATAGCGGCAATAGCTGCAATCGCTGCAATCGCTGCAATCGCTGCAAGAGCTGCAAGAGCGGCAATAGCGGCAATCGCTGCAAGAGCTGCAAGAGCT
>SPKZ01001987.1_pt1 | contig 28432 bp, 24 predicted proteins | sample 2456571 | NCBI WGS metagenome assembly SPKZ01 (sample SAMN11192286, study PRJNA482655) | marine metagenome | biome: ENVO:00000447; feature: ENVO:00000244|ENVO:00000211|ENVO:00000569|ENVO:00002023; material: ENVO:00002151; isolation source: ocean water from marine abyssalpelagic zone ... | reverse complement strand
GGCTGGTGATCCTGGTCGATGACGAGGATCGCGAGAACGAGGGCGACCTGTGCATGGCGGCCGAGAAGGTGACGCCCGAGGCCGTGAACTTCATGGCCAGGTACGGGCGGGGGCTGATTTGCCTGGGGCTGACCGAGGCCCGCGCCCGCGAACTCGAACTTCCGATGATGGTGCCCGACACGCAGAATCAGACCCCGTTCGGGACTGCGTTCACGGTTTCGATCGAGGCGCGACAGGGGGTCACGACCGGGATCTCGGCGGCGGACCGCGCGCACACGATCGCGGTCGCAATGGATCGGAACTGCGGGCCCAAGGATCTCGTGCGGCCGGGGCATGTCTTCCCTCTGGTGGCCAAGGAGGGCGGGGTGCTGCGCCGGACCGGACAGACGGAGGGCAGCGTCGACCTCGCGCGGCTCGCCGGCCTGGAGCCGGCCGGGATCGTCTGCGAGATCATGAACGATGACGGCACGATGGCGCGGATGCCGGATCTCCTGAGGTTCTCGCGCACACACGACCTCGCAGTCCTCACCATCGCGGACCTGATCAGGTATCGGCTTCGCACCGAGCGGCTGGTCTGGAAGGGCGCAGAGGCGGAGTTGCCGACGGTGTACGGGAGCTTCCGCACGATCGTCTTCAAGAACGAGATCGATCACGTCGACCACGTGGCGCTGGTCAAGGGTGAGATCCACCCGGACGAGCCGACCCTCGTGCGGGTTCACAGCGAATGCCTGACCGGCGATGCCTTCGGCTCGCTCCGCTGCGATTGCGGAGAGCAACTCACGGCCGCGATGCAGATGATCGCGGCGGAGGGGAAGGGCGTGATCCTCTACATGCGCCAGGAGGGGCGTGGGATCGGGCTCGAGAACAAGATCAAGGCCTACGCGCTCCAGGATCACGAAGGTCTCGACACCGTGCAGGCCAACGAGCGACTGGGCTTCCCGGCTGATCTTCGCGACTACGGGGTCGGCGCCCAGATTCTGTCCAGCCTCGGCGTGGGCAAGATGCGCCACATCACGAACAACCCCGCGAAGCGGGCCGGCCTCGAGGGCTACGGGCTGGAGTTCGTCGAGCGCGTTCCGCTCGAGATGATGCCCAACGACAAGAATCTCGGGTACCTCACGACCAAACGCGAGAAGCTGGGTCACCTGCTCTCGTTGATGAAGCGCTGATGAGCATCGATTACACCATCCTCGGGGTGCTGATCGAGTCACCCGCGCACGGCTACTCGATCAAGAAGTACCTGCTCGAGAACTTCTCGCGCCACTTCGGTGTGAACGACGGCCAGCTCTACCCGTCGCTGGGCCGGCTCGAGGCACGAGGCTGGATTCGCAAGCGCGTGGTGCACCAACGCCGGAGCCCGGCCAAGCACCTGTACCGGGTGACGCCCGCAGGCAACGCGGCGTTCTTCGAGTGGCTCTCCGGCAGCGGGGATTCGGGCGAGGCCGAGCCGGTTCGCTACGACTTCTACTGGCGCCACGCCTTTTTGCAACGCTGTGGCTTCTTTCGCCATCTCGGGCCTGAACAGGTGGCGCAGCAGGGTGCGGTCGAACTCGGGCGCGTCTCCCAGCAGATCGCGGATCTCGAAGGGGTCCAGGAGCGGATGGATCAGGACGCAGCCGACCCGTACCGGCGCATGATCGTCGAGTACGGAGTGCGGTATCAGAAGATGCGGCGCGACTGGCTGGCGGAATTGCTCGAGATTTCAGCCGGCTCGGCCGCCCGGAGTCCGCGGGTGGCGGGCCGGAGTTCGTAGCTCGGAGGGATCTCGCGATCCGCGAGCTTGAAGAGGAGAGACCATGTTCGATTCGGTGGAAGACGTCGAGAAGAAGCTGCACGACCAGGACTACATCTGCGGCAAGAACATCGCGACGGTCGTGTACCTGGCGGCCAAGCTGCAGAAGCCCATTCTGATCGAGGGGCCCGCCGGCGTCGGAAAGACGGAACTCGGCCGGGCCGTTTCGCGCGCGCTGGGGCTCCCGCTGATTCGGCTGCAGTGTTACGAGGGTCTCGACGAGTCCAAGGCGCTCTACGAGTGGGAGTACTCGAAGCAGTTGCTCTACACCCAGATGCTGCGCGACAAGATCGAGCAGGTGATCGGGGATGCCGCCACGCTGAAGGACGCGGCCGCCCGGATCGGAGAGCAGGATGACGTCTTCTTCAGCGAACGCTTCATCGTCCCACGGCCGTTGCTCCGCGGGATCCTCTCGGAGGAGCGGGTTGCACTCCTGATCGACGAGGTCGACAAGTCCGACCCGGAGTTCGAGGCCTTCCTGCTCGAGGTGCTCTCGGACTACACCGTGAGCATCCCCGAGATCGGTACCATGGAGGCCAAGCACATCCCCCTCGTATTCCTGACCTCGAACGACTCCCGCGAGATGACCGACGCGCTCAAGCGGCGCTGTCTGCACCTCTATATCGATTTCCCGGGTGAGGAGCAGGAACTCGCGATCGTGAACCTCAAGGTCGACGGGATCCAGCAGCGGCTGGCGGAAGACATCGTGAAGCTGATCCAGTCGATCCGGAAGCTCGATCTGAAGAAGGCGCCCTCGATCTCGGAGACCCTGGACTGGGCACGGGCGCTGATGGTGCTCAACGCCGACACGCTGGAAGCGCCGCTCGTGGAGGAGACGCTCAACATCATCCTCAAGTACGAGGGCGACATTCACAAAGCGCAGATGGAACTCTCGAAGCTGCTCCAGGAGAAGGGCGCTGAGAGCCCGGGGCCGGAGGCAGAGGCCGGCGAGAAGCCCGCCGCCACGGGGACCCCGCCCAGGAAGAGCGTCCTTCACTAGGGCCGAAGCCCGTGCAGAAGAAAATCGTCGATTTCACGAACCTGCTCCGGAAGTCCGGTGTCCGGGTCTCGGTCGCCGAGTCGCTCGACGCCTTCGCGGCGCTCGACGAACTCAGCCTCGACGACCGGGAGCTGTTCAAGGACGCGCTGCGCGCGACCATGGTCAAGCGCTCCGACGACATCCCGACCTACGATCGGCTGTTCGACCTGTACTGGTCCGGCTTTCACGACGCGCTCCGGGAGCAGTTGGGCCAGGCGACCGGAGGCCTCCCGGATCACGTCGACCTCGATCAGTTGCTCGAGGCGCTGCGGCAGATGCTCGAGAACATGGACGTGGACCTGTCTGATCTGGCCAAGGCGATGCTCTCGATGGACCCGAATCAGCTGGAGCAGATGATCCGCGACGCGGCCGACGAGACCGGGATCGAGCGGATCCAGAACCTGCTCCAGATCGGTTTCTTCAGCCGCCGGATGATCGAGCAGATGGGACTGGAGGGGGCAGGGGGCGATCTGCGGGAGTTGATCGACCAGCTGCGCGAGGCCGGGATGGGAGAAGAGGAACTCGAACAGCTGGGCCGGCTCATGCAGGCGGTCCAGGACGCGGTGCGGCGCTCCGTGCGGCAGTTCGTCGAGCAGGAACTCGACAAACAGAACCACGACTACCTAGAGCGGTTTCGGCGCGAGAGCCTGCAGGAGAAGAGCTTCTACAACCTGACCGAGGAAGACATCCGTCGCATGCGGGAGCTCGTCGCCCGGCTCGCTCAGAAGCTCAAGAACGTGATCACGATCCGCCGCAAGCGCCAGCGGAAGGGGAAATTCGACCTCAAGGGAACGATGCGCCGAAACATGGCCCACGGCGGGATTCCGTTTGAACTCATCTTCAAGCAACGGAAGAAGGAACGCCCGAAACTCATCATATTGTGTGACGTTTCGAGTTCGGTCGCGAACGTCTCTCGGTTTATGCTCCAGTTCGTCCACAGCCTGCAGGAGGCCTTCACCAAGATCCGCAGCTTCGTGTTCGTCGCGGAACTCGGTGAGGTCACGCAGGTCATGCGCGACAACGACATTTACCAGGGGATCGACCAGTCGCTCGATGGTGGCGGGGTCGTGAACGTGTACACGCGCTCGAACTTCGGCTTCGCCTTCCACGTCTTCTGGCGCGACTTCCTCTCCGCCGTCGACAGCCGGACCACGGTCGTGATCATTGGCGACGCCCGCAACAACTACAACGATCCGCGCGCGTGGTGCCTCCGGGAAATCCACCGCAAGGCCAAGAACGTGGTCTGGATCAACCCCGAAGCTCCGGGCGCCTGGGGCTTTGGGGACAGCGTGATGGACCGCTACCTGCCCTATTGCGACGTCGCCGAGGAGTGCCGCAACCTGAAGCAGCTCTCCCGAATGGTAGATCGGCTGCTGCTCTAGCTCGCGGTGCGCCGCAGGCTCTGCGGGCCCCCGTCCACCGCTTCGTTCCACCGGACCTCGTCCGGCTGATCCGGGGGCTACGTCGCTCGAAAGAAAACGGCCCCCGGCGATTTCTGCCGGGGGCCGTTTAGGGGTCGGAGAGGGCGGTGGCGACTGTGGGGGGTGAGAGGTTGGACATTTCAAAGAAGAAATGTCGTCTCCACCGCCTTCTCCGTAAAAGCTCGGTTTGGGCCGGAAACCTCCTGGCTGCGAAGGGTCCGAGAAGTGCCCGTCTGGCCACCAATCAACCCTTACCTCTCCAGATTATGCACGGCGAGAAATAGATGTCAAATGCGATTTGACTCCTGCGGCGGGGCTTCAGCGCTGCGCTCGGAGGCTAATCTTCTGGATCAGAAATTCCGTACAAAAACCGCGTAATTGAAGGGTTTTCTGAATTTCCGAATGGGCCTGATGACGGTGCCCTGAAGCCGGGCTACCTTCGCGCGAGATGCGGCGAGGGCAGCGGCACAAGCGCTTTCACCTACGCACCTTCGGGTGCCAGATGAATCAGCACGATGCAGAGAAGATGGCAAATCTTCTCCACCATGAGGGGCTCCGGCCCGCCGCCGATGCGGTCGGGGCCGACGTCGTGGTGGTCCACACCTGCTCGGTTCGCGAGCGGGCCGAGCAGCGGCTCTACTCGGAGCTGGGCGTGCTGTGTGCCCTCAAACAGCAGCGTCCGGATCTGATCCTCGGGGTCGGCGGCTGCGTGGCGCAGCAGGAGGCGGACGGCCTGCTCGCGCGCTTCCCGGGCATCGATTTCGTCTTCGGATCCCAGAATCTCCGTTCGCTGCCCGCGATGATTCGGGCGGCGGGTGAGGGCGCCCGGAGCCTCAGGGTCGACTACGAGGAGTCGGACGCGCGCTTCGACCTCCCGGAACGGCACCCCGACTTCGGGCCCCGCTCCCCGGGCCGGGCCTTCGTCACGGTCATGGAAGGCTGCGACCTGTTCTGTGCCTACTGCGTCGTGCCGCGGACACGCGGCCGCGAGATCAGTCGGCCCGCGAACTCGATCCTCGAGGAGGTGCGCGAGCTCGCCTCCAAAGGCGTGGTCGAGGTCACGCTGCTCGGGCAGACCGTGAATGCCTACGGACGCCCGCGGCCGGGACGGGCGCCGGGCGAGGTGAGCTTCGCCGAGCTGATCCGCAGGCTGGCCAAGCTTCCCGGGATCGAGCGGATCCGCTTCACCAGCCCGCACCCGCTCTTCATGACCCCCGAACTCGAGGCCTGTTACGCGGAGGTCTCCGAACTCTGCCCCCACCTTCACCTCCCGGTTCAGTCGGGGTCCGATCGCGTCCTCGAGCGGATGGGCCGGCGCTATACGCGCGCCCGCTACCTCGAGATCGTAGCCGGGCTGCGCCGCGCACGTCCCGGGCTCGCGCTGACGACCGACCTGATCGTGGGCTTCCCGGGCGAGACGCCCGAGGACTTCGAGGCGACCCTCAGCCTGGTGCGCGAGGTGGCTTTCGTGGACAGCTACGCCTTCAAGTACTCGCCCCGGCCCGAGACGCCAGCCGTCCGGCGAGGGCTGTCTCCGGTCGACCCGGAGCGGGCGCAGGCTCGCCTCGAGCGCCTGCAGCGGCTCCAGGCGGAGCTGACTGAACGCGCCCACGCCGCCCGGCTCGGCAGCCTCACACGCGTCCTGGTCGAGGGCGCGAGCCGCCACGGGGGCGGACAACAGACCGGCCGCTGTCCGGAGCACCGGATCGTGAACTTTACCGCCCCACAGCCCGTTCCTGCGGGCGTCTTCGCCGAGGTTCGGATCACCTCCGTCACGCCTCACTCGTTGCTCGGCGAAGCGACCGCGCAACGCGCTGGCGAGAACTTGGAGCAGCTGCAGGCACCCCGCGGCCCCGCGCCGCGCGAACTGCAGCTTCCCGTGGTCTGAACATGGCCGATCGTGATGCGGTCCCGGTGCAGGTGCGAGCACTCCCGTTCGATCGGGAGTCGGGGCAGGCCGTACTGCTGCTCGAGGCCTCGGATGGCCGGCAGCTAGCGATCGCGATCGGGATCGCCGAGGCGACCTCGATCGCCAAGGAGATCGAGGGCCTCGAACTCCCGCGACCGCTTTCCCACGACCTGCTGCGTGACGTGATCAAGGAGCTCGGTGCCGGCGTGTCGCAGGTCGAGATCACGTCGCTCCGCGAGAACACCTACTACGCGGAATTGATTCTCGAGCATGCGGAGGGGCGCCGGAGCAGACTCGACTGCCGGCCGAGCGACGCGATCGCGGTCGCGGTGCGATTTGGCGCCCCGATCCTGGTCCACGCCTCGGTGCTGGCCGAAGCGGGGTCCGATCCCGCGCCGGCGGAGGGCGGAGAGCCCGAAGGCCAGGCCGAAGCGCGCCAGGTCCCGCTTCCGACCGACAAGGCGGCGTGGAAGAAGCTGCTGGGGGAGATGGATCCGAAGGACTTCGGCAGGTACAAGATCTAGCCGTGGCATCGCTCGTTCCGGGCTCCTCCCGGCCTGGGCCGGGCTCTGGTTGACGCGAACCGGGGCGGCGTCTAACCTGCGCGGGCAACCCACCCGGAGGTTGCATGTCCCAGGCCCCGATACGAGACGGCCTGACTTTTGACGACGTTCTGCTGGCGCCCAGGGCGTCCTCGGTGCATCCGAGCGAAGTGGATCTGTCCACGCAGTTGACGCCGCAGGTCCGCCTCTCCGTGCCCTTGATTGCGGCGCCGATGGATACCGTGACCGAGCACCGCGCCGCGATCTGCCTGGCGCAGGAAGGCGGGATCGGTTTCATCCACAAGAACCTCTCCGTCGAGGCGCAGGCGGCCGAGGTCGCGAAGGTCAAGCGCTTCGAGTCGGGCCTGATTGTGGACCCGCTCACGCTTGAGCCGGGCGAGTCGATTCGGGCGGCGCTCGACATCATGCACCTCCACCAGATCTCGGGCCTGCCGGTCGTGCGAGGTCGACAACTCGTCGGGATCGTCACGAATCGGGATCTTCGCTTCGTTCGGGAGCTCGACGTTCCGGTCTCGACGCTGATGACCTCGGACGGGCTGATCACCGTGCGTCCCGGGGTCTCGCTCGATCGCGCCAAGCAACTCCTGCACGAGAACCGGATCGAGAAGCTCCTGGTCACCGACGACGCGGGCAACCTGTGTGGCCTGATCACGTTCAAGGACATCGAGAAGGCGGAGCAGTATCCCAATGCCTGCAAGGACCCGCTGGGCCGACTTCGGGTCGGGGCCGCGGTCGGGGTCACCGAGGACCGGATCGAACGCGCGGCCGCCCTGCTCGACGCCGGCGCCGACTTGCTGCTCGTCGACAGCTCCCACGGCCACGCGGAGTCCGTGATCCGCACGGTGGAGGAGCTCCATTCCGAGTTTCCAGAAACCGAGATCGTGGCCGGCAACGTCGCCACCGCCGAGGGAGCCGAGGCGCTGATCAAGGCGCACGCGTCCGCGATCCGCTGCGGGGTGGGTCCCGCTTCGATCTGCACCACCCGGATCGTCGCCGGGGTCGGGGTGCCGCAGCTGACGGCCGTGCTCGAGACCAGCGAGGTGTGCCAGCGTCATGGCCGGCCCCTGATCGCAGACGGCGGGATCAAGTACTCGGGCGACGTGACCAAGGCGCTCGCCGCGGGTGCGAGTACCGTCATGATCGGGGCGCTCTTCGCCGGGACCGACGAGGCGCCGGGCGACGTCGTCCTCTACCAGGGCCGGAGCTACAAGGTCCACCGCGGGATGGGCTCGCTCTCCGCGATGCGGCGGGGGAGCGCTGACCGCTATTTCCAGGAAGGCGAGGACCAACCGGGCAAGCTGGTGCCGGAGGGGATCGAAGGCCGCGTGCCCTTCCGCGGGCCGCTTTCAAATAGTGTTTATCAGCTCGTGGGAGGGCTCCGCGCAGGCATGGGCCTGCTCGGTGCGGCGAATCTGCCGGAGCTCCGGCAACGCGCCCAGTTCGTGCGCGTGACGGCGGCCGGTCTGCGCGAGTCGCACGTGCACGACGTGATCATCTCGGAAGAGGCTCCGAACTATCGGCTCGAGTCCTAGTGCCGGGCAGCGACCTGGTACTGATCGTCGACTACGGCTCGCAGTACACGCAGCTGATCGCGCGCACGGTCCGCGAGCTCCGCGTCTACTGCGAGGTCGTCCCCCCCTGGGTGTCCGCCGAGCAGGTGCGCGAGAAGGCGCCGCGCGCGCTGATCCTGTCCGGGGGACCGGCCAGCGTAGGTGATGCGGATGCGCCCCAGATCCAGGGTGAAATCCTCGACCTCGGAATTCCGGTGCTCGGGATCTGCTACGGACAGCAGGTGCTGGTCCGGCACCTGGGGGGAACGGTCGAAGCGGCCGGCGAGCGCGAGTACGGCCCGGCCGAACTCCGGGTCGCCGACGCCCGGGATCCTCTGCTCGAGGGCGTCCCGGCCGCGAGCACCGTCTGGATGAGCCACGGTGACCGCGTCACGGCGCTCCCGGAGGACTTTCGGAGCCTGGCGACCTCCGAGAACAGCCCGTTTGCCGCAATCCGCCACGACTCGCGACCGCTCTACGGCATCCAGTTCCACCCCGAGGTCTCGCATACGCAGGCGGGACGCCGCCTGCTCGAGAACTTTCTCTTCCGGGTGGCGGGGCTGCGCGGCACCTGGACCATGGAGGAGTTCATCGACCGGACGCTCGGGCTGCTGCGTGAACGGATTGGCGCCGGGCAGGTAATCTGTGGCGTCTCGGGCGGCGTCGACTCGACCGTGGTGGCCACGCTGCTCCACCGGGCGATCGGAAGTCAGCTCCACTGCATCATGATCGACAACGGGCTGCTGAGGCTCGGAGAGGTTGCCGAGGTCCAGCGGATGTTCGGAAAGGGGCTCGGGATCCCGCTCGAGTGCGTCGATGCCTCGGCCGAGTTTCTCGAGCGGCTCGTAGGCGTCGAGGATCCCGAGAAGAAGCGGGTCTCGATCGGCCACGCCTTCGTGGAGGTGTTCGAGCGCGCGGCCGCCCGCTACGCCGACGCGGGCTTTCTCGCGCAGGGGACGCTGTACCCGGACGTGATCGAGTCGGTGTCGGTGTGGGGTCCCTACGCGACGATCAAGACGCATCACAACGTGGGCGGCCTGCCGGAGAAGATGCGGATGGAGGTGGTCGAGCCGCTCCGTGAATTGTTTAAGGACGAAGTTAGAGAAGTTGCAGATCGACTCGGAATTCCTAAGGAAATCTGGGGTCGGCACCCTTTCCCTGGCCCCGGCCTCGCGATTCGCGTGGTGGGCGAGGTCACGCCCGAGCGGCTCGACGTCGTGCGTCGCGCCGACCGGATCGTGATTGGCGAGATCCGCGAAGCCGGCTGGTACGAGAGGCTCTGGCAGGCGTTCGCGGTCTATCTGCCCGTGCGCTCCGTAGGCGTCATGGGAGACGCGCGCAGCTACGAACACGCCATCTGCGTTCGCTGCGTCACCTCGCGCGATGCCATGACCGCGGACTGGGCCGAGATTCCACACGCACTCCTGGCGCGGATTTCGAACCGGATCATCAACGAGGTGCCCGGCATCAACCGCGTGGTCTACGATATTTCGACCAAGCCTCCGTCGACGGTCGAGTGGGAATGAGCGCGTCGCACGCGTCGATGCGCGTACTGAGATAAGATCGGCCCCCCCCCGAATTTCCGTCTACTCTCGAGGAGCAGGGGTGCCCCAGACAAAGATACGGCGGGCGGTTTCCAGCAAGGGGACGGCAGCCGGGCGTTTCGCGCACCTGCACCTGCACACCCAGTACTCGATTCTGGATGGTGCGATCTCGATTCCGCTTTTGATGGAGAGGCTCGCGCGCACCGGCATGCCGGCTGCCGCAATCACGGATCATGGAAATCTCTTCGGAGCCGTCGAGTTTCACGAAGCCGCTCGCCGGGCCGGGATCCGGCCGATCATCGGCTGCGAGGTCTACGTCGCCCAGGGCTCCCGCTTCGATCGAGACCCCGAGACCGGAGGCTTCGAAGGCATCAATCACCTGATCCTGCTCGCCATGAACCAGACCGGCTACAGGAATCTGGTCCAGCTGGTCTCCAAGGGCTACCTCGAGGGCTTCTACTACAAGCCGCGGATCGACTTTGAGCTGCTGAGCCAGCACGCGGAGGGGCTGATCGCCACGTCGGGCTGTCTCTCCGGCGCGGTTCCCTCGCAGGTCCTCAAGGGCCGCGAGCAGCGTGCCTGGGAGCTGGTCGAGAACTACTCGAAGCTCTTCCCGGGCCGCTACTACCTGGAGCTTCAGCGGCACGGAATCCCGCTGCAGGACACGGTGAACCGCGTGCTGCTCCAGATGCACGAAGAGCTGCGCCTGCCGCTTCTGGCGACCAACGACTGCCACTATCTGAACGCCTGTGACGCGCGCCAGCACGAAGCCCTGCTCTGCGTTCAAACCGGCAAGACCCTCGACGACCCCAAACGCTTCCGCTTCGACGGCGAGGGGTTCTACGTGAAGGACCCGGCCGAGATGCTCGAGGTCTTTCACGACCACCCCGAGGCGGTGACGAACTCGGTAGAGGTCGCCGAACGCTGCGAGTTCGAATTCGAGACGGGCGAGCTGCTGCTGCCCGAATTCGAGGTTCCGCCTGGCCAGACGCTGGACGGCTATCTCGAGGGGCTCGCGTTCCGGGGCCTGCGAACGCGGCTCGGTCTCGAGCCCGAGCCCGCGCCCGGCGGGCCCGTGCTGCCCTCCGACGCCGCCGAGTACGAGCAACGGCTTCGCTACGAGATCGACGTGATCCAGCGCTGCGGCTACTCGGGCTACTTCCTGATTGTCGCCGACCTGATCCGTTTCGCGCGGGAGCGCGAAATCCCGGTGGGTCCGGGACGGGGCTCTTCCGCGGGCAGCCTGGTGGCGTGGGCGCTCGAGATCACCGGCATCGACCCGATCGACTTCACGATTCCCTTCGAGCGATTCTTGAACCCCGAGCGGGTTTCGATGCCGGATATCGACGTCGACTTCTGCATGAATCGCCGGCATGAGGTGATCGAGTACGTCGAGCGGAAGTACAACGGGGAGGACGAATCGAGCCGCCGCGTGGCCGGGATCGTGACCTTTGGCACGATGCAGGCGAAGGCCGCGATCCGGGACGTCGGCCGGGTGCTGGGCATGCCGTATCCCGAGGTGGACCGGATCGCCAAGCTGATCCCGAATACGCTCGGAATTTCGCTGGAGGCGGCGCTGGAGGGGCGCGAGCTTCGCGAGTTGGTCGAGCGGGACCCGGCGGTCGCGGAACTCTACGAGCTGGCGCGCAGTCTCGAAGGGCAGGTCCGGCACCCGAGCAAGCACGCGGCCGGGATCGTAATTTCCTCCCGGCCCCTGCTCGAGACCGTTCCCCTCTACTGCGACGCGCGGGACCGCGCCGACGTCGTGACCCAGTTCGACTATCGCGCGGCCGAGAAGGTGGGGCTGATCAAGTTCGACCTGCTGGGCCTTCGCACGCTCACCATCATGGCCGATGCCGTGCGGCGGATTCGGGAGGCGTACGCTCCTGCCTTCTCGCTCGAGCGGATCCCGGCTGACGATGCCGAGACCTACGCGCTGCTCCGGGCGGGGGATACCGAGGGGGTCTTCCAGGTCGGACTCTCGAAGGGCATGACCGACCTGGTCGTCAAGGTGAGACCGAACCACCTCCGCGACCTGGTTCCCCTGATCGCGCTCTACCGGCCGGGACCGCTCCAATCGGGGATGGTGGACGACTTCGTCAGCCGCAAGCATGGGCGTGCCCCCGTCGAGTACCTGCTGCCCGAACTCGAGGAGATTCTCGCGGAAACGGTCGGCGTGATCGTCTACCAGGATCAGGTGCTCCAGATCGCCAACCGGCTGGCGTCGTTTTCGCTCGGCGAGGGCGACCTGCTGCGCCGCGCAATGGGGAAGAAGATCCCGGCCGAGATGGAGCAACAGCGGAAGCGCTTTCTCGACGGTTGTGCCCGGAACGGGTTCCCGGCCGAAAAGGCCACGCAGATCTTCGATCTCATGAATCAGTTTTCGGGCTATGGATTCCCGAAGGCGCACAGCGCGGCCTACGCGCTGATCACGCACCAGACGGCCTACCTGAAGGCGCACTACCCGGCGGTCTTTCTCTCGGCGCTGATGACGGCAGAATGGCGGGATCGCGACAAGCTCGACCGTTACGTTCGAGATGCGCGCGGCCGCGGCATCGAGATTCTGCCTCCGTGCATCAACCGCAGCGAGTCCCAGTTCAGCGTCGCGCCTTCGGGCGACGTGATCCGCTTCGGGCTCTGCGGCGTGAAAAACCTCGGGGAGGGTGCGGTCGACTCGCTGGTGAGGCGGCGCAGCGAGGGTGAGGAGTTCCAGAGCCTCTACGACTTCTGCTCGCGCCTGGATGGGCGCCGTCTGAACCGGCGGGCGCTCGAGAGTCTGATCCGCTGCGGGGCGTTCGACTGTCTCAAGCTGAGCCGCGCCTCGCTCTGGGCGGTGCTGGCCCCCGCGATCGAAGCCGGCCAGCGGGCCCAGCGGGACCGGGAGTCCGGCCAGCGCTCGCTATTCGGAAACGCGACGGGCCCGGTCGAGGCGCGCGTGCCCGAGCTGCCGGAGTGGCCCGAGCCGGAACGTTTGGCCGGCGAGAAAGAGATGCTGGGCATCTACATCACCGGCCACCCGCTGCGCGCGCGGCGGCGCGAACTCGAGCAACTCGCGAGCGTGAGCTCGGATCGAATTTCGGACGCGCACCAGGGCGCGCAAGTGCGGATGGCCGGGATGCTGAGTGCGCTGGATCAGCGCAAGACCCGCAAGGGCGCGATCATGGCGCGCGGGGTTCTCGAGGATCTGGCCGGGACGGTCGACGTGGTCTTCCTGCCCGAGGCGTTCGAGCGCAACTCGGAGCTGCTGCGCTCGACCGAGGCGCTGCTGGTGCGCGGCAAGCTCCAGATAGAGTCGGGGCGCTGCGAGTTGATCGGGGACGAGCTGGTCCTGCTGCAGGACGGCTACGCGCGCTGGACGCGCGAGTTGCACCTGCGCCTCGATCACGAGGCCCTGTCCCCGGAGCGGCTCCGGGCTCTGAGAGAGACGCTCGATCTGGTCCCGGGAGAAGTTCCCGTCGTGGTTCGGCTGAGGCTGCCCTCCGGGGCCGAGGCCATCCTGGAACTCAGGCGGCACCGTGTGGCGGTGAGCCCTGATCTGGTCGACGGTCTGGACCGGCTCTTCGAGGCACCGGTAGTCGAGTGCCAGCTCTCCTAGCGGTCTTCGCGTGGGTTTGGATCGCGCTTTCGCCCGGGGCCGCGCCCGCGGTCGAGCCGGTCCAGGTGAGGGTGGCTGGCTCGATCGAAGTGACCGGCGAGAACCGCTACTCGGCCCGCGCTCAGGCCTTCGATCAGGCGCTGCTCGAGGCAGTCCTCGCGGTCGCGCGCGAGATGCTTCCGCAGGCCACATTCGAACTCGAGGAGCAGCGGCTGCGTGTCGACCTCGTGCCGGTGGCGGCCCGCTCGGTGCTCAACTACCGGCCCGAGAGCGCAATGGAGATCCAGAACGACCCGGGCCCGCCCGAGCGGACGCTGTTCGTGGTGCCAATCGTGGCCACGGTGGATGCAGCCCAGGTCCGCGAGCGCCTCTCCGAACTCGGCTATCTGGGAGGCGGCGCCAGGCGGCCCTCGGTGGCGCTGGTGGTGCGCGCCGTCGAGAGCCCCGAACTCCCGCTCGACGCCTTCGAGCAGACGCTCAGACGCAGCCTCAGCGCGCAGGGTTACACGCTGGTCCGGCCGCCGCTGCGACCGGGTCGCGGTCGGGTTCCGCCGACGGCCCCGGAGCTTGCGCGTGCGCTGGGGGCCGATGTCGCGGTGGACGTCGAGGTGTTGTGGCGTGCGCGCAGGATGGGCGCCGGCGTGGTGGGTGGGGACGCGCGGGTTCAGGTGCGGGCGGAGCGGGCCTCCGACGGCTCCGAACTGGCGCGTCTGACCTTCGAGACGCCCGCGTATCACCGCGACGCGGCCGAGGCCACGGCGCGCGCGCTGGAGGCGCTCGAGGAACAGGTCGTCCGGAACCTGCTGCTGCAGCTCGATCGCAACTGGCAGGTGCTGGATCAGCCGCAGGGGCCGCTGCGACTGATCCTGGTCAACGTGCGCGAGTTTGCCGAGGTCGATGCGGTCCGCGAGGCCCTGACGGAGCTGATCGGGGCCGACGGCGCGAAGCTCCGACTGCTCGGGCCGCTCCGCGCGGAGTTCGAGCTTTCGTCGACGCTTTCTCCGGGCTCGCTTCAGGATCGGCTCGTCCGAACCGGCTTTCCGGGATTCGAGCTCGAACGGGTGCGCGTGACCTCCGATCTCGTCGAGCTGGGCGTCGCCCGGATCTCTGAGAGCGAGCAACCCGACCCCGCTCCGCCGGCGTGGCGCCAGTGAGTCGACGGGCCTGGTGGATTTTGGGTGCGACGGCGGCGACCACGCTGCTGGCGGTGATCGCACTCCGGAACGTGCTGGTCGCGCTGGCGGCGGCCGGCCTGCTCGCCTACCTCGCGAGTCCGCTGCTGACCCGGCTCGAGGCCCTCGGGATTCCGCGTGGAGCGACCGCGGGTGCCGTGCTGGCACTGGCCGGAGCGCTGCTGACCGCGCTCTGCCTGGTGCTGCTCCCGGTGATTCAGTCCGAGATCCTGGGCCTGATCGGGCAGTTGCCGGGGCTGGTGTCCAGGCTGCAGACCGACTGGATCCCGTGGGTCGAACAGCGCCTGGACCTCTCCCTGCCGCACACCAGTACCGAGGCCCTCTCGGAACTCCGCTCCCGGGTTCAGAGGCTCGACATTCGCGGACCATTCACGGCCGCGGTCGCGGCGATGTTTCGGAGCACGAGCTCGCTGGTATTCGTCGCGTTCGAGATCCTGCTCTTCCCGGTACTGGCCTTCTACGCGATGCGGGACGGCCCGAGGCTCCGCGGCACCCTGGTCGGCGTGCTTCCGGCCGAGGCCCGGGATCCGGTTCTCGAGGCGGGCGTGCAGGTGGACCGGGTGGTCTCGGCCTGGCTTCGGGGGCAGCTCAGCGTGTGTCTGGTGCTGGCGCTCCTGTACAGCCTCGTGTACTCGATCGCGGGGGTGCCGGCCGGGATCCTGGTGGGGACGCTGGCCGGATTTCTCGTGATCATTCCCTACGCGGGCCCGGCTCTCGGCTTCGGGCTGGCGTTGCTGTTGACCGGGGTCGAGTACGGTCTGGACGCGCGCCTGGCCTGGGTCGCCGGGGGATTCGCGATCGTCCAGGCGCTGGAGGGGACCCTGATCACCCCCCGGATCGTGGGCGATCGCCTCGGGCTGCACCCCTGCGTCGTCATCCTGGGCCTGGTCGCGGGGGGCCAGTTGCTGGGCTTCGCCGGGATCGTGCTCGCAGTGCCGCTTCTGGCGGTGGCCCGGGTTCTCGTGGTCCCCCGGATCTGGGGCCCGGACCCGGCCGCGCCTCCGACCTCACGAAATTGACACCAGAATCCGAAATTGATATTGAATCCGAGTGGTTAGAGGCACGTAGCTCAGTGGAAGAGCACTACCTTGACACGGTAGGGGTCGCCGGTTCAATCCCGGCCGTGCCTACCACCTAGGTCGAGCCCATTGGCTCGAGCCAAGCACCCGCGGGGTTGATTTTGCGCCTGTCCCAAAACTCCGATCTTCGATGAGTGAGCGATCGCTCGAACTCGAGCTGCCGGACGGGACCTGTCTCTGCGTACCCTTCGGTGCGACGCCGCTCGACGTCGCGTCCAAGATCGGGCCCGGACTCGCGCGCGGCGCCGTGGCGGGGGCGATCGGGGGCCGTCTCGTCGATCTGCGCGAGCCGCTCTCGCAGAGCGGCCCGTTTCGCGTGATCACGGCGCGAGATCCAGAGGCCGGCGAGGTGATCCGCCACTCGGCCGAGCACGTGATGGCGGCCGCGGTCAAGCGGCTGTGGCCGGAAACACAGATCGACGTCGGACGGTCCGATCACAGCGAGAAGTTCCAGTACGACCTCGACGTGCCGGTCCGGCTGACGCCCGAGCACTTCGAGTCGATCGAGGCCGAAATGCGGCGCATCGTCGAGGCGCAGCAACCGCTCGAGCGGGAGGTCGTGGAGCGCGAGGAGGCGAAGCGCCTGTTCGCGTCGCTGGGAGAGGAACTCAAGGTCTCGCGGGTCGACGACATCGACGAAGGCGCCGAGCTGACGCTGTTTCGGAACGGCGACTTCGTCGACCTCTGCCGAGGTCCCCACGTGCAGCAGACCGGGCAGATCGGGGCCTTCAAGCTCACCGAGGTCGGCGGCTCTTACTGGCGGGGCGACGAGTCGAACCCGATGCTTCAGCGGATCTACGGCGTGGCCTTCTCGACCGAGAAGGAACTCGGCTTGCACCTGGAGCGGCTGGAGCAGGCGCGCCGACGAGACCACCGGCGAATCGGGGCCGACCTCGATCTGTTCTGGTTCCATGCCTGGGCGCCGGGTGCGCCCTTCTACCTGCCCAAGGGGCTGGTGCTCTTCAACACGCTCGTCGCGTACATGCGTGAGTTGAACCTCAAGTACGGGTTCCTGGAAGTCACCGCGCCCCTGCTCTTCGACGTCGAGATTTTCAAGCGTTCGGGTCACTACGAGATGTTCCCGGACATGTTCAAGATCCGTGCTTCCGGCGAAGACGCAGAGATCGGCGTCAAGCCGATGAACTGCCCCGGTCACTGCCTGATCTTCGGCTCGCGCAAGCGCTCCTACCGCGAACTGCCGCTGCGCCTGGCCGAGTTCTCACGCCTGCACCGCAACGAGCGCTCCGGGACGCTGCTGGGCATGACCCGGGTGCGCGCGATGTCCCAGGACGACGCTCACATCTACTGCCAGCCCGACCAGGTCGAGGCCGAGATGGACCGGGTACTCCGGATGACCGCCGAGGTCTATCGCGATCTCGGGCTCTCGGGCTTGGAAGTCCGCGTGGCGACGCGGCCAGAGCAGTACATCGGGGAGATCGGGGACTGGGAACGTGCGGAGAAGCGGCTGGGCGACGCGACCGAGCGAGCCGGCTTCTCCTTCGAATGGGCTCCCGGGGAGGGCGCATTCTACGGGCCCAAGATCGAGTTCCACTTCCGCGACGTGCTGGGTCGCCAGTGGCAGCTCGGGACGCTCCAGATGGACATGGCGATGCCCGAGCGTTTCGACCTCCGCTACGTGGGCGCCGATGGCCAGGAGCACGTGCCTGCGATGATGCACAAGGCCATCCTGGGCTCGCTCGAGCGTTTCATCGGCATCTACCTCGAGCACACGGCCGGCGAGCTGCCCCTCTGGCTGGCGCCCGTGCAGGCCCAGGTGCTGCCGATCGCCGACCGGCACGCGGAATATGCGGGCAAGGTCTGCGACGTGCTCAGAGGATCCGGGATCCGAGTGGAACTCGATGCCCGAAGCGAAACCCTCGGTTACCGAATTCGTTCCGCCGAAACCGCCAAGATTCCGTATATCCTGGTGGCCGGAGACCGCGAGCTGGCCGACGGCACGGTCACGGTTCGCAGGCGCCACCAGAAGGCCCAGACCACGGTCGGGGTCGAGGAAGCTTGTTCCACATTGGAGGAGGAAGTGAAAACGCGTGGGATTTCGTAGACGACGTTGGCGCGATCTGCGTCCAGACGAAGACAAGGTCCGGGTCAATACGGCGATTCGGGCCGTAGAGGTCCGGCTGATCAACCATGACGGCCAACAACTCGGGGTGATGGCGGCCGACGCCGCGAGGGATGTCGCGGGGCGGGTCGGACTGGATCTGGTCGAAATCGCTCCCACTGCTCGACCGCCCGTCTGCAAGATCATGGACTACGGGCGTTACAAGTACGAGCAGAAGAAGAAGGCCGCCAACGCGAAGAAGTCCCAGCACCAGACGCAGCTCAAGGAGATCAAGCTCAGGCCGCGGATCGATGATCACGATCTCGAATTCAAGTTGCGAAATGCGCGGAAATTTCTGATCGAGGGTGACAAGGTCAAGTGTACGGTCATGTTTCGCGGACGAGAAAACCTGTTCACGAATCTCGGCCGCGTGTTGTTGGCGCGGATCTCGGAACTCATGAGTGAAATTGCGACCGTAGAGCAGTCGGTTCGAAGCGAAGGGCGCACGCTCAACCTGGTGCTCGCACCGATCCGCTCGGCGGTCGAGAAGATCAGGAAGGAAGAGGCAGCACGCCTGTCTGCAGAGGCTGCCGAAGCCGAGGAGCGCGAAGCGGCCGCCGGGTCCGTTGAGGCGGCGGGGACGGAGGACCTGGGAGTGGTCGAGGAGGAATCCGCCGTCGAGTAGGGCGGGATCCGCGGGAAGGAGTGCAATGCCGAAGATCAAGACCAGACGGGGCGCCGCGAAACGTTTCAAGTTGACCGCAAAGGGAAGGCTCGCTCGCAAGAAGGCGTTTCGGAATCACATCCTCACGAAGAAATCACCGAAGCGAAAGCGCAATCTGCGCAGCGGTGGGCTGGTCGATTCGGTCGACGAGCCTCGAATCAAGAGTCAGGTCCCCTATCTCTAGGGGTCTGGGAAGAGGAAACTCGACATGAGAGTGAAGCGAGGGGTCACGCGACAGCGGCGTCACCGGAAGTTGCTCAAACAGGCGTCCGGGTTCCGCGGATCCCGGGGGAAGCTCTTTCGACCGGCCCGGCTCGCGGTGGAGAAGAGCCTGGTCTACGCCTACCGCGACCGGCGGCAGCGCAAGCGGCAGTTCCGCCGGCTCTGGATCACGCGGATCGGTGCGGCGGCGCAACAGAACGGGCTCTCGTACAGCAAGTTGATCCACGGGCTGAATCAGGCCGGGATCGAGATCGATCGCAAGATCCTGGCGGAACTCGCAATCCAGGATCCGAAAGCGTTTGCCGCGATCGCGGATCGGGCCAAGCAGCCGGCCGTCTGAGGTTCCCGGAATGCCTGCGGAGACCCCGGACCTCGGAGCGATCGAGCGAGCCGCTCTCGGGGAGGTCGCAGCGGCCGATACGCCTCAGAGCCTGAGAGAGACGCGTGCGCGCTTTCTGGGCCGCAGGGGATCTCTCTCGGGGGTGCTGCGAAGCCTCGGCGAACTTCCGGCCGAGCGCCGCTCGGCCATCGGATCGGCCGCCAATGCCCTCAAGCAGCGGATCGAAGCCTGGGTCGGGGAGCGGCAGGCCGAACTCGAGCGCGATCTTCAGAGCGCCGAACTCGCCAAGCACCGCCTCGACGTCACCCTGCCCGGAGCGTCGCTGCGGCGTGGCGCCTTGCATCCGGTGACGTTCGTCGAGCGCGACATGGTCGAGTTCTTCCAGGGGCTCGGCTTTTCGGTCGTGGAGGGTCCCGAGGTTGAGAGTGATTACAACAACTTCGAGGCCCTGAACTTCCCTCCGGACCATCCCGCCCGCGACATGCACGACACCTTTTTCGTCGAGGGAGGAGCGGTGCTTCGCACGCATACGTCCCCGGTTCAGATCCGGGCGATGCGGGACCGCGAACCGCCATTCCGCTTCATCGCGCCCGGGCGCGTGTTCCGGACCGATCACGGTTCGACGAAGTCGCCGCTCTTTCATCAGATCGAGGGCTTCCTGGTCGATGAGGAGGTGACCTTTGCCGACCTCAAGGGCGTGCTCTACGCGTTCGCGCACCACCTGATGGGCTCCGATGTCCCGCTGCGTTTTCGCGCGAGCTTCTTTCCGTTTACCGAACCGTCCGCCGAGATGGACTTTTGGTGGAACGATCAATGGCTCGAGTGGGGCGGGTGCGGGATGATCCATCCCCGCGTGCTCGAGAACGTAGGCGTCGATCCCGCCCGCTATCGAGGATTCGCCTTCGGGATGGGCATCGACCGCACGGCCATGCGCCGCTACGGCATTCCCAACATTCACGCGCTCTTCGACAGCGACGTCCGCATCCGGGAGCAGCTCTGATGCGGGTTCCGCTGGGCTGGCTCTCCGAGTTCATCGATCTTCCCGAGGATCCGGAGACGCTGGCGGAACGGCTGACCCTGGCCGGACTCGAACTCGACGAGATTCTGCGGACGGGCCCGGAGCTAGAGGGGGTCCGCGTCGGGCAGGTCGTAGCGCACGAGCGTCACCCGAATGCCGATCGCCTCTCGCTCTGCCGGGTCGACCTCGGAGAAGGCGAGCCAGTCGACATCGTGTGCGGCGCGCCCAACGTCGCGCCGGGACAGAAAGTCGCGGTGGTGTCTCCGGGCACGCGGCTCCCCGACGGGACGAAGGTCAAGAAGACGAAGATCCGGGGCGTGGTCTCGCACGGGATGATCTGTTCTCTGCGCGAACTTGGCCTGGGCGACGAGCACTCTGGGATTCTGGTGCTCGACGCCGACGCCGAGATCGGTGCGCCGCTTGCCAGCCAGATGGGCGGCGAGACGGTGCTCGACCTGGAACTGACGCCGAACCGCGGGGACTGTACGTCGTTGCTGGGCGTGGCGCGCGAGGTCCGTGCGCACTTCGGCGGCACGCTCCGGCTGCCGCCCTGCGAGCCGAACGAGGTCGAGCGCGAAGCCTCAGACGACATTCGAATTTCGATCGAAGACCCAGCGGGGTGCTACTGCTATGCGGGCCGCGTGGTGCTCGGTGTGAAACTCGGGCCCTCTCCCGACTGGCTTCGGGAGCGCCTCGAGGCCTGTGGCCAGCGCTCGCTCGGAATTGCCGTGGACGTGACGAACCTGGCTCTGCTCGAATTCGGTCAGCCGTTACACGCGTTCGATCTGGCTTCGATTCGGGGGGCAGAGATCCGCGTCCGGGCGGCCCGTGCGGACGAGCGGATCGTGACGCTCGACGGTCAGACCCGCGAACTCTCGACCGAGGACCTCGTCATCGCGGATGCAGAACGCCCAGTCGCGATTGCGGGCGTGATGGGGGGCGTCGAAACCGAGGTGGGCGAGACCACCGTCGACATCTTGCTCGAGTCCGCCCACTTCGCTCCATCGCGGGTGCGGCGCACGGCGAGGAGGCTCAACCTGCACTCCGAAGCTTCGTACCGTTTCGAGCGGGGCATCGACCCGGAGGGTGTCGTGCGCGCGGTCGACCGCGCGGCGCGGCTCCTCTCGGAACTCTCGGGTGGCGCCGTATCGCGCGGTGTCGTCGAAGCCAGAGGAGATCCCGCCCCGGTGCCGGGTCCGATCCGGCTCGATCCAAAGCTCCCGGAACAGCTGCTCGGAGTCCCACTCCAGACCGAAGAGGTCGTCGCGATGCTCGGCCGGGTCGGTGTGCGCACCGAACTCGCGCCCGATGGCCGACTCGAGTGCGTTGCGCCGAGCTGGAGAAACGATCTCGGGATCCCGGAGGACCTCGTCGAGGAGGTGGGGCGCGTGCTCGGCTACGACCAGATCGAGCCCACGATGCCGATTGGCGCGGCCGTGCCCGCGACCGAGCCGGCTGCCTACCGGCTTGCGGACCGGGTCCGGGACCTGCTGGTCGGATCCGGCCTGAGCGAGATGCGCGCGTTCCCGGCCGTTTCGGACTCGGACCTGGACGCGATGCGGCTTGCGGAGGACGATCCACGTCGCCGCTCGGTGCGCTTGCTCAACCCGATCGTGGAGGAAGAGCCCTGCCTTCGGTCCGACCTGGTTCCCACGCTCCTGCGCGCGGTCCATCGGAACCTCTCTCACCAGCTCGACCGGGTGCGGCTGTTCGAAGTTTCTCGCGTGTTCAGGACCTGCGAGGGCCGGCAGCTGCCCGAGGAACGCCTGCGCGCGGCCGCCGTACTGACGCGGGGAGAGCGCCAGAACCTGTGGGAGGCCGCGGAGCCGGCTCCTCTGTTCTTCGAGGCCAAGGGGATCGTGGAGGGGTTGCTGCGCGAGTTCCGGGTCGAGGCGAGGTTTCGAAGCGGGACCGAGCAGCCCTACCTGCACCCCGCGGCCGCGGGCGAGTTCGTGGCGGGCAAGGACGTGCTGGCGACCGTCGGGGAGCTGCATCCCGAGGTCGCCGCGCACTTCGAGATCGAGGACGCCTGCGGGGTGCTCGAGCTCGACCTGGACGCGCTCGAAACGGCCGAGGCCGGCGCCGCGCGCTCGAAGTTCGTCGAGGTCTCGAAATTCCCAGCGGTACGCCGCGACCTCGCGATTCTCGTGGACGAGGCGCGGGGTGCGGGAGAGGTACTGGAGGCGATGTGCAAGGGGGGAGGGTCTACGCTGGTTTCTGTGACCCTCTTCGACCGTTATCAGGGGAAGGGCATTCCGGACGGCAAGGTCAGCCTGGCCTTCCGCCTGATCTTCCAGCGACCCGACCGCACGCTTCGAGACGCAGAAGTCGCGGGTACGACCGATCGGATCGTCAAGATGCTGGCTCATCGCTTCGGTGGGGAGCTTCGGTAGCAAATACGCGAAGGGGGAGGTATGACCAAGGCCGAGATCGTAGAGTTGATTTACGAGCGGGTCGGGTTCTCGAAGAAGGAGTCGTCGGAACTCGTCGAGACTGTCTTCGACTCGATCAAGGAAGCGCTCGTGTCCGGCGAACAGGTCAAGTTTTCGGGTTTCGGGAATTTCCTGGTCCGCGAAAAGAACGCGCGCAAGGGCCGAAATCCTCAGACCGGGGAGGAGATCCAGCTCGAGGCCCGGCGGGTGCTGACTTTCAAGCCAAGTCTGGTACTCAAGAATGAGTTGAACGAAAAGGACGTTTCCGCATCATAGGGAGCGCGCCGGAGGCGGCGGTTTCGCGGGGCCGGAGTCCCGCGGTCGGGCCGTCCGCGTCCGGGTCATGTGGGCGGCGGGTTCCGTTCGGGCGGGGCCCGTTCGAAGGGGGGAAGATGGAGGAAGTCGACAGGGTCATGAAGGCCGTGCCGCACAAGCTCTACTACCGGATCGGTGAGGTCGCCAAGATCGCGAAGGTCAAGCCTTACGTGCTCCGTTACTGGGAGACCGAATTCAAGGCGATGGTTCCGCCGAAGTCGCGTTCGAACCAGCGCATGTACCGCCGTAAGGACATCGAGCGGGTTCTGATGATCAAGCAACTGCTGTACAAGAAGCGCTTCACGATCGAAGGGGCACGCAAGCGACTGAATGAGCTTTTGCGCAGCAGCGAGGCCGGCGGTGAAGCCGGGAGCCCGAGCGATTTCTCGGGGCTGCGGCGTGGGCTCGAGTCGGTGCGCGACCTGTTACGAGCCGAGGCCTGATAGCAGGCGCTGGCGCCGGGCCGCGAGCGCTTCCTGGAACCGGTCTGCGGGCGCGGCGGCCGAGGCCGCACGCTTGACCTTCGGGCGGCGGGCCTGCTGCTTGCTCCGTGCCTTGGCGGCGGGCTTCGTCACCGGCTTGCGGCCGGCCTTCGGGGCGGCCTTTCGCTTCGTCACCGGCTTGCGGCCGGCCTTCGGGGCGGCCTTCCGCTTCGTCGCCGGCTTGCGGCCGGCCTTCGGGGCGGCCTTCCGCTTCGTCACCGGCTTGCGGCCGGCCCTTCCCGGGGCCTTTGCCGCGGGCCGCTTTGTGCCGGTCTTTCGACTGGCCGTCTTCTTTGTTGCCTGCTTCGCAGTCCGCTTCCTCGCCACCTCTTCCCCCTTTTTGTGTCCGCCTGAATCTTAGACCGGGATCATTCCGCCTCGCACCGTCGCCGCCCGATCGCTCGCCAGCCACACGATCACCTCTGCGACCCTGGAAGGCGGGGTCCAGGTCGAGGGATCGGCCTCGGGCATTGCCTTTCGATTTGCGGGCGTGTCGATCGTCGTCGGAATCACGGCGTTGACCCGAATCCCCGCGTCGCCGGCCTCGGCGTGCAGGCTCCGGGTCAGGTTTACGACGGCGGCCTTCGAGGCACTATAGGCTGCGAGCCGGGCGGGCGGCGCGGCCGCGGCCTGTGCGCCGATGTTGATGATCGCGCCGTGCCCGCGCTGGAACATTCCGGGCAGAACCGCACGGCTCATGGCCACCGCGGTGCGGACGTTGATCCGGTACATGCGATCCCAGACCTCGAGGTCCGCTTCGTGGACCGGAAGCCCGCCCTCGAAGCCTCCGACCCCGTTCACGAGCGCGCGGGCCGGACCAGCGACCCGTGCGACCTCGGCTGCGCCCTTGGCCTCTGCGACGTCGGCCTCGACCAGCTCGAGTCGGCCGTCTGCGAGCTCGGGCGCGAACAGGCTCGCGACCTCGTCGCGCTCCGAGGCGACCAGCCAGGCGGCGGTCACCCGGTCGCCGACCTCGAAGAAGGCGCGCAGCACCGCGCGTCCGAGTGCCCCGGTCCCTCCCGTCACCACCACTGTCGCTGTGGTCTCGCCGTTCACGCCGTGTCGCATTGCCGCATCGTGTGTATCTAGCGACTCCCGAACAGCCGCCGGATCGCCCACGGCGTGCGATCCGCGTCCCGATGCTGACGTTCCTGGATGCGTGCGCGTAGACGCTTGCGGCAGTTCTCGATCCGCTTCTGCCGGCGCTCGCCGCCGTCGAGGGCACGCTCGCGATAGCGGAGGAAGTCCCGAAATCCGGCAATCTCATGCCGGAGGTCGCGAGTCAACAACTCGATCATGATCGTGTCGTCGAGGAAGCCGAGTCCCGGGACCGAGTCCGGGATCAGGTCGACCGGATTTGAGAAGTAGCTGAGCGCCGTCACGATCCGGGTGCGAGCGCCGGGCGGCACCTTCCAGTCGGGGTCATCCATGATCCGGGTCGCCAGCTCGAGATTCTCGATCCGCTCGAGGACGTAGTCGGGAGCCTTCGAGCTTCGGGTGGTCTCGATCGTCCGAACGGCTGCGGCGCGGATTTCGGACTCGCTCAGGCTGGCTGCGGACTTGATGGCTTGCTCCATCAGTGCGGTCAGGTGGCCGACGTCCTCATCCGCAAGCTTCAGCGTGACTCGGATCGGCGGCATGCTGGGATCTCCCGGGGTCGGCTCGTCCCCGATGCGAAACCTAAGGGAAACCGCCCGGCGCGGTCAATTCCAGTCGTGCTCCGAGCGCGCTCTGGTACTGTACCGGAGTCCGGTGACGCGGGCTGAGGGAAGGGCTTCGGATGTCCGTCGTGCGCGTGCAACAGGCGTTGCTGGAGGCGGTCAAAGCCGCGCTCCCGGAAGCGGCCGTCGAGCTGCGCGCCGCAAGCCCGGGCCACTTCGCACTGCGCGTCACGGCCGAGGCGTTTCGCGGAAAGTCCCGGGTCGTACAGCACCAGCTCGTCTACGCGGCGATCGCGCACCTGATGCAGGGAGACGCCGCCCCCGTCCACGCGATCGACCGTCTCGAGTGCCTGCTTCCCTGAGTGCCTGAACTCCGGGTCTGGGTGTCGAAGCACGCGCTCGCGGTGCGCGCGATCAGTCGTCCGGTGCCGCGAGCCGCGGCAGTACCGCGGCGATCGCGTTGAGGAAGATCACGTCTGCGAGCGCGTCCATCTCGGTCGGCTGGGCGTTCAGGATCACGACCCGCGCGCCAGACTGCTTCGCGATTGGGACCACGCCGTTGATCGGGCTGACGCCCAGCGTCGAGCCGATCGCGAGCAGCAGGTCGCACTCGAGCGCGGCCCGCTCCGAGCGGGCCAGGTCCTCCTGAACCAGCCCCTGCCCGAACGAGATGGTGGCCGACTTCAGGATCCCGCCACAGCTTCGGCACGCGGGGTCGGCTTCACCGGCCCGGACCCGCTCCAGGGCGCGCTGCATGGGCGCGCGCTCGCCGCAGTCGAGGCACGCGACCTCTCGCATGCTGCCGTGAATCTCGATCACCCGTTCGGCCGGCATCCCGGCCGCCTGGTGCAGGCCGTCGACGTTCTGGGTGATCAGCGTGTCGAGCTTGTTGCGCTTCTCGAGCGTGACCAGCGCGTGGTGCCCGAGGTTCGGCTCGGCATGCCAGGCCGGGGAATCGAGCCGGTTTCGCCAGGCGCGCTTTCGCACCTCTGGTTCGGCCAGATAGTGCTGGAGCGTGGCCATCTTCTCGGCCTCGGGATTCTGGGTCCAGAGTCCCTTCGGTCCGCGGAAGTCCTGGATCCCCGAGTCCGTCGAGATGCCGGCCCCGGTCAGGACCACGACGGAGTCCGCTTCGCGGATCCAGCCGCGAACTTTCTCGATGTCGGCGTCACTCACGGTCGGTTCGGACATGCCGCGATTCTAACGCCCCGGGTGCGAGCCGGACACAGCCCGCGCAGCGTTTCGGGCCTGCCTAAGTGTTCTGGACCAGCAGTCCGCCATCGACGGGCAGGATCGCGCCGTTGATGTAGGACGAAGCCGGGAGGGCCAGGTGAAGGGTCCCGTGTGCGACTTCCTCGGGGTCGCCGTAGCGGCGGAGCGGCACCCGTCGGCGGGCAAACTTGTTCTTGGCTGCGTCTGGGATGGCCGCCGTCATCGCGGTGCGAATCGGGCCCGGGCAGATGCAGTTGACCGTGATGCCGCGCGAGCCCAGTTCCACCGCGAGGGCGCGGGTCAGGCCGACCACGGCGTGCTTGCTGGCGGTATAGGGGCTCACGCCGGCCGTCGCACCCAGCCCTTCGGTGGAGGCCACGTTGATGATGCGGCCGGACTCGCTCTTGAGCAGCCAGGGCAGGGCGGTCCGAATCAGTCGCTGATGCGCGGACACGTTGACGGCCAGGGCCCGCTCCCAGAGTTCGTCGTAGCCTTCCGCCTCGACCGGCAGGCCCGCGGGCATTCCGGCGTTGTTTACCAGGATGTCGAGCCCTCCGAAGTGGTCGGTGATCTGCTCGACCGCGGCCCGAACAGCCGAGGGGTCGGAGACGTCGAGTTCGAGTCCGAGGGCCTCGTGCCCGGCTGTCTCGATGCGTTTCACGAGTTCGAGGACTCCCTCCCGGTTGAGGTCCACGGCGGCGATCCGGGCCCCCTCATCCGCAAACAGGCACGCGGTCGCGTAGCCCATGCCGCTCGCGGCCCCCGTGATGAGCGCGACTTTGCCCTCGATCGATCGCGACAGCCGTGTGAGTCTCTCCATTCTCGACCGGCTCCCTCCGACCGGTATCATAGCAACCGCGATGTGTACCCGGGAGCGGACTGCGAGATGAAGCGTGCCCTGTGGATCGCGGCCGCACTGCTTACCTGTACGCTCGGGTGTAGAGACGGCGAAACTTATCTGCAGCGCGAGCGGATCTTCGTCGATGCGGAGGCGGTGGCTGCAGCCGGCGGCGAGTTGCCGGTCGAGACGATCGGGGCCGAGACGCGCTACGTCTTCCGGGGGCACCCCAGTGCCCACGTGCTGGCCACCTTCGGAACGAAAATTTCCGCCAGCGAGCAGTTCGAGAAGCGGATTCAATTGCCGGAGGCGCTCGGGGCGCCCTCGCGGGTGGTGACGGACGGGCGCTTTATGTACCGCGGAAGGGCTCACCCGGTTCCGCAGAAGGTGCGCACGCTCAAGCCAGAGGGAGAGAGGCTGACCCTCGAGGTGAAGGTGGTCTTCCCGCCCAGATCGGCCGGGGAGCGTGTCCCGATCCTCGTCCGGGCCACCGTGCTGCCCGAATCGGACCGGGGCAGCTACCAGACCCAAGCTGTTCCGATCCCACCCGGTGCGCGCCTCGAATTCGGCTACGGGGTGCTCGAACTCGCGCGGGACCAGGGCCCTGTAGAGTTTCTGCTCGAAGTCTGCAGCGACGGCGCCTGTGAAGAGCTGTTCCGGTCCACGCTGGATCCCCTCGAATCCCCCCCGGAGGGCGGCTCGGGCTGGCGCGACGAGGTGGTTTCTCTCTCACGCTGGGCCGGGCGCGAAGCCTCGCTCCGACTCTCCACGACCCGGCTGCGCGACGACGCGGGCGGCTTCTCTCTCCCGGTCTGGTCGACCCCGACCCTCTACAAGACCGGGCTGCGTCGGGACGGCGATGTGAACCTGATCCTGATCTCGCTCGACACGCTTCGCGCGGATCATCTGAACAGTTACGGCTACCCGCTCGAGACGGCGCCCTTCCTGGAGGAAGCGTTTGCGAAGGGAGGCACCGTCGTCGAGCAACTGGAAGCCGCGGCCGCGACCACGGCGCCCGCACACATGACGGCGTTTACGGGCCTGAACCCCTCCGCGCACGGAGTCAAAGCCGGACAACTTCGCAAGCTCGTTCCCGGCGCCGTGACCCTGGCCGAGCAGTTTCGTGCGCACGGCTTCCGTACCGGAGCCGTGACCGAGAATGCCGCCCTGATCATCGATCGCGGTTTTGCGCGCGGCTTCGATGCCTACCTCGAAGACAAGAGTCCCAGCGTGTTCCTTCCGAGGGGCCAGATCGAACGCATGCTGCGCAGGGCGCGCAGTTGGCTCGAGCGGGATCGGGACAAGCGGTTCTTCCTGTTCCTTCACACCTACCAGGTCCACTATCCGTATGCTCCGCCGCCCGAGTACGCGCAGCTTTTTCCCGAACTTCCCGATGCGGGTAAACCGCCGGAGAGCCTGCCCCCGGAGTTCGATCCACGTCTGT
>SPKZ01023922.1_pt1 | contig 28449 bp, 29 predicted proteins | sample 2456571 | NCBI WGS metagenome assembly SPKZ01 (sample SAMN11192286, study PRJNA482655) | marine metagenome | biome: ENVO:00000447; feature: ENVO:00000244|ENVO:00000211|ENVO:00000569|ENVO:00002023; material: ENVO:00002151; isolation source: ocean water from marine abyssalpelagic zone ... | reverse complement strand
TTCCCTCTGATAGCTCAGGATTAACTATAGGTCGTGGTTACGACATGAAGGAAAAATCAAGTCAAAAAATTGAAACAGATCTTAATCTTGCTGGAGTGGCGAATAGAAGAGCAATAATACTCGGCAGAGCATCAAAGCTTAGCGGAAATCAGGCGCGGCAGTTCATCGTCGACCAAAGTTTGGAAGAGTTTGAGATCAGCATTGAGACACAAGAAAAATTGTTCAACATCAGTTATAACGAAATGTCAGCAGATGTTCAGCGGATCTGTAATAAACCTGACTGTATCAAGGCATACGGAGAAGTTAATTGGAATAATCTTAATGCTGCCATCAAGGAAGTTATCGTAGATTTAAGATACCGTGGAGATTACACACCTGCCAGTAGAAAATTGATCCAAAAAATGGTTGCAAAAAACGATATTGAGCAATTTATTTTAACCTTATCTAATCGAGAACTGTGGGGCCAGGTTCCTGAGGATCGATTTAATCGACGGGTTAATTTTTGTCAAAAGTATAGTAGTAGTAATGAGATTCAGGAAATACAAGGAAAAAATTCATGATGACACAAGTGCAAACAGATCAATTGTTTATGGATAATATAAATGAACTCAACAAATTAAATATAGCTTCTGGTTCAATGATTAAAGCATTACTCATGGGGTTAGCTTCAAATGGACGTGTTTATATACGTTTAACTGATACGGCAGTAGGAGGTAATAAAGTTAATTACACTCATATTGAAGGGAACAAAACCTTGGTGGCAAGAGTAGGCGAAGGACTAGGTTTAATAGAAACCGATACTAGATTCGAAGTTCGAAATACTTAATCAATTTGCCATTTTTGCTACTGTTTTGGCTATTATTTCCTTGGTAGCTTTGGCATTTATAAGTGCACGTTATATTGATAAAGAAGAAATTTTCCGTGTTCAAACTGAAATGAAAGCACTTCAACAGGAAAAATCAGCCAATAAAAATGCAATTGCTCAATTAGAGCAGCAAAGGGTAGACAAACAATTATCTGTACGAAGGTTAAACACTAAAGAGCAACTGGAAAATAGTTTTGCACAAGCCTATCCGCAAGTTGTTGATGCCAAGAATTTTGGCATTGTTCAAATATCGATAGACGATGAGTTCAACCTGAAACTTCCTTACTATGTTATACCTGCTTGGTTTACCGAAACATTTGTGATTGAACACAATACTATGCTTATTTACAAAGCTGAGATTGAAACATACAAAACAAATGAGGACTTGTATGGTAGCGTAAAGGAACTTAAGGATACGCTGTTAAAAAAGATTGCCTAAAGCCAATTCGATCGTTTTTATCACATCACCTATTGAGTGTTTTATTAGGCCTGTTGATAGGGGGAACAATCTTTGATGGAAATCGTAAGCAGAGCATTGAGCTCTATCAGACTATCCGTGAGCTAACCAAAAATTCCAGTTATTTAATCAAGAATACATCAAATGGCAACAAGAAATTTAGGGCAACAATGAAAAAATTGTTTAGTAAGCTGACTAATTTGTTCAAAACGAAAACTCAAAATTTTTTTATTCAACAGTTTAAAGAGCTAACGCTGAGCCTGTCTTCTACAGAACAAGAACAACTTCTTCAGAGTCAATGGTTGTTATGTATTGATAAAGAGGCGAATGGGTTGCAGCAATTATTACAGAATGATCAGCCAGCTAGTTTGCATGATAGTTACATCAATAATAAATCCTATTTTAGTCGCTTCCATTACGATTTAGGGAGTGTGGTACACCAGGTGTCCGATTTTCCGGACGATAATAACGTTATGAAGCAGTTACAGTATTTTTATCAAGAAAATGTTTTAAATAAGACTTCTATCATATTAAGTTTTGTGTCGCCACACGCTTATAAGCAACAGAGTGATTTATTTCAGTCTATTCGCCAATGGCAAGATCTACTTAGACATGCCTCAATTGAAACATATGAATTTCGTATTGCTTTAGTCGGCTTTGAGCGGTCAAAAGGCTTTCACCGCTACATTAGTTATTGTCAGCAGCAGCAACAGCCACTATGGATACAAATTGACGATAAAAATTCTCTCAAAGTTAAATTGCAATATTTTGAAGCTCAACGGCGTGATTGTTTATTAAAATGTGCTCCTGATGATTATTTGAGTATATTGTCATTCATCGCACTGATCATTCAGCTTATTTCCAAACTGCAATCAGGGCTGATGCAAGTAATGGCAAAATCTTCTGTAGTGAAAGTTAGATATTATCTGCTTAGCACCCAGTCATATGCCAATCAATCCAATTCTCAAATAAATAATCCGCTATTCACCAAATAACGCTAATGACAACTAGATTAGAACCATGATGACAGAAGCCAATTTTGATATTAGCGAGCTTAATTCGCCTCTTAATATAGACAATAAAAAGCACCTTGAAATAATTAATCAAGGCATTGAGTATCCGGAAGTATTTGTAAAAAAAGTTCAACAACAGTTAAAAAACAATGCTTGTATTATTGGCGATATTTACAACCTTTATGAAGGGCTGACTCAACAGCTAAAAGGCAAACTACAAGCCAATCGTTTATCCGAAACAAATGAACTTAGCTCGCTATTAACGAAAGTGAAAAACGTTTTTAATTTTCGAATGGTTGATGGCGAACAAACACCAGGATCAATTTTTACCTGTATCCATGAATGGTCACTGTTTGAGTACAATATCAACGAAAGAGCAGCGGTTATGGCCGATAACGGAATAACAGCAGGGGATATCATTGCTCTGATTGATCTTAGCGGTTTGCCACTGCTTTTAAATGTGCTGGCTGCGATTAAAATCGGTTGTGTTTTTACCCTTTTGAGCAAGCAAACAGAAACTGTTTTTAACACCCGCAAAGCAATGCTAAAACAGTCTGATCCGCAAAGGCGTGGTATTAAGTTATATATTAGCGAGTCAGCTATTTTTGATGCCAATGACAAACTTGTTGATAGTTTTACAGAACATAGCTCGGAAAAACATTTTATTGCCAGTAATAGCGTAGCGGGGATCTCACATCAGTATCGTGCTAAGGATACTGTTTGCATCAATTTCGACCAAGAATCATCACAAGATTGTCAGCCATGGTGGCAATCAACAGAGAGTTTTTATCAAAGCTTGTTGCTTAACGGTTTATGTTTATTTGGGATAAAGGGAAATGACAATCATCAGCAAGCTCGCTTATTTATTCCTACTGCTTGCAAGTTTCACTATCGTATCGGACTTTACCTGAGTGCTTTGTTGTATGGTATCGCGTTTGAAGACGAAAGATGGCCGAAAAATGATATCAATACAGGTGATATCACAGCACAAGATAGCGAATTTAAGAAAAATGCCATTTCGGCCGATTTATCATATGTTTTGTTCGAGTTATCAGAGGCTAAAAAGACTAAAAGTTATCTGATTTTGTTTGATGTCTGGGTATCTGGTTCAATGACATTAACAGAAAAATTATTGCAACAGCTGGTAGATACAAAAAATAGCAGTCAGAACATTCGACTACTTGGCTTTTCCAGCGTTTTACAAGGGGTTACCTTGATGAGCCGCTGGCAACATCAAGGTCAAATCAATACCATTTTTCCTGTGCCTGGACGTGCTTTTTCATTGAATAATGCCTTGCTTGTGCAACAAAAAACAAAAATGGGGCCAGGGTTATATACGAGTAGAATTTCGGACCTGCAATCCTACGCCAGTCATGACTTTTTGAATAAAACCACTGCTGGTTATGTGTATCAGCAGTGGCCGATGCTTAAAAAACAAGGCTTACCTTATCCTACTCAATCGATTGCATATTCGTTGATATTATATTTACGTAGCGATCTGCCGCAATGGCAATGGCTAGACTGTTGTTTTGTACCCGCATACCTTCTCCCTGGCGGAAAGGTCCAAATGCTGTTTTTTTGTCTTATGTCCTATTTACCTGATAAAACACAGATAAAAGCGGATCAAGAAACAGAAAATCTCAATAAAAAAATTAGTTCGTGGTTTGAATTAGAAGGATTAACTCAGTATTTACCTGATCAGCTCGATATTTTTCATTACTACCCCAGAGCCGAGCAACAGGAAAAACATGACTGGCTGCATCAGCAATTTTTAACCAATAGTTTACAAAATAAAGAACATCATGATTCTTTTCGCTTGCTGTCAATGCTAAGAAAAAAGTTTATAGATTTATAGCTTGTTTTTCTAGAATGTTTTTACAGCGAATTGTTGGGTGTTTATACAAGGCAGAGCCTTTGTAATGTAGTTATTTTACATAAAAAAGCGATAACGCATAAAAAATGTCAAACAAACGCTGCCCGAAGGGTTCGGCTACAAGCGCTTTTATCTCGAACAACATTTAACCGTGAAAGATCAACAGACCCTAATATTTTTAACTCAAATAAAATAACTAAATAGGTTACTACGACAATCAGCTTTACTGGTTATTACCTGAATATTCTACCCGTTATTTCAATCAATTTATTCAACAACAAAGCAACAAAGGAGTAATTAATGGCTATACAAAATGATAAAAATATCCCTAAATCCAGGGTGACACTCAGGTATAGAACAGAAATAAATGGTGTTCCTGAAGATGTAACCCTGCCACTACGAATATTGGTAGCAGGTGATTTTTCAGGCTTTGATGATAATCAAGGAAATGGCATGACCTATGGAGAGCGAGATGTAGATGATAGCTCAAAGCGGGCATCGATAGAAAAACGTCAAATTTTTGATGCGCGTGAAATCCTCAATGTCATCATTAAAGATGAAAATGGCAATAAGCTTGTCGAAAAATCACGTTATAACTCTGTTTTTGATCGGCTTAATATTGCAAAGGAAAAAATATCAGATAGGGCTTTTTACACTACAAAATCATATTTAAAAGAAGGGGCGATTAAAAAACTGGATGACTTTAACCCCAGTTATTTTGATTTAGGTAAAGAACAACAAGATAATCTTAATATTTCAACACTATTAGCAAAATTGAGTAATGATCGAAAGTTTTATGCCGCGACAAGAGATACGTTGAAGTGGACGTTAGATGAAACAAAATCTTTTGCAGATAATAAGGATGAGATTGTTGCTCAATATTTTATTGGACTCGGGTTAACCGAAACAGAACTGTTCAAAGATATTGGCGCAGAAAGTGGTAAGGATATTTTTGATTTTTATTGTTCGAACGACTCCGTTACCTATATCAATACATTAAAAGAGGTTGTTGCGTCAGTCGATAACATTACAAGTTTTGATGAAGCTAAGGAGGGGCAAATAACGGAGTTTTATGATGCTCTGATCTCATTGCAAACTTTAAATACAGCTGGAGAATCCAGTGTAGCAGTAAAATGTTCAGCACAGGATGCTGTTAAAACATTTATTGGTATTAATAACTTGCACCAAACAGCATTGGATGAAGTAGATGATCTTGTAGTTACAACACAAACGCTTGGAACCCCCAATGATTTTCTAGGTAATATAGCTAATTATAAAGAGGCATTCGAACTCCTAAAAAATAATATAGACTTAAGATCTTTTCTTAAATTGGCAAAAAACCCTCCTTATCTACCAAAATCTATAAGTGACTTCAAGTTACTAGAATTAAACGGAATTTTATCGTTTAATTATTCGGTAGAGGCGGAAGGTAGCCAGATAATGAGTGAATTAAAAAGTCAGCTGAGCGACAAGAAAAGAGATAATGATCAAATAATATCAACCGCTATTGATCAAAAACTTCATGATCCTCGTTTCAAATCTTTAGAGTCAAGCTGGCGGGCACTGGAATACCTAGTTAAACATACTGATTTTTCCAAAGATATTCGAATTGATTTTATTGATGTCGCTAAAAGTGAGTTGGCCGAAGATTTTACCGCAAACCGCAATGATGTCGCCAATAGTTATTTATTTAAACGCATCTATACCGATGAATATGATCAATATGGTGGTCAGCCTTATAGCACGATCATCGGCCTTTACGAATTTGATAACTCAGACCCAGATCGTACCTGGTTGCAAACCATGGGGAAAATCGCTAATTTAGCGCATAGCCCGTTTATTTCTTCAGTTGGCCCCAAATTTTTTGTCGGTGAAAATGATATCACTAAACTGGCCGAAATTCGTGATTTAACGGGCCATATGATGCAAAATGAGTATGAACAGTGGAATGAATTTCGTGATAGTGAGCAGGCTGCCTACTTAGGTTTTACCGTACCACGCTTTATGATCCGTCGTCCTTACGATGTCAAGATTCATAAAGCGGGACAGTTAAATTATACCGAAACTATCATCTCGCCCAGTAACGACAAGCTGGTAACTCATCAGAATTATTGTTGGGCCAATTCGGCGATATTATTTGCCCATAACTTGATTAAATCTTATGAAGCAAGCTCTTGGTGCCAGACCATTCGTGGGCCTAAAAATGGCGGTTATATAGAACACTTACCACGTCATCAATTTGAGAGAAATGGTCTAAAACTTGAAAAGATCCCAGTTGAAATGGTGATCCCAGATTACCGAGAGTTGGACTTTGCCAAATGTGGTTTTATGGCTTTGGTGCATAAAAAAGGCACCAGCAATGTCTGTTTTTTTAGCTGCCAGTCGATCAAAAAGGCCAAGCACTTTAAAAATCCACTTGACACAGAAAATTCGCAACTGGTGACCAATCTATCCTACACCTTATCCATCACCAAGATTGCGCATTATATCAAGTGCATTATGCGCGACAACATCGGGGGCACCGCTGATGCGGCTTTTATCAACAATGTGATCACCAGCTGGTTAAATGGTTATGTTACCACCGTTGTTAATCCTGATGATTTTACGCTGAGGCTTTATCCTTTCAAAGCTATTCAGGTGGAAACCAGCGAACGAGAGGGTGAAATTGGTTGGTATGACTGTGTTGTTAGCGTCTCACCCCACCTTCAATTTGAAGGCTTAGATACTGAACTTCGCCTCGAAACTCGACTATAAACCTTATTTAAACCTTAATTAAAAATGGAGAATATTCATGGCTTCAAGTTACTTTTCCTGTGATATTTCACAAGGCTTTAATTTTCAAAAAGATGTGCAACCTCGGGTCGGGCACTTAACCGAGCTTAAAATCGGTGATACCGACTATAAAAAAGATTTAACTGTGACAGATCCAACCAAAGTAGATGGTGACAAACTCAAAGTGGTTGGCGTGATCTCAGGTATTAATTGGGAAGGTGGGCACGCATCTCCTATTGTGGTGAATTGTCGTCTTTCTACTGGTAACAAAGAAAGTAGTATGTTATTACAACATAAATCTTTAAGTAAAACTGGAGTGAAGTATGCCTTTGTTATTTATGACTATGATCCGACAAAGGAAGAATATTATCCCTGTTTTCACACTAATTCGACCGCATTAGAAGGTTTAGTGGACAAAAGGGGGGACGATTTGGATTTGGACATAAATATGGATCAAGCCCTTGATATTGCTTCACCAAGAAATTATGAGTTTTATCTTGGTGTGATGCCGAATGAAAAAGAGCAAGAAGCCCATTTTGCGGTTAATGTCGATGCAAAATTTGTTAAAAAGTGGGGGATAACTGTTGCCGAATAGCGACCAGCAGGCACGGGCTTTAGCCTGTGCCTAACTATTAGGAGAACACTTGATGTTAAATCAACTAGCCGCTGTGCAATGGCGATTGGGGCAAACTTTACAGCCCGAGCATCTCAAAGCACAGGAATTGGCGTTATTAACGAATACTAAATGTCGCTTTGATGGTTTAGGCAAGCCCTATTATGGAGTCTTGCAACTGAGCTTTGATGAATCAGACTTAATGGAAAATGCCATTCGCCTGACGGTATTTAACTATATATTAGAGAGCGGTGAACTGATCCAACTGAGCGGAAATTCGACGCTATTGGCTGGTAAAGACGCAGTCGCATTGAGTAAAGATAAAGTGCAAGTTGATTTACGACTTAATATTTATCAACAGATAAAGCCAAGTGCAACCAACAATTGTATTACCGCTACTCACGGCTCTGAATCCGAAGCTGATCGTACAGTACAAAAAGACTATTATTTGTTGGCGTTGGAAGCTTTTCCTAGTGCAGATAGTGCTGTGCCAAGTGTATGTCAGCAAGACCTTCAACTGATAGCCCAAGTTAAGCTTGCTGAATATGTTAAAGATCCACAATTGAACTGGGTATTTAACGAGCATTATCTGCCGCCCACTTTACAAGTTAATCGCAACCCGTTATTTCGACCATACCTGACAAAAATTACGTTATATATAGATGCGTTTCTGTCGGAATTGGAAAAATGCTTTACCGTGAGGCTGAGCAAAGAGCAACCAGTGCGTTATAGTCAAATTTCGCAGTTACTAGTGCAACTTTATCCATACAAGCAAATGCTAGACTGCCTTGAAGATGCCGACGCACATATTTCTGCACATCCTTTTGAGCTATTTTCCACGCTGTTACAACTCTATAGTCAGGTACACTTATATCGTAGTAGTCAATATGAACAGATAAATGAAATGGGCATAAACACCGTGATGAACTCAGGGGATGCTACTGGTGATGATGTAGAGCAAGAAAGTAGTTGTTTGCACACCTCAAAAAATATTGTGTCGTTTAAGCGCCCGGTATGGCAACAATTCAAATATAGGCATAAAGCGCTAGGTCCGTTGTTTTTCCACCTGCTTGAGGCAATTAAACGAGTTATCTATCGCAAAGAATTTGATTATCAAACCGTTAAGCTTAACGAAATGGACGGTATATATTCGACAGAATTACCCATCATAAACGGCGCGGTTTATTATCTGGCGGTGTGGAATGAAGATCAACAATTTTTGGCAAGTTTTAATGCGCCTGAAAGAGCCACTAGTCGTACGCAAGTGCCCAGTTTAACCACCAATGTATCACCGGGTATTCGTTTTGATAAAGTCACTAACAATACAGCGATACAAAACTTAAATGAAGCACTTAATCCGCATATGCCAGCAATTTACTTTGAAATCATACAACAGGGACAATGGTTACAAGTGGTTCAAGATCAAAGTTTAGGGTTTTACGGCCAAAACGCCTACCGTAACAGTCAGTTTTTTATCGTCATAGAGACCAGCCATAATGCGATTAATGGCTAAGTTTTTCGGCAGTGCCGACTTAAAAATAGCATCGGTAAAAGAGCAGGTTGCTTGTCACCTAACATTTTTATTTAATACCACCTTAGATTATGGCGCCTTTGAACCCAATTTAGGACTACCGAAAAAAAGTGGTGCTGTTTATAGCGAGCCTGAGTTGAAACAACTGACCGAAAAAATGGCGAAAACACTTACTCACTACGAGCCCCGTTTACAAGGAACCACTGTCGAAATCCACTATCGGGCACCTAACTGGCGCTTCGTTGTTGACGGCACCGTGGCGGGGCAGCCTATGCATTTAGTCTTTAATTCTGGACAGTTTTTATGAGTAACTTGATCTGTACTATAGAGTTGGACAAGCTTTCAGCACAGGGCATTACTATTGAAGTCAAAGATAAAAATGGCTTAAAAAGACATATTCAATTAAATGATACGGGTATTACTCTTAGCTGTAGTGACGACAGTAACAGCAGTACCATCACTCAAAAGCCAGACAGTATTGAGCTGTCGGTTGAAGATGGTCCTAGCCTGATAAAAATGGAGAAAGATAAAATTCAGCTGCATTGTAAACAGCTACTTATCAACGCCGATGAAGGCATAGAAATAACGTCAAAACAAGATACTAAGATAACGGCAAAGCAAAAACTGATGTTTAAATCAACGCAAAATACCACTATGAGCGCAGACCAAGCAATTGAGCTCGCAGCAGGTACCAATGCGCAGATAACAGCGAATGCTAATATCAAGGTTAAAGCGACAGCAAAAGCAGACTTTGAAGGCAATATAACCACTGTTAAAGGCAGTTTGACCAACATTAAAGGGGCGCTGGTTAAACTGGGTTAACCAGCGGTAAACCAGGGTGAAAAATATAAGATCAGAGGAAGGCCGGGGTTAGAGGAATAAGCGCATGACTAAAAAAAATGATATTTATCCACTTTATTTACAACAGCTGCAAGGCATACAGACATTTCGTCAGGCCTATCATGGCATGTATCAAACCCAAGCTTTAGAGCAAGATGATCCTGAGCTTAAACGATTAACCGAAGCCATCGCTTATTGCAGTGCTCATGCCCAACATCATGGCCAGCGCACTCTGGTAGCGCAGCAACGTAATTTGCTTGCTCAGATCCATCCTTATATGATAACGCCGTTACCGGCCAAAAGTTTGTTGCAAGTGGTTGTATCAGAAAAACTGCAAGGGTCAATGTTAGTAAAGGCCGGCACTGAATTTCATTTACAAGGCGAAAATGGCCAGTCAGCAATTTTTCAAACGTGTCGGCCTATGCAAGTATTGCCATTGCGTTATACCGGCTTGGAAACTCAGCCGTCGGGTTTACGTGATATTGAAATACATTTGCAGTTTAAAGCGCTGTCAACGCAGACTAAGGCACCTGGTAAGATCCCGCTATTTCTCGATGTCTGTCAGGACTTTCGTCATTCATTGAAACTTTATCAGGCGCTATTGCCGGCCGAGATAAAGGTCTCGTTTGACTTTGCTGATGAAAGCTATCAAGCCGATTTTACTGCGGCTGCGGGCGAATTTTTACCTGGTATGCACCCAGTGGAAACGTGCCGTCAGCAATTTCATTTTCCCAATGCGCAGTTTTGTCTAGAGCTGGATATAGCTGATGCCCCGGCAAATTGGCAAAATTTGACCGTTAACATTAGAGTTAACAAAGATTTGCTGCCCGATTGGCAAGCAGACTACTTTACCCCTTTTTGTGTGCCGGTGATCAATCTACACCACACGCCTGCACAACGACTTCAGGTTGATGGTACTCGGGTACATTATCCTATTTGTCCGCCAGATATTGGTGCTGACTGGGCACTGCATTCGGTGTTAGGTGTATATCAATTACAAGATAAACAAAGAACGCCAATCATGCCGTCGGTGCTTAGTTCGGCGCTGGCAGCACCAGCGTTAACCGCCAACTTTAGTTTATTGATTGATGAGCAAGTAGGTGAGCAACAAAGCACTATCTTGGATATTAATTTACCAAATGCCTTTGCTAAACCCTGTGCTGTTGAGGTTGATGGCTATTGGTTGCAACCAGCATTTAGTTCACATTTATGGCAAAAGATTCAACTAACGCCTTTGGCCATGGATATACCAGGTGTTAGTTGGCAACTGGCTGGCCCTCGGGTGAAACAGCAAGCGGCAATCCAAAAGGTTGATCGGCTAAATGGGTTACTGGCGGTACGCAGCAACGAAGTACTGGCAGCGGAACACATTAATGCCTTGGTCAGTTATATCAGTTTAGAATGGGCAAAAGAATTTGATTTAATCGCCGAACGTTATTTGGGCGCGCTGCCATTAAGCCAGCTGAATCAGTTCGCACTGCGATTGCGATTGTCTAAAACTGACATTGCCCTGGCCGAGTTATTTTTAAGTTATATTAAGCAGCTGATTGCTTGCTGGTTTGCTCCTCAGTCAGTTGAACTTTCACTAGAACTAGTTGAATAGCTGATGTATTTACCCTATTGGCTACTGTTACAGAAATTATTAATGAAAGTTCGCCTGTTGTCAGAAGAACAGCTGTCAGAAAATCAGCTGCGCCAACCAGTCTCAGTGGAGCAGGTCGCCAGCTTGCAGCAACAACTAGTACTATTACTTAACGGCTTTAGGCATAAGCTTGAGGCTAAATTGCAGCAGGGGCAAGTCAGAGACATACTACTACCCGTTGCCTTAGCGTTAGACGAATGGTTGTTGAAAAAGTATTTTCAAGACCGACCACATGACTGGCCGTTGCTGCAAACAAAACTATTTCAACTTGAACATGGTGGTGAGCAGTTTTATCAGTTACTTGATCAACAGCTTACCCGTAGTGAAGTGACTCGTTTTGTTTTGGAGATTTATTACTTTTTTTTGAAAAACGGCTTCTGTGGCATGTATTTTAATGCACCAGATATGCGTGGCCGTTACCTAAAAGTATTGGCTGATAAGCTGACGAGCACTAATCGCTAACTCTTATGATTAACTTTTATGGCTAAACCAGAAGGCTAAACCTTATGACTGATCCCTTATGAATAAACAGAAAGAAAATAATACTCCCGATTGGCAATGGTGTGAAGTGGTGACCTTGGTTAAACAGCTTGCCCTAGAGCTTAAACCGCAACTGACAACGGTGCAGTGGCATACGGTTGAGCTAATGTTAAGGTCGTTATTGCAAGACAGCCAAGAAGCGCTGATGCAGTATTATGCAAAAGCTAATGTTGAAGAGAGTGCTGACGCAACTGAGATTTTGTTTACGCCTGTGCAAGAACAACTGAACTTGCTCGAAGACTATCTGGAAATATGTTTACTTTAAGAACAATAGATCCGACACGGTAAATTTTAATTATGCAAGACAACCAAAAACTACAGGACGAGATCAAAGGCCGACTTCATCAATTTGAACTGTTAGCTTTACTGAGATTACTTGATCATTTAGGTTATCATCAGATCTGGTATCAGAGCAGTGAACAGCTGATCTCAGAGCCACAAATACTTGAAGATATCGCTTTTATTGATCAGCCAGACAATGGACAATCTTTGGTTAAATTAAGCTTAAATATAGGTATGCTGGGGCCGCAAAGCCCTTTACCGAGTTATTTTCTTAAGTTGCGGGAAACACTGCTGCAAAATGATGATGGTTTTATACAATTTATCGGTTTTTTTGACCATATCTTGATCAAACAACTATTTCAGCAATTATTTCCAGAGCTTGCCTTATTCAGTGGCCAAACATGGCCGAACTGGCAAAAACAGTGCTTGTTATTAACCAACCTAAAAGCTGTGCGTAATGTGCATATGATCTTTAGCGCTATTTTTCCTGAATATCACCTCAGCTGCGATTGGCAACAACATTGGCAATATCTATCTCAGCCAGAGCAGCATGGTGCTGAATTGGGTATATTTTTGATAGGGAAAACCCGAGGCTTAGGCGGTGTTGCAGCCAGGCAGGACAAAATACTCAGGGTATGCCTAAGCCAACAAAATTGGCCACTGTCTTTGCCAGAACTGCGCCATCGGTTAGAGCAGCTGGTTTTACCTTTGTTTTCGCCGCTATGGTTACCGATAGAAGTATACCTAGTGGGACAATTACAACCGTTACAATTAACGGAAAATGATCAGCCAAATTGGCAAGATTCGGCTCTGGGTTATCACCCATTACAACCGTCGGCAATGCCCGGTATACAACGCCTGTTTACGGGCAATACTTATCAGGCCGTATGTGATGGATAATTGTGATGATCAACGACAAGTGTTATCAAAAAATCAATCCAAAAGAAATTTATTAAAATGCATACCTACCCGGACAGTTATGATGACAAATAATGATGTTTATCAAAAAATTAACGACGCGTTAACTAAGACTTATAGTTACCCAGAGCGCTTTGATAGCGAAATAGTTACGGTATTATATGCAGCGGCAAACGCGGGACATTTACCGCAAAGCTACCAGCAGTGCCTTGCGTTACTTGAACAAGGGTGTTCAGAGCTTCGCATTATCGTGTTGGCGCTTTACAGCAGTGATTGTTGGTTAACCAAGCAAGGTCTTTTAGCGCTGTTGCTGTTATGTAGGGAATTACTCGATACACCGGCAGCGCAATTAACCGCGCCGGGTGTGCTAAGTACCAAACAAACATTTACGCATTTTTATGATCACCAACTTGCGTGGCTGTTACATAAGATCAATCGCAAGCTCAATTTTTTAGTCGAGCAAAAAAAGCCGGCCTGGTTGAATTTTTTAACCGAGCTTGATCAAGAGTCTTTGCGAATGCTTATCGCTGAGCTTAAGCTATTAGTACAAGCGCTCAACGAACGACAAAGCGAGCAGGCATGCGAACAAGTAAGTAAGCCGTTAGATGATGAGTTCAGTAAAAACAACTCACAAGCGTTACTCGAAGTGCAAGCTTTACTGCAATACTTTGCGGAAATAGAACCTAGCGCGCTAGCGGCTCAGGATCTAACAAGCGATGATGGTGAAGGTCTTGAAGGTAGCGAGAGTAGCGATATTAGTCAAAGCGAGCTTGATAGGCTTTTAGCAGGCGAGGAAGTCGTTGAAAAAGCAGACGTAAACACAGCCTCGTTGTTGCCATCAGCTCAGCAATTAAGTAGCTGTATTGCTTGCAATAGTGAGCAACCAGCTTATGCATTACAACAATTATTAGAAAAGCTGGACTGTTTTCAACGTTTACTCAGCGCTGAAGATCACTTTAAAGCCAGCATTGTTGCCCTTGATATTAATCAGCTGTTAGAAAACTTTGACGCCAAGCTTTATTTTCCCGAACTATTTAGAGCCTTTTTAACCGGCCAAATTCAGCATCAAGCGAGGTTGCAACAGGCACAAATGGCACAGCAACAGTATGATATACAGCCTCTTAGCGACTTATATCATATCGACAGAGCGGCTTTTATGGCGCTAGACAGTGAATTAACCGATCTTGGCATCATGGACGGTCACTAATGTTTAGCGAAAACATTGCAAGCAGCTTAATATTAACCATTAACGGGCAAGAATACACAATTGCCGGTGGTAATATCAAGCAGTGCACACTCAAGTTACGTGCAGATGGTTTTAGTGGCGATATTGAATTTTGCTGCTCGAATGAAGTCAGTGACGACAAACTGATTGACGACTTTATCAGTGATGACTTGGTCTCTATGGAACTTACGCTGGCGCAACACAGTTTTTCTGAGGCCAAACCCGGCGAGGCGATCACCCTAAAAGGCCTTGTCGGGCAGCGGGATGTTGCCGAAGAGCAGTATTTGGCGGTTAACGACAGCCCCATTTTATATCGTCGCTATCGCTGCCAATTTTTCGATGTGGCGCAATTTATCTGGCAGCAGCATTTTCCCAGTGAGCTTTATGTTGATAAAAGTTTAAAAGAGGTACTGCAGGCGCAGATCATTGAGCCGATAAAACTGACTATGGACTGGCCACCTTTAGATGACAGCCACCCAATGATCTGCTTAGGACTCGGCGCGCTTGAAATTTCCTTCTACCAGTTTTTAATCAACTATTTGGCGCAGCAGGGCGGTTACCTGCTTTATAATTATCAACAGCATAGTTATAAAATCTGTGCCGAAAAACCTGAGCCGGCGCAAGAGATCAAGCTAGCACCAGAGCAAGTTGCCAGTGCACGAACCGTTATCGCAGCAACAGATCTGCAAAGTATTAATTTACTTAATGGTCATGTAAGTTTAGCGGCGATTGACTCGGTCAGTGAAAATACACGGCTGCCGGGTGGTAAAGAAAAAGGCGTTAAACAAGACCGCCTGATCATCGCGTCATTAAAACAACAAGCTGAGCAGCACAAGCAAAGAGAAGCGGCTTATCAAACAACACAACCCGCGCAATTGTCACTTGAATTAGCCGCATGGCCGCTAAAACCGATAATACCGGGTATTAAAGTGCAGTTGAAACATCCGTTATGGAATAAAAAGGCATTGGCAGCGCAGCAGGGCATGCGCATTTTTAGCAGTAACATTGAACTCAAGACACTTAACCCTGAACCCCAACAGGATCTTCATATGGCCTTTAGCCAATATCAATGCCATTGTTTTCATCAGGCCGAGGCACTAGACAACAAACACTGGCCCAGAGTCGCGCGTTGCTTAACACCTTTTTTAGTACAAGGGATAATAGTTTCTGAAGCGGGTGATGAAGCCGATAAAACTTATCAATATCAGCATAATGACGAAACTAAACAAAATTTTTACCGGGTTAAGATCCCCTTATGGGATAAAGAGATTCAGATCCATTTTCAACCGGATTTTTTACCACCACATTTTTATTTTCCTTTATACCAAGGCACCCAGGTTGAGCTGGAAATGACCCTGTTTTCCGCGCGTATCACCCAGGTACTGGACTGGGGCGCGCGGGTTTTTTTAGAACAGGACAGTCAAGGCAATCACCTGATCTTTGGTAAAAATGACGAGGATGAAACTCGCTTGAAATATGACTATCAAGACAATAAACCTGTGTTTAGTCTGCAACGAACCAAAGATAAAGATACCGAGTTGGTGCAGTTGGAAGAAGGGAAGATAATTTTCCGTACTCAGGAGCAGGATTAAGATCTTGGCTTTGTGATAGTTTAGTGTTGCTAAGTAAACAAGCGAGACGCGTAAACCCTTCCATGGTGCTTTACATCAGCATCAGGACAATATGCTCCCGGCATTGTCTAGTAAGATGTATCCATACACGTCATGCTGATGAAACTCGATTTTATCACTTTAGCAATACTTCCCTTTAATCAGCATATTGCACTATAGAGAACATTGTTCTGGAACAGAGCCAGTATTTTACAGCAGGATTAACACCTATGTTTACCTTAATAAAGCACAGAGGAAATAGACTATGCCACAAGCCGTGACCATGGGCGCCACTTTGCAATGTAGTTTTGGCGTAGCACCATCAGCCCTGATAGTAACGCCAGAAAATAAGGTATTACAAACCACGCCAGTGGCCAATGTTATCGATCATGTGCCGTTTAAAAATATCTTGCCGTTTGCTATGTGTACCTCACTGGCTAACCCTATGGTTGCCGCAGCCACAACGGCGGCATTGGGCGTATTAACACCTATGACTTGTATTCCGATGACCATGGCACCTTGGTTGCCGGGTTCGGTGACTGTGTTAATTGGTAATATGCCGACTTTGAATAATAGCTGTAAATTGCTTTGCAACTGGGGTGGCTGTATTAGTGTGGTCAATCCGGGGCAGATACCGGTGCAGGTGAAGTGAGTATTTTCAATGGAATTAAAATAATTTTAATTTATGGATGTCCCTTCTTACTCAAAAAACAAAACCAGACCCCAGAACTTCCAAAACTAAAAACAAAGAGGCGAACAACCTATGCCAAAAAATATTATTCTACTGGCGGATTCTAGCACCTGTACTAACGCAAAAACGATAGCGTACTATCTGCACCATGCTTATAAGAACAAGGGTGCGAACATAATCCTATATGATTATAAACTCAATTGCTTATACCTCTATCAGGAACAACAGAAACAATTTGTGCAACGACAAAATAATAATACGATAAACATAACAGACTACATAAAACACAAACTAAATGTGTTTAGGGAATGTAATAACACAGCAACATATCTAAGAGTGCTACAAGAGATCAAAAAGCTAACAAAAGTGAAGGAATCTACAACAGCATTGAACGTGGATGCTCTTGCTGACTATATCGTTCTCAAGAGCTGTGGGATAATAAAAAGTATTATGACAACGTTGGGAGGTGGCCAGAATGACAATTGCTTCGTGATTGCGCCAAATGGGCGTAATGTACCGTACCCACTGTTAACCTTCGGACATAAACTGCAATACCAGGGTGACAATGTAAACTATACGCACAAGAGGAAAAAAAATAATCAGGGAGTAAAAAAGAAGTTCAAGATTAATACAACGGACGACGAAGCTGATGATGCGATATGTACATTGACTGAAATATATCTGTGTAAAGGAATCATTGATAGCCCTGGTGTAAAATATTTTGGTAATTGTTATGGTGCTCAGATTATGTGGGTTGCCTTGGGGGGCGGGGTCACTAGCTTTAAGCGAGATCCCAGCGGGGCCCGGCAGCAGACCATGGTGGAGAAAAGTGCGTACGATCAGGATACACATTATAATGTAAACTGGGGTAACGGGGTGTATTTATCTGAAAACGTAACGAAAAATAAACATCCATTGAGTGAGATGTACGGATCGATATTCGATAATAACAACTATAATAAGGTGGAGTATAACACTGACTATCATCACAACTATTTAATGATAGACATAGCCAGCACCCACAATAACGAATACATACGAACGGCTGTTCATGAACTGGCAGGAAAGATCAACAACTATTCCCTTACTAACAATCCTAATACGTATCTGAAAAAAATAAAGCGATATTCGGGTAACTACGAACGAGATGAAGATAGCAGGATAACAAAAACTAACAAAAGGTGGGCATGGGTGGGGATATATGGGTATCAGGATAGAATATTCGGCTTTCAGGGCCACCCTCTTTATCATATCACTAAATATAGCGCAGGGTGGAACGTCGAAATCACAGGTTATGAAAACATGGGTGATAATAGTAATAGGGTTGAAAATACGAAACATGAGGAGACGGCTAAATTTGTGTGGGAGGATGTATTCAAATTCGGATGATATTTATAAAACAAAGCTGGCCCCCATAAACTGGTAATGATGTTCATCTAAATCAATCTTTTTTATAAACAATGAACGATATGGGACACCCAACGATTGGTAAGCATTCGGTCATGAAACTATAGTTATGATTACTGATTAGTTGCTCGATTGAGGTAGCATTATGACTCAAGCCCGAAGTCGCCAAATCTCATTGCAAGATACTTGTTATTACCATTTAATTTCAAGTTGTGTCCGGCGTGCCTTTCTCTGCGGTGTTGATAAGTACGATCACAAAAGTTATGAACATCGTTGGCAATGGATGGTTGGTAGAATTCGTTTTCTTTGCTCTGTTTTTGCGATTGATATTGCAGCTTATGCTGAAGTAGGAAAGCGGGCAAATCAGTTGCTTCATAATACCTTTGAAAACATAACCGTGGTAAGAACACAGCTGTTTGTGAAGTGGCGAGGTAGAAGCGATCTATACGAAATTGCCCTCAACATATTTGGGGTAGGTAATGTTTAAAGAAATGCCGTTGTCGTAAACCAAATGATGTAGATTAAACAACAGGCTGAGCATTACCGATTTGTTTGTCGCAGTGATGTCAATTCGTATTATGCAACTATCAAATATTACTAAAACAATTTATCCCCGATGATGATGTGATAGTGCTTATTCAACGAATGTTATCACGGCTGGATGATGTTAATGGACATTTATTGCTTGCTGACATTGGCATTAATAAAGGTAACCCAATGACACCTTTATTAGGCGCGGTATACTTGAAAGTGTTGGATGATGCTGTTGGGGATTATTGTCAGCGCCATGGTTTGAAATATTACCAGCGTTTGCGGCGGGTTTATAAAGAACAGGATGACTGGCTAATCCTTTGTAAAACAGGTAATCATACCAATTGCACTAATTAATTACCCATCTTCAAATGGTCTAAACCTACAATTTCTGCGTTGCGTTCAATCCCAATAGCCAGCTATTGCTCAATCACGCGCCTTGAACTTGAAAATTTATGCTCATTGAATTTTGATCACTAAATTAATCCAAATGGTATCAGTTACGTACTGCGGTTGATGAGCCGGTGTTTGGATGAGGTGAAACAAACAGTACATCTCCTAAGTTTTAATAAAGAGCAAACTTATATTGGGAGGATTAAAGATGAAGTTTTACTACGGGCGTCCTGCCCTTCACCCTTCGGGCCAGCTAAAGCTGTTCAGAATTGTCCTAGACAATATTGTGCCTTTTTGGGATACAGGATAGGTGAGCAATCACCACAAAGCTTATGCCTTGCATGGAAAACCTGGGCAAATCATTTTGCCTTTTCGTTTACAAAGAGTCAGCAGCTTTATGAGCAGGGTGCGGGGGGAAAACCGCATTGCTCTTCCTTTATAGGTGAAGAGGTGAAACGGTGGTTGGTGTGGGTTAGGAGTGGGGTGAAAATAGAGCTACCAGAAGTGATAAGACAGAGGATGGCAAGTGACTTGGGGAAAATGCTAAAGCGCTTTAATTTATGGATGTCCCTTCTTATCAGCGGCAGAGTGAACATGAACTTTATCGGGGAACTACAGCTATTCTACACGCGCTACTGCCCGTAGACTCATTCTGCGATGCAATTTATATACTGGCAAATGTTTTTGTGCTGTTTTTATGGGTAGGGCTGCAATTAGAGAAAAAATGATATTGAATATCTCCTAGTTCCTTTTTATTTAAAAGCCAAATTACGTCTAATAGTGACGTGCGATTAAGAGAGTACAATTTTATGAACATAATAAGCGTAGGAACGGAGTTGGAGATCAAGGGACTGCGGGTGGCGTTCTTTATTCCGGGAATGCAGAACGGGCAAAAGACATATCACTTACCGTCGTTTGGTAGCGCTGTAGAACTAGACAGCAACCATTTGGAAATTATTAGTGATGTAACCGCTAGCATTATCCCCTTCCGTTACAACACACATCTCACAATTATGATCGTGCGCGAAATTCATCGACAATTGAAAAACGATAAAAGTGGCACAACAAAGCATATAGTAACCGGCCTATATAAAACTACAGTGGATAAGGAAACATTCGCCAAAAAATGCGTGAAGCTGAATAAAGACCAGTCATTAACATTACAGGACAGTAAACCAATGCCATTTGTGTCCAAAGATATCAATATTCTATGGGCGAAGCCACAAATAACGGTCGGAGTTGCGAGAGGAAAACTATGCCCATTTATGCTAAATGTGATTTACAACAACTACACCAATCAGAGTGGGATGTGGATAGCGAGCGATCCTTATGGCGATAAGGCTAGTGCGAACAGACCCTTGGAGGCTGGAGTCTTTATTGACGAAGCTGTGCGTGACTGGGTGACAACCCTCATCGGGTATGGGGGGAGAAAAAATAAACAGGGCTTGTGGGCACCGTATCCTGATAAACGGAACATCGTGTCACGATCTATATACAGCCAAACGGATCCAGGGGGACTATTACTATTAACTCTAGTCATTATTGGGTTCTTGCACAAAAGTCCCAAAACACTCAGATACTTTAAAGGCTGCCTATCTATCCTACCGCGTACTTCACTCGGTCAGGTATACGACGCACTGAGCGAAAGTGACAAACACGAATATGTACGGCTGGTCAATCTGTGGGCCAATGGGGTGGGAGAGTCTGGAGGACTTCCTCGAGTCCTAGTACTCAAAAGCGAAAAAAAGAACCTGGATGTGGTGGAAGCAATAAAAAGCATCCATGACGAAACAAAACGCAAGCACAAAACTAGCTGTAGGCTACAAAGCAAGGAAGTATATGACCTCTTCGCGATCATTGGCGATATGAACACCATGGGTGAGTACAAGATCACTAACAGATATGGGGACACGTCAGGCTTATTTGAGATAAGACGCAGTCCATACCTCGATCTGAACACTGGTGACGGGGCGGACGGTTGGTACCACGCAGTTTTCGAGGCGCTCAACGCTAACAGCTCTGCGGCTATAAATAACCTGAAAAAGGTACTGCCAATAAGTGGCATCTGATCTGAATGGCACTTAGTTAAGCTGTAACCTAATGAAAATTAATACTTTAGTTAAGTAGCATGTAATGGAAAATATATATAAAAATCAGAGTTGAACCTCAGGTATTTAAACTACAGAAGGTGCCGAGCCACGAAACACTGAAAGTTATAATAAAAATGGCAATACAAAAATCATAATATTTTCATTTAAATCAAACATTAACGGCTTAACTAAGTGCCATTCGCATCTGATCTTTTCTAGATCGACTAGCCGGTACACTGATCAAGCGTGAAGGAGAGAAACAAGATAAACACCTGCTTCATAAATATTTGTGAATCACTGAAGGTTAAATGTTTACGTCAGTTGCTTCACAAGACCATTGCTTTTAGTTTGTGATTATCAAAGAAATACACCTATTAAGCGTTAGAAAAAAAACCAATGAATTACCTCGAACCAAGGGAGGACGAACGGATGGGAATAACTGTAGACTCGATGTGCGTGAAATATAAAATAGGCCTAACACATACCGACGGGGCAACTACTAGAGATATATATAAGCATTTATTAATTGACATAAATCGAATACTACTGAGACTTGAGATGGTACCTATATTGTATGGTAGCGCAGCATTGTGGCTTGAAGGTACGCCAAGGATAGACGGGACTGCGAAATTGGTGATGAAAGATTTGGATATCGCTATAAGACACGATGCACCCTTAAATCTGATGAGGTTACGTGGCACTATAGGTGAGTGGAGCCACAAAGACGTCCTGCTCGCACTTCACGGGATCTTTTGCATGCACCTTAATAGCTACGCTGAATTCTTCCAATTAAGAGACGACAAAAACGCCGGCGGTAATGTTTACGTGACTCCGCAGGGGACAATGGAATTTGTAAGCAACGATACGGAAGTCCAGTTTTCCCTTAGCTTAAAAAATGACGAAGATTACTATTTCTTATTAAATCTAAGCCATCCGCAAAGAATATTAAATAATCATAGTGATGATGAGGGCAATTACGTGCTAATGACAGGCATGAAATATACTAAAGCTCGTTTGTTAGCGCCGGACGGCATTATCGAACGAACATTGTTTCGTGATGACAAAACTATCAAAATAATAAGCAACATCTGTGTGGCTGTGTCGTGCGGACACCTGTATCGATCGTACGTCATCAACAAAATTGAGAAAACGATAAAAAACCCAGCAAGATTAATGCGCGAGATGGGAAGACTAGTCGGAACGATGGGAGCGTTGAGTGATGGAGCAAGGACAAGTGTAGCGGGACCTTTTCATAAAGGCCAAGTCATACCTACTCCCTACGACGTGGCCCGGTTAAGAATAGAAACAGCTGGTATCAAAGGATATGTTGCCATACATTCACTAATGACGGAAAATTTCAGAAAACATGACATTAGCACTGGATTAACATTAAAATATGGACAAGATACCTATGCGAATCGGCGATTCTTGGGCGATGACCCCTATATTGAAGAGCATACTATGACACCTAAGATAATAAAAAAACGAATCAAACACTTTACGCGAAAAGGGCCTCGTAAAAACATAAAAGGACTAATGACAGCCGGAATGTCGATGGAGCCCATTATTAATAAAAGCTTCAACCGGCTGAACTTAAAGACCACTCCACACCACACTCGACTAAGAACCTATCTTGAGAAGACAGTAAACGATGCGCGAATTGAAATGCTTGCGTATTTGATACATACCTGTGATGTGGTGAAGATAAACATAGAAAATTGTAAGTGGGTTGAGGTGGATAACCAACGCAGAGCCTCAGATTTAGAAGCAATCTATTTAATAAGCTGTGATTTAGAAGAAGTCCTACATCGATACGCGCAATAGTTACAAATAGGGCAAAAAATTGTGTGGTCAAATAACCCCTAAAGGATGAAGCTTCGCAAACACTGGTAGAATAAATAACATATTTTATAAATATACGCCATTTTATTATTGCGTTTTTTTAAAGTAAAAAAAAGATCGGGACACCCAACGATTGGCAAACATTTGATCATGAATCCATAGTTAATATTACTCATTAGTTGCTCGATTGAGGTAGCCTTATGGCTCTAACCCGAAGTCGCCAAATTTCATTGCAAAATACCTGCTATTACCATTTAATTTAACCTTGTGTCCGGCGTGCCTTTCTCTGTGGTGTTGATAAGTACGATCACAAAAGTTATGAACATCGCCGGCAATGGATGGTTGATAGACTTCGTTTTCTTTCCTCTGTTTTTGCGATTGATATTGCCGCTTATGCGGTGTTGTCAAACCATTACCATATTGTTGCACATGTTAATGAAGCTCAGGTGCAGGCTTTGTCTCAAGGATACTGGTGTCGGCGTTGGTGCCAGCTTTATTGTCTTCATCCTTTGGTAGCACGCTGCTAATCAGGCTAATGTACAACGTCGGTTGAAATTTACTGAACAAGGTTGTGTGTCACAAACAACGACCTGCGCCTAAAGCCATACTCTTTTTACACACTATCGATAATCACTTAAGTCTTTCATTCAAGGAACCCTTTTATGAGTACTACTCAGGTAGGATCTATTACCTTAATTAATTTAACCCTAGACGAGTTAATCATCTCGGTTAATTCACAGCAGGTAACCCATGTATTGCCTGGAATTGAGCGACGCTCGCTGATCTTGGTCGAGGGGGCAACGTCGCCCGTGCCAGCTGATGCGCAAGTTGCCTATGGGTATCACCCCGTGTATCGCACTTTTTTGCGCTCGGTCGACCCGAGGCCTGGCTACTTTAATCAGGGCATCAATACCGTTTGTGTTGAACAACGGCATAAAGGCTATCTACGTGAATATCATTTTTCACTGGGCAGCGAACCCGGACAAAATGTCGATACCTCAGCGACCCTTAGCATTAGTTATGATGCGTTTATTGTCACTGGCCCAGCAGGTAAAAATTGGTTTTCAGCGCTGGCCGAGCAAGAAAATCCTGAGTTGTTGCCTTAGTGATTCAACATTGATGACTAGGGGCTATCTCTGGCAAAAAAACATAAGCCGTATACCTAAATTCCCTTAATACCTTTAACGCATTGAATCGCTAGGTCCTTCAAGACACTAAGTTAACAGATTAATTCAGCGCAGGCGTAGCGCGGCCGAATACTATATCTGCAGATTAGACCTGTACAACAGTACACCTAAAGTGACACCCCTAGTAAACGAAATTCAATCATCTCTGCATTGAGCAGGGCTTTAATGCCCAGCCCTGTGCGGGGAGAAAATCCTGTGCAATTTTTGGCTGTTTTTAAGTCGGCGTTATTTAAACGGTAACTGTTAGTGCTTAGCTGTTAGCAGCACGTATTACCCATAAAAAGTCGACACGGTTTATAGCCCAGGAAAAATATTTTACAAAACCCTCCCTAATGTCGGGGAATAACCAAAAGGAAGCACAACAATGTCTAATGAAGATACAAGACAAACCAATAAATCGGTCGGCTCTATCACTATGGTCAATATGACCGGGAATGAGGTGGAAGTCTGGGTAAATTCAGATCGAACATCTCATATTATCCCGAGAATGACCAGTGATCTGACTGATTATCGAGAAACAGACCCGTCGCCTGTCAACGCGAACGGCGACGGGGCTAAAGGGTTTAACCCGACCACTATGGTATTTTTGCGTACCATAGAGCAGCGTGCCAGTTACTTTCACAACAATTCCATCGAATCAGACGATGAGAATGTGGTGAAAATTGATATTGGCGGTCGAGAAGTTACCTACGGATTTAAAATCACCGGGGCAGGAAACCAGGTGCTTAAAAATTCTGGAGTGATGACCATTAACCGCTCTTCAATTACCATTTCGGCCCCAGACGGCGATATTTGGCATGAAGCCACGGTAAAAGAAAAGTAAACGGCGACGTTAGAAAGCTTAAGGCATTAACATTAAGTGAACATATGCACTACTTATAGCTGTAATGTTTTAGATTTTTAGCTAGCCACTCACCGGGACAAAACCTAACGTCAAGCATACAGCTTGCCGCTTAAATCCAAGGATTTAGTCCCGAGTATTTTTCAACATTTCAATACGGGCGGTTTTAACTACTGAATGTAAGTTTAACAGCCAAATTAATCTTATTCCTTAATGTTGTTTACTTAAGGAAATACTAAAGGAAAATTTATAATGACAATCCACACAAATAAGTCGGTTGGTACCATGACAATGGTTAATTTAACAGGCAATGAACTGGAAGTATGGGTGAACTCTAAACGCACCTCTTTTCTTATTCCTGAGATGACACATGGTAAGAAAACTTTTAAAGAACAAGATTATTCACCGGTTACCTCTGAGGATTTGGGTGAAGATGTAGGGTTTAAACCCGCGACTAAAACGTTTTTGCGAGCGATGGAAAATCGTCCAGGCTATTTTCACACAGGTACAAATTATGTGAAAATAGATCAGGGTGGAGTGCCAACCGAGTATGAATTTGAGATCACCGGGGTTGATGGACAAGTATTGTGTAATTCTGCGACGATCACCATTACACGTTCTTCGTTTATTGTTGCTGCACCTAACGGAAAAATATGGTTTCAATCTACAGACACCAATGATTCTGGGGCGCAGGAGTTATTGAGGAAAAATCATAATTAACAATTAAGTTGTTATTTAGCCCCTTTTAATTTGAGGGGCTATTATAACTAAATATTATAACGAAAATTTTTTCTTACTGATTTAAGGCAGAGATACCATGCGTGTTGGGATCATTACTTTGGTCAACCTATCTTTGACCGATGTTTATGTTTATATTAATCATACTAATCCTCGTAGTGCCTTACACATTGCGCCAATGGCGCCCGCTGAAGTTTGTCAACACTTAACGAAAGTTGTAAGTCCATTGCCCGGCAGTCATGATCCTCTATTCCAGTCCATTCATATTTTACGCTCACCGGACAGTTTTACCTTGACCAACTCATTTGGTCGAAACAATACTCTAATAATTGAATTTGATGGTGTTTATTATCGTTGTGAGATCCCTATCTGTGAAAAAAAATACCCGATTATATTGCCGATGATCATGGCCTTGCACCCTCAATATATGAGCCTTGAAACGCCATGTGGCTATGATGTATGGCATGCAGATAACAATACCTTGTCTGAGCCGGTTAAGTTGTTTAGTGAAGGCTCATAAAATTAGATAAAAAGTATTGAACGGCGTTGAGCCGTTAAATTCATTCTCAATTCCCATAATCCATTTAATAAAGAGCAGCAAAGATATTATCTTTTCTGCTTTAAAGGCTCAACTAATGACCGACCCTTACTTGTTTGCCCGTATGCCAATTTTACCTACAGAAGGTGAATTCCCCTTTGCTTATGAAATATTGTTACGAAACTGGCAAGGCATTGATCTATCTGTATTCAATCAATATCCAAATTTGTATACCGAATTTTCTTACCCTATGTGGCAAGCCATCTATCAGCTTGATAGCGCCAAACGATGTCGAAAAGAAGGACAAAAGTTATTTGTAAATATGACGTTAGCACAATTACTGTCTGAGGGTAGCTTGTGGTTCTTAAAGGATCTTGACCGCCAGAAATTTCGCTTAAATAACTTTGTTATAGAGTTTACCGAACATGACTTTATCAATGCACACGAGTCCACTGCTTTAATTGAACGTATGTTGTTATTTAAATGTTTTGGTTGCAAATTTGCCATTGATGATTTTGGCTGCCAATCTTCGAACTTCAAACGAGTGTTTGAATTAAAACCCGATTACTTAAAAGTTGACCGAAGTTTACTCAATAAAATTGATAACAGTCCAGAGCAACAAAAACAGTTAAGAGCATTGGTTAAATTTTGCCATGAGCTAAGTATTCAGGTGATTGTCGAAGGTGTGGAAACTCAGGCGCATTTAGACATAGTAAGGTCATCTAAATCAGACTTTTATCAGGGATTCTATTTTGGCTTACCTGAGCCTATCTTAAAAACGTCTATTGATTTGATCAAGGAGTCACAAGAAAATGAGAGTGTTTCTCAAACAGAGTGAAGAATTAGGCGCCATGGTACAGCATGTCGCCGATCAGGGAGGGTCGATCTAGGCTGTCGAAATATGACCATTACGCAGCCCTTATATTTACCGGTTTATGGCTTTCATTACCATTGAAAAACGTCTGCCGTTTTTTACGCATAGTGTAGGGGATATTATTTTCCTCCCAGTCTTTTACATCTTTCTGACTTGCTTGTTCGAATGCCTGCTTAATCACTATTTCATCTATATTCCCACAAAGTGCAGGAATTAATAGGGCGGTTCGATTGATGTCTGCATGTGAGCTTCGTTCGATAACATGTTTGAACTTGCCAAAAAGTGATTCTACGATGTCGCTACTAACCAATAATGGATGAGCTGTGATTTTCTTTTGAATAGTAATATGTTGTTTTAGCCAGCATTGTAGTCGTTTTCTTACTACTGAACGTCTGGACAATTGATTTAAAAATTCAAAACATTGTTCATAACTCGTTTGATTAAGTCCGTTGTTTTTCAGCGTTTCCATGACATCTGATACTACTTTTGCTGTATTGGCAAAGCTTTTGATGAAGGGTTTTAACTGGTTAAAACCGGGCAATGCGTTACGTAGCCTTTCAAGTACACTCCCTTTTTTTGCTACGCCTTTAACCGCAAATGACTTCAGCATCTTACCGCCCCATTTGCCTAATTTACTGATGCTGAGAAAACGCGCCTTTGCACGCAGCTTCGGCGGAATTAGATAGGCTAAATTTGTTTGCCGTAAACGACTTGCTCCTTTACTGGTTAGCTCCGTGAAATCTTTATAGCCCTTACTGTCTTTGTACTGAGATTTTAACGCTGTTGCCATCACATGCCCGATATCTTCAATGACAGGTATCGTAATGTTTTGTTTTTGTGCGTATAACCTTACTTAAAAAATGTAGAAAGATAGTATATAATATTAATTTTTGAGGGTATAGCAAAGGGCTTACACTTCGAACATTTGTTTTAGGGATAGGTAATGTGGATGGACTTATTGATATTAACCATTTTTAAAAAGAAACTCCTCATTACCTATTTCTGTGATTATAAGGGAAGGACCGTGAAAATAACACTATTAAAAACTCAAGTTTCGGAGTTGAAAAATGAAGAAAATACTGATTTAACTGGTTGATATGTAAGGATGTGAAGGCCTTTTTATGGTAAAATACTTG
>SPKZ01011331.1_pt1 | contig 28591 bp, 20 predicted proteins | sample 2456571 | NCBI WGS metagenome assembly SPKZ01 (sample SAMN11192286, study PRJNA482655) | marine metagenome | biome: ENVO:00000447; feature: ENVO:00000244|ENVO:00000211|ENVO:00000569|ENVO:00002023; material: ENVO:00002151; isolation source: ocean water from marine abyssalpelagic zone ... | reverse complement strand
TGGCGGAGTGGACGGGACTCGAACCCGCGACCCCCGGCGTGACAGGCCGGTATTCTAACCAACTGAACTACCACTCCGCGATATTTTGTTTACTCAGAGATTTTCTTTATAAAAGAACTCTATACCATTAAATAAATAATGGTGGACGATACTGGGCTTGAACCAGTGACCCCCGCCTTGTAAGGGCGGTGCTCTCCCAACTGAGCTAATCGTCCGTCTCTGTGGGTGCGTATTATAGGGAGATCCAAAAAGCTGTCAACATAAAAACCACATAATTTACTAATTATTTTAAAATAACGTACTGTTTGATTTATTTTTATCCATAACGAGTATTTTGTCTGCAATTACACCCATCTGTAAGCCGTTTAAATGTAAAATAGTAAAAACAAAGCGCTATATAAAGGCCAATTTATAGCAATTGTAGGGATGAATTGACTAATTCATTATTTCATTTGGTATAACTTAAGCACAGTGATAAAATGTCGCCAATTTTTAAGACCTAATTATCGCATTGAGCTCAAGTTGGCTCTATCGCGTACAAAATTGAGAAATTTATGACTTTAACAACTCGTTTTGCTCCTAGCCCTACCGGCTATTTACATGTTGGTGGTGCTCGTACTGCTTTATATAGTTGGCTTTATGCACAAAAAAATGGTGGTGACTTCATTCTACGTATTGAAGATACTGATATAGAACGTTCTACTCAAGCTTCAGTTGATGCCATTATGGATGGTATGAACTGGTTGAACCTTGAATGGACTCATGGTCCATATTTTCAAACTGAACGTTTTGACCGTTATAAAGAAGTAATAGAACAATTACTTGACTCAGGTAATGCTTATCGCTGTTATAGCACCAGCGAAGAAGTCGATGTGATGCGTGAAGAAGCTAAGGCAAAAGGCGAAATAGAAAAATATAATGGCTTATGGCGTGACCGTACCGATCATCCAGCGGATAAACCCTTTGCTATTCGTTTTAAAAACCCGCTTGATGGTAATGTTGTTATTAAGGATATGGTTAAAGGTGACATTACTATTAGTAATGAACAGTTAGATGATTTAATTATTGCCCGCAGTGATGGTACGCCAACATATAACCTAACGGTAGTGGTTGATGATTGGGATATGAAGGTTAGTCATGTGGTTCGTGGTGACGATCATATCAGTAATACTCCTAAGCAAATTAATATTCTAAAAGCCTTAGGTGCAGACTTACCTGAGTATGCCCATCTTCCGATGATACTAGGTGATGATGGCAAACGTTTATCTAAACGCCATGGCGCCGTTGGTGTGATGCAATACCGTGATGATGGTTACTTACCGGAAGCCTTACTAAACTACTTAGTAAGATTGGGCTGGTCACATGGTGACAAGGAAATTTTCTCTCGTGAAGAGATGATTGAATTGTTCGACTTGAAAGATTGTAACCGCGCACCATCAGGATTTAATACCGATAAACTTATTTGGGTTAATCAGCATTATATGAAAACGCTTGCCCCTGAATATGTTGCTGAGCATTTAGCATGGCATATGAATGACCAAGGTATTAATACTGACAATGGTCCAGCGTTAACTGAAATAGTTAAAATACAAGCAGATCGTGTTAAAACCTTAAAAGAAATGGCTGAAATTTCACGCTACTTCTTTGAAGATTTTTCTGAGCTTGACGCCAAAGCGGTGAAAAAGCATTTGCGTCCAGTTGTTAAAGAGCCGTTATTATTAGTGAAAGCAAAATTAGCCGCGTTAACTGATTGGCAACCGGCACTTATTCATGCGGCAATTAATGATACCGCAGCAGAGCTAGAAGTAGGTATGGGCAAAGTTGGTATGCCGCTGCGTGTTGCGGCAACGGGTGGCGGTAACTCGCCATCACTTGATATTACTTTAGCCTTGTTAGATCAAAGCAAAGTGTTAGCAAGAATTGATCAAGCCATCCTGGTAGTAGAAGCACGAATTGCCGCTAGTTAATGAGCTCTCTAATAATAAGCTTAATGATAAGTATAACTACTTTACCTAAATGTAGGAGAATGCCTAGTGCAATTTAGTGATTTTGGTCTAGATACCTGTTTAATGAATACTGTTGCTCATCTTGGTTTTAGCGAGCCAACACAGATTCAGCAACAGGCTATTCCTGCGGCGATGGCGGGGCATGATTTAATTGCTTCGTCGAAAACAGGCTCAGGTAAAACATTGGCGTTTATCATTCCTGCGTTGCAGCGGTTATCTAAAAACCGTGCGTTGTCAAAACGTGACCCGCGCGTTGTTATTTTAACGCCAACACGTGAATTGGCCAAACAAGTGTTTAGCCAATTACGCTTGTTTACTGCCAATACTCAATTTAAAGCGGTGTTGATCTTAGGTGGTGAAAACTTTAACGACCAAGTTAAAGTGTTAGAGAAAGATCCACATTTTATTGTTGCTACGCCGGGTCGATTGGCTGATCATTTAACTCAAGGTCACTTCTATTTAAATGGTTTAGAGCTACTTATTTTAGATGAAGCGGACCGTATGCTTGATTTAGGCTTTAGCAAAGAGCTAGGGCAAATAAATAAGGCAGCCGATCACCGTAAACGTCAAACATTACTATTTTCTGCCACCTTAGATCACGCACAAGTGAATGAGTTTGCCACTGAATTACTCAGAAAACCGAAGCGAATTGCAATTGATGCCGGGCACACTGAACACGTTGATATTAGCAAACGCTTTTACCTCGCCGATAATCTCAGCCAAAAAGAAGCACTATTACATCACTTTTTAGCGACAGAAAAATCGCAGCAAATTATTATTTTTACTGCGACACGCAGCGATACTGATCGTTTAGCTAAGCTACTAACGGATACGGATCTTAATGCGGTTGCCTTAAGTGGTGACTTAAACCAAGGCCAACGTAATCTGATCATGGACAGCTTTGCTAAAGGTAAGCATAAAATATTAGTGACTACCGATTTAGCCTCGCGTGGCCTTGATTTAGTTAACGTGTCCCACGTGATTAATTTTGATATGCCAAAGCATACTGAAGAGTTTGTTCACCGTATAGGACGAACGGGGCGTGCGGGAACTAAAGGTGATGCTATTTCGTTAGTGGGTCCTAATGACTGGTTAAGTTTTAAAAATGTTGAAGCTTTTTTACAGCAAAAAATCACCTTTACTAAAGTTGAAGGGATTAAAGTTAAATTCAAAGGCTTAAAACCGAAAAAAGCTAAAGTAGTAAAAGCAAAACGTGATGCGGTCAAAAGTAAAACACCTGCGGATACTAGACCAAGAAAAGTGATTAAAAAAACCTTCCTTGAAGAAGATGCAGGCGCAATGAAAATTATTAAACGTAAAAAGCCTTTAACACCGCAGCAAATTGAAGATGCTACTGTGGACGAAGAGGAGTAATACCAATTGAAGTAATGAATAGACTCATTCATTATTTTATTTGGTATAATACTCAGGCGTAAAAATATCGATAAAAAGGCAACGTGAGTTGCCTTTTTTAATACCTTAATACCTTTAATGTCATTTCTGCTTAAGCGACTGAATTATCCATACTCAGACTTATACTCAGACTTATACTTTCAAAATAAACAACAAAAAATTAATGTTCTGTATTATACTTAATTAAATATTTTTAAAAAAATCAACATTTTATGATAAATTTTTTTTATATTGAAGACGAATATAGATTACCTCGCTCTATTATTATCGCCGTTGTTGCCATTTGTGTTATCCCTTTTCTTTTACAATTAATTGGCGCTGATTTTGGTAATGCTGTTCACGTACCGACAACGGTTCCTGCATCGATAGTTTCTCAAGTGACAACCGATGATATGTTTTATCAATTATCGGGTGGCTTTACTCATGCATTGCTTGAGTGGACCGCATTTAGTGCGGCAATTTTCGTGGTATTATTGGCTTTTTGTCATTATTCCATCACCAATGATATTACCACGCCTGTTATTGGTGTCGCCTTGTTTTGCGCCGGCGCTATGGATGCCTTTCACACCTTAGCTGCGACCAGATTAATAAGTGCTGTTGCTGAAAATAAAGATTTAATTCCCTTTACTTGGGCATTATCTCGTGTTTTTAATGCTGTTATTATGATTGTTGGTGTTGGCATATTTTTGTCTGGTAGAAAAATAACTGCAGATAAAGGTTTCAGATTTATTATTATTATTAGCCTAGTCTTTGCATTAATTGGCTATTTGTTGATCTACTTTGCAGCAACCAGTTATAACTTACCGCAAACGCAATTTCCTGATGCAATTATTCGCCGTCCCTATGATGTTGTGCCATTGGTACTATTTCTATTTGCGGGCTTAGTTATTTATCCATTATTTGCTAAGCGTTATCCTAGTATTTTTGCCACGGCCTTATTGTTAAGTGCCTTACCGGAAGTTGCGGTGGAACTGCATATGGCCTTTGGCTCTCAACGATTGTTTGATAGTGACTTTAATATTGCTCAATTTTTAAAAATTATTGCCTATGTTATCCCTTTACTTGGGCTGGTTTTAGATTATGTACAAACTTATAAAACTCAAATAGAACATCATGAGCAGTTAAAAGATACTCATGAAAAGTTAAATACCAAGGCATTAGAATTAGATCGTATCAATTCAAGATTAACGCAATCTAATGCTGAATTAGAAAAGTTTGCTTATATCGCTTCCCATGACTTACAAGAGCCGTTACGAAAAATTCAAGCGTTTGGTGATCGCCTGCATAAACGAAGTGAAACATTTGATGATGAAAAGTCTATTGATTACATTGACAGAATGCAAAAATCAGCAACACGAATGCGTAGTTTAATCGATGATTTATTGAGGTTTTCTCGAGTGGGTAGTGAAGATTTTACCTTAAAAGAGACAAATCTAAATGAGGTGTTAAATCAGGTGCTTGACGATCTATATCTAAGTATTGATGAAAAATCGGCGCAAATAAAGTTTGAAAAACTACCGATTATTTTAGGGGAAAGTAGTAAACTATATCAAGTATTTTTAAACTTATTAACCAACGGGCTTAAATTTTCCAAAGCCAATCAAGCGCCAATTATTACGATAACTAGTCAACAAGTATTGAAAGAAAGTATAAAGTATTGGCAAATTAAAATACAAGACAATGGTATTGGCTTTGAACAAGAGTACGCCGATAAAATATTTGAAGTTTTTCAACGTTTACATGGCCGTAGCCAATATCAAGGCACAGGTATTGGTTTGGCAATATGTAAAAAAATTATGGAAAAACACAATGGTATGGTATACGTTGAGTCAGAATTGGGTAAAGGTGCATGCTTTATTTTATTATTCGAAATATAAAACTAAGGATTTATTTAAGGAAAATCTATGAATGAACGTTTAACCCCAATAAGAATACATATGTGTGATGATGATCCAGATGATCAATTGTTGGTGAATGATGCCTTAGAGGAAGCTCGGCTGGGTAATCCAATCGATTTCACTAATAATGGCAAAGAGCTGTTACAGTATTTAAACCGCGAAGGTGAATATAGCCACTTAGTTGACCAAGCACTACCAGGGTTAATTTTACTGGATTTAAATATGCCGGTAATGGATGGCAGAGAAGTGCTAAGTAAAATAAAACAACACGAAAAATTTAGATCAATTCCAATAATTGTCTTAACCACTTCAAAAGCGGAAGCCGATATTGCTCGAACTTATGATATGGGGGTGAATTCTTTTATTATGAAACCAGTCTCATTCGATAGCTTAGTAGAAATGATCAAATCTGTGACGGATTATTGGTTTCATTTAGTTTCTTTACCAAAGAAATAATTAAAAATGAACAAATATTCTAAATTTAAAATTCTTATTGTTGAAGATGATGAAGATGATTACGTCTTACTCGAGGAACTATTAATCGAGGCAATCGGTGATGTTGGCGCTATCCACTGGGCAGAGGATTTTAAGTCTGCTCAAGCTAAAATAGCAACAGAGCACTTTGATTTTTATTTTTTGGATAACCGCTTAGGCGCTGAATTAGGCTTAGAGTTAATTGTTGAGATAAAGCAACAATTTGCAACTGCTCCCCCTATTATTATGTTATCAGGAGTCGATGATTATCAAACAGATCTCGATGCCATGGAAAAAGGTGCGGATGACTACATCATAAAAAGTGAATTAACCTCTCACCTACTTGAAAGGACATTTCGCTACTCTTTAAAGAGTAAAGATCTTGAAGCTAAGCTAGCAAAGTTAGCTCATTTTGATACCTTAACCGGCTTGTATAATCGCAGTCTTTTTAATGAGTTACTCGTTAAGGCTATTCAACAAAGTGAGCGTTCAGGGCAAAAATTTGCTTTAGTAACCTTAGACTTAGACAACTTTAAATTTATTAATGATAACTATGGACACCCGGCTGGCGATCAGTTGTTAACCAAAATTGCCCGCCGACTAAAACATGCTATTCGTAGCTCAGATATCGTGGCAAGGTTGGGCGGTGATGAGTTTTCATTATTGTTAAAAGATGTCAAAAAGGACTCTGATTTTGTCACGTTAGTGGAAAATATTATGGCAATTTTTCAACAGCCTATTCAAATTGACAGTAAAGCTGTTTCAGTGACCACCAGTATAGGTATCGCTATTTTTCCTACTGATACCCAAACAGCAAGTGAGTTAATTGATCACAGTGATAGAGCTATGTATCAAGCTAAAGCACTTGGGCGCAATAATTATAGTTTCTACAACCAACAGTTGCATCAAGAAGCGATAATGAAGCATAAGCTGGAATTAGAGCTAAATTTTGCAATAGATAACAACCAATTACTTTTACATTATCAACCTATCATTTCGTTAAAAACTGGGGCAATTATTTATTATGAGGCTTTATTGAGATGGCCGAACAATGAAAATGGCTTCCGCAATACTGAAAAATTTATTGAAGTTGCCGAAGAGAGCAATTTAATATTAAAAATAGGTGATTGGGTTTTTAAAGCAGCGTGTTTGCAATTAAAGGCTTGGGCTAAGCAGGGCATAAAAGATCGACATATTGCTATTAATGCCTCAGCGAATCAATTTAATTCAGATGATTTTATTGAATTGGTTGCGAAGTATGTAAAAGAAACACCAGAGTTGGCGAAGAAATTAACCATTGAGTTAACAGAACGTAAACCCTTAGTTATTTCACCTAAAACAGTAAATAGACTGATGGTATTATCTACTCTAGGAGTTAAATTTTCAGTTGATGATTTTGGTACTGGTCACTCTTCTATTTCTTATCTACGCGCATTTCCGATGAATTCAATTAAAATAGATAAGTCCATTATACAGAACATATTAACATCCCATGAAGATTTAGCTCTGTGTACTGCCATTATCGCTTTGGGAAAAGCGTTAAATTTAGACGTTATTGCGGAAGGTGTAGAGACAGAAGAAATAAACAATCTACTTAGTTCTTTAGCTTGTCCTTATGGTCAAGGCTACTTATATTCGAAACCTATGCCTCTATAACCTTGAACGATATCACATTTTATTTCTTTGAGTTTATTTAATGTTTGTTCATCTTCCACTCCTCCGGTAACAACCTCCATTCCCAACATGTGAGCCATATACACAGTGGCATTTACTATCGCAGCATCACTAGTATTGTTGACCATATGAAAAACAAAACTTCGATCCATCTTAAGTAATCAAATGGGCATCTTTCTTAATTGTACTAATGAAGAATATTCGGTACCAAAGTCATCAGTAGCGATATTTATTTCTGCTTAAATACCAATAGCCTATTATTGGAAAGCCGAGTGTATTGAACTTATTATGGATTAGCGGTTATTCACTTAATAAAATAGACATTATGAATGAATTTTATACTGCTCTAGTTGTGGTTAGTTAGTTGTATCAGCTCTAAATTGAATAATATGCAGGTAAAATGCATAAATCACTCTGTGTTGTATATTGTATAAAATCAGCTTTGTTTACGCTGTAAAGCTGATTTACAATAGTTTCATATTGTATACAATCCTTTGGTTATGCAATTTAATTTGAATAAATAGTAAAAAAGACTGAATGTTACAGTTTTATGGCTTGACGTGAAATTATTTTTCTGAAACTGCAAAATAATGTTTGTTTTTAGGAATTGGAGTGATTATTCTAATTTCTGAAATTTACGAATGAGAATAAAAAATGAACAGTATGGCAGAACAGTTTTTAGAAGCTGGCACTCTTATGGTAACCGGAATGGTAGTTGTATTCGCTTTTTTAAGCCTATTGATACTTTTTATTACTACTGTGTTAGCAAAGTTAGCGGTTAAATTCCCAGATACTATTGCACCAAGTACTAATCGTTCGAATAAAAAACATAATAAAGCTGCTAGCGGTGAGATATCTCCCGCCATTGTTGCAGCAATAAGCGGATCGATTAACCGATATCGCCAGAAGCACTCTCAACAGAATTCAAAAAAATAAGGGCACAATCATGAGCAAACCATTAGGTATTACCGAAGTTGTCTTAAGAGATGGGCACCAATCCATTTTAGCAACAAGACTTCGTTTAGAAGACATGTTGCCAATAGCATCAACACTTGATGACGTAGGCTACTGGTCTATTGAATCGTGGGGCGGAGCAACGTTTGATTCATGTATTCGTTATTTAGGTGAAGATCCTTGGGAACGCATTCGTGCGTTGAAAAAGGCGATGCCAAAAACGAAACAACAGATGTTGTTTCGCGGTCAAAATATTCTAGGTTACCGTCACTATGCTGACGACGTGGTAGAAAAATTTGTTGAAAGAGCACATATTAATGGTGTTGATGTGTTCCGCATATTTGATGCAATGAATGATGTTCGTAACTTACAAACATCAATTAAAGCTGCTATTAAAGTGGGTGCCCATGCACAGGGCACTTTAAGTTATACCGAAAGCCCTGTTCACAGGCTTGAGGGTTGGTTGACTATGGCCAAGCAAATTGAAGATATGGGCGCACATTCTTTATGTATTAAAGATATGTCAGGCTTATTAAAACCTTACGATGCCGCTGAGCTAATTAGTCGCCTTAAAGAAACTGTTTCACTACCTATAGCGCTACATTGTCATGCAACGACAGGTTTAAGTGTTGCGACACAAATGAAAGCAATTGATTGCGATATTGATGTTATTGATACTTCGATTTCTTCAATGAGCATGACTTATGGTCATTCAGCAACAGAAACGATTGCTTCTATTGTTGAAGGCACTAAACGTGATACTGGCTTGAATGTCGAGAAAATGGCCGAAGTAGCGGCATATTTTCGCGAGGTTAGACAAAAATATGCTGAGTTTGAAGGTAGCTTAAAAGGTGTTGATGCCCGTATTTTAACGGCACAAGTACCGGGTGGCATGTTAACGAATATGGAAAATCAACTTAAAGAGCAAGGCGCCAGCGATAAGTTTGATGAAGTGTTAATTGAGATCCCAAAAGTTCGCAAAGACTTAGGCTATATTCCACTGGTAACGCCAACATCACAAATTGTTGGTACACAAGCGGTATTGAATATACTAACGGGAGAACGTTATAAATCAATCACTAAAGAAACTGCGGGCGTATTAAAAGGTGAGTACGGCGCTACGGCTGCTCCTGTTGATGTTGAACTACAAACTCGCGTTTTAGACGGTAAGGAAGTGATTACTTGTCGCCCGGCTGACTTGCTTGACCCAGAAATAGATAAGTTATCGACAGAATTGCAAGAGTTAGCGAAAGAAAAAGGTATTACTCTGGCAGATGAAGTTATTGACGACGTATTAACTTATGCGTTATTCCCACAGATAGGCTTGAAGTTCTTAGAAAACCGTAACAACCCGGCGGCTTTTGAACCTATTCCTACCAAAGCAAGTGCTAAGGTGGCCAAATCATCAGAGCTAAGCTCAACTACCGAACCAGAAAGCTATGCGGTAAGTGTTGATGGTAAAATTTATGATGTGATTGTAGCGCCGGGCGGCTCTATTGAAGCGATTACTCTTCCAGCTGGTGATGATGCCATTAAGCAATCTGCCTCTATTACCGCGGAAGAAACGTTGAATGCGCCTTTATCAGGTAATATTTTTAAAGTGCTTGTTGGTGAAGGTGACGCTGTTGAAGCCGGTGACGTTGTTATCATTATGGAAGCGATGAAAATGGAAACAGAAATCCGTGCGGTAAATGCCGGCGTTATTACAAGTGTGCACACTAAAGAGGGCGATTCTGTTGCTGTTGGTGATGCCTTACTTAGCTTTTCATAGGGGATACCATGGATAATTTAAATAAATTATGGTTATCAACTGGTTTAGCTAACTTTGAGTTAGGCCAGGTGATCATGATGCTAGTGGGGTGTGGTTTACTCTACCTCGCTATTGCTCGAAAATTTGAACCATTATTATTATTGCCCATGGGGTTTGGCGCGGTTTTAACTAATATCCCTATGGCTGGCTTTAGTGAAGCAGGCGGTTTTTTGAGCTATGTTTATCATGGTGGTATTGAAACCGGTATTTTCCCCTTAATTATTTTTATGGGTGTGGGGGCGATGACTGATTTTGGCGCGTTAATCGCCAACCCTAAAACCTTGCTTTTAGGGGCTGCCGCACAAACAGGTATTTTTGTTACTTTGTTTGGTGCGATAGCGCTGAACGCGGTGCCAGGTATTGAGTTTACCTTAAAAGATGCCTCTGCCATTGCTATTATTGGTGGCGCTGATGGTCCCACGGCGATATTTTTAGCAACAAAACTTGCTCCCGAATTACTTGGCGCCATTGCGGTAGCTGCTTATTCATATATGGCGTTAGTACCAATTATTCAGCCGCCTATTATGAGAGCGTTAACCACTTTAGAAGAACGTAAGATTGAAATGGCGCAACTTCGCCCAGTAACTAAAATAGAAAAAGTTATTTTTCCATTAGGTGTGCTGCTAATGACCATATTTTTCTTACCGGCAGCAACGCCGCTAGTGGGTATGTTCTGTTTAGGTAATTTAATGCGCGAATCTGGTGTGGTTGATCGTTTAAGCTCAACGGCACAAAATGAATTGATTAACATCACTACCATTTTACTTGGCTTGGGTGTTGGTTCAAAACTAAGTGCAGAAGCATTTTTGAATGTTGAAACCTTAGGTATTTTGGCATTAGGCGCGATTGCTTTCTCAATTGGTACCGCATCAGGTGTGTTAATGGCTAAAGTAATGAATAAGTTTTCTAAAGTGCCTATTAATCCGCTAATTGGTGCTGCTGGCGTTTCAGCGGTGCCAATGGCTGCTAGGGTTGCAAACAAAGTAGGTTTAGAGGCTAATCCTCATAACTTCTTGCTGATGCATGCTATGGGTCCTAACGTGGCGGGTGTGCTTGGCTCTGCGGTTGCTGCGGGTATACTGCTAGCATTAGTAGGGTAAAGCGTAAACTACATAGGTATGATATAAAATGATATATCTGAAAAGCCGAGCATGTCTCGGCTTTTTTATGCGCATAACAATAGTGCTTTAACAGGCGAGTTACAGAGTCGTTAAGCGAGTTAGGCAAAGGCGTTCTTTTTATTACTGGATGTTATCTTAAAAAATAAGGTTATAATGCGATTATAATTTTTTAACCGCAAACTATTTACCGTGATGAAAAAACTATTCTCTGTTTGTTTTATTTTGTTAGCGCTGTCAGCTTGTTCAACTTCTTCAACAGGCCGAAATCAGGTGTCCCTTTATTCTGAAGCTGAACTTAACCATATGGGCATTACTTCATTTGAGCAAATGAAAAAAGAAATCCCAATTAGCAAAGATAAAGCAACGAATGATTTTGTGCTTTGTGTTGCCAATGCAATTACGGCTAATGTGCCAAAATTTGCCCATCAAGGTGAATGGGAAGTAGTAGTATTTGATTCAGCGCAAGTAAATGCGTTTGCTTTACCAGGTGGTAAAATAGGGGTTTATACTGGCATTTTACAGGTAACTGAAAATCAACATCAGTTAGCGGCAATTATTGGCCATGAAGTGGGGCATGTACTTGAACACCATTCTAACGAACGTTTGTCAGCCAATAAAATATCTAATATGGGTATGGCTGTTGCTGCTATTGCTTTAGGAGCAAGTGATGTTGACAATAAAGGCCTTTGGGTTGCTGGGTTGGGTATTGGCATTCAATATGGCGTTATCATGCCCTATAGTCGGTCTCATGAAAGTGAAGCAGACATCGTTGGTCAAGACTTAATGGCTCGCTCAGGTTTTGCCCCACAAGCAAGTGTTCATTTATGGCAGAACATGTCAAAACTAAGTAAAGATACGCCACCAGAGTTTATGTCGACCCACCCTTCAAATGAAACACGAATTAAACAATTAAATGAACATTTAACACTTTCTCAGTCCTACTATTTAGCGGAGAAAAATAGTGGCAATACCCCTCAATGTGTTAAGCCAAAAGTTATTCCTAAGCCGCCTACTGAAAAGAGTAAAAAATAGTTATTGTACAGCAAACAAAATTTGTGCAGTTATCATGTTATGTGTTCCCAAACTATCATCTTGAAGTAGCTTGGCTATAGTACTATTGTTTGCTTGTTACTATGCTGTTAAACTTCGATTGTTAATAATTTGAGCATTATGGCTCAAAAGCCTCTTTATTCCCGCCAAGCTTAAGCATGTTAAATTGGTTGGGGAAACCGCATTACAGGAACACCTTGCGTTAATGATTATGATCACTAAAAAACTCTTTAATAAACTCACTCTGGTACTAACGAAGTTTACATTTCATTTTGTAGCTTTTTCAATATTGATTTTTTCAACTCAAGCTTTTTCTTATCAAGTAAGTCAAGCTCAAATAGAACAGTTTAAAAAATTACCGCCATCGCAGCAGCAGGCGTTAGCGAAAAGCATGGGCATTGATATTGGTGATCTTAATGATATTAAAGAGCAATTATCCGGCAAAGGTGACAATAAACAACTGACAGAAAATACTCAAATGTACCCTCGTGGTACTCAGTTTGATGAGCAGGGTAACCCTGTTCAAAATACCGACGAAGAAGATGAAAATTTTGAACAGGTACAAACATTAAAGCCTTTTGGTTATGATGTTTTTGCCAATTCCCCGCAAACCTTTGCGCCAACCATGGATATAGCTATTCCTTCGGGCTATATGGTGGCGCCCGGTGATCGAATTTCTATTCAAATATTTGGTAAAGAAAGTAATGAATTTGAATTAGAAGTAAACAGAGAAGGGCAAATTGTTTTTCCATCTTATGGGCCTTTTACGGTTGCGGGCTTGTCTTTTACTGAAATGAAACGTTTATTAATTGCGAAAATTAAAGAAAAAATTATTGGTGTTGATGTTGTTATTGGCATGGCGTCGTTGCGCTCAATGCGAATATTTGTTTTAGGTGATGCCTATAAACCGGGTCCATACAATTTAAGCTCTTTATCAAGCATAACTCATGCGATTTTTGCTGCAGGTGGCATTAGTGATATCGGCAGTTTACGCAATATACAACTTAAGCGTGCTGGTAGGTTAATTAAAACACTCGATTTATACGATCTGCTTATTCAAGGTGACTCTAGCAATGACGCATTATTACAATCAGGCGATGTGGTTTTTATTGCGCCAGTTGGTAAAACGGTATCCATTGAAGGCGAAGTACGTCGTCCAGCTATTTACGAATTAGTAACAGGAGATGATTTTGCTAATGTACTGGCGATGGCCGGCGGTTTATTACCGAGTGCTTATGCAAAATCAACCATTATTGAACGCTACAATCTAAATAGTTTACGTAGCGTTGTTAATATCGATTTTACTAACGACAAACAATTGTCATTAAAAGCGCAAGCGGGTGATTTTGTTAGGGTGATGAAAGCCGCTGATATGTTTTCACAATCGATTACCTTAATTGGTGCCTTAACACGTCCAGGGAAATATCAATGGCAGCAAGGGCAAAGAGTTACCGATTTATTACCCCAGGTGAATTCACATTTGTTAGCGAATGCTGATTTAAATTATAGCTTGATTATTCGAGAAATTGACCTTGCGCGCAATATAGAAATATTACAATTTAGCCTTGCTAAAGCCATCACCAATGTGGATTCTGAAGATAACCTTTTATTACAAGCAAGTGATAAGTTACTGGTGTTTTCTCGGATATCTAAATTGACCGAAAATAATTTATCGCTTGATATGCTTGCTTATACTCAAGAAGAGCTCTTTAAGAAGGAGCAGCAACTAGCCAAAGATAAATTTAAAACTAAACTGTTTTGGCAAAAATATGACCATGCAAATAAATTAGTTGAAATGGAAGTAGACGAAACAGCCAAATTGGTTAACCAATCTATTGTACAAATGTCAGGTGGTGAAATTGAAGAAGAAGTTGATATAAAAGAACTGGCTTTATTTTCTCGCCAACGTTTATTGCTGCCTATTATTCAAAAGTTGAAGAACCAAGGTGGTTCGGGGCAGCCGATACAGCTAATAGAAATTGATGGTTCGGTTAAATTTCCAGGTGTTTATCCGCTGGCGCGTAATGGCCGAGTTGATGATTTAATTGCCGCCGCAGGTGGTTTAAATGAGTCAGCCTATTTAGCGCGTGCAGAGCTCACTCGCAATGTAGTTCGTGATCAATTTGTGAGTAAGCGCTCTATTTCAGTGAATCTGAAATCAGCGTTACAAGGTGAAGAAAATGATAATATTTTATTACAAAGCAAAGATAGGTTAAATATCCATAAAATTCCTGCCTGGAGTGAAAATCATGTGGTTGAATTACGAGGCGAGTTTGTTTTTCCTGGTAAGTATACAATCCGCCGCGGCGAAAATTTATCTGATTTAATTGCAAAAGCTGGCGGCTTTACGCGTTTTGCCCATCAAGAAGGCTCGGTATTTACTCGCATTAAACTGCAAGCATTAGAGTTACAAAATCTCGTTAAATTATCCGGTGATTTACGTATTGAAATGGCATCTAAGTCTTTATCAGACAGTAATTATTCGCAATCTTATAATGAAGTTCAAGCGATGCTAGAAGATCTTACTAAATTGCAACCGATAGGCCGTTTAGTACTTAACTTACCAAAAGTTGTTAAAGATAATGATTACGATATTTTACTTGAGGATGGTGATGTACTTTACGTACCTACCTTAAAAAATTCAGTGAATGTTATCGGGCAAGTACAGGTTACCTCTTCTCATATTTATGATAAAAGCTTAACCGCACAAGACTACTTAGCACAAAGTGGCGGCAGTAAAAAGCGTGCTGATGAAGAGAGAGTTTACATTATTGCTGCTAATGGCAGCATAAAATTAATGGCAAGTAGCAATTGGTTTGCCAGTAATGCGGGTGATAATATGAAGCCCGGTGATACCGTTGTAGTACCACTTGATTCTGAGTACATGAGTAACTTAACGTTATGGACTAGTGCAACCACTATCATGTATAACACCGCGGTAGCGATAGCGGCTATTAGTGGTATTTAATTTATAAACAGATAGATAAAAAGAGAAAATCTTTTAATTGGTGAAGTAATTAAGTGTCTAAAATAATAGAAAAAAACGACGAGAATAGCGTGGCAAAAAACGTGGAAAGTAACGGCTCACAGGGAATTAATGATCAAAATCAGTTCTCGTCGGCTAATTTAGCTATGGTGCAACAGCAAATGCTGTTAGCACAAATGCAACAAAGTCAAACTCGAACTCAAGACGATGAAATTGATTTAGCTGAATTATGGCGAGCTGTTTGGGCTGGAAAAATAACAATAATTATTATTAGTTTTGTTTTTGCTGTCGCCTCTATTTACTTTGCTCTTTCTCAACCAAATGTTTATAAAGCTTCAGCAATATTAGCGCCGGCATCAAATGAAGGAGGCGCGGGTGGTTTATCTGCATTAGCAGGTCAGTTTGGTGGTTTAGCAAGTATGGCGGGCATCAATTTAGGTGGTGGAGCAAGCAATAAAACAGATTTAGCATTAGAGATAATAAAATCGCGTACATTTATTCAAAAATTTATTGAAAAGCATAACTTGTTAGTGCCAATTATGGCGGGTAAAGAATGGGATATAGCCACTAATACCTTGATTATAGATGATACCATTTATGATCTAACTAATAATAAATGGTTACGAGAAGCAAAAGCGCCTAAAAAGGCAAAACCATCTTTATGGGAGGCATTTGTAGTATTTTCTGACTTATTGAACCTGTCTCAAGATAAAAGTACCACTATGATTACGATAGAGCTAGAGTATTATTCACCTGAAATGGCGCAGCAATGGATAAATTGGTTGATTAGCGACGTAAATGAATTTATGAGAGATCAAGATCAAAAAGAAGCCCAAGACTCTATTAATTATTTAACCGAGCAATTAAAAAATATTCATGTAGCGTCGATGGAAAGCGTTTTTTATCAGCTTATTGAAGAGCAAACAAAAAACATGATGTTAACGAAAGTTAAAGCAGAATATGTGTTAAAAACGATTGACCCCGCACAGATACCAGAAGAAAATGCCAAGCCTAAACGTGCTTTAATTGTAGTGTTAGGCACTATACTTGGTGGTATGCTGTCGGTTTTGATTGTTTTGATCCGTTACTTTTCTAATAAAGCGGGAAATAAAACAGTTAATAAAAAAGCTTAAAGTTAATAGATAGGCACATAAATTAAACAAGGATTGTTTATGAAAATTCAACATCATGGCGCAGTAAATGGCGTAACTGGCTCATGCCATCAACTTCACATTGATGAGCAAAACTCTGTTTTAATTGATTGTGGGCTTTTTCAAGGAGCAGAGCAGGGCAAGAATAACGGCGCTGAAAATAATGAAAAGCACCTTGCTATTGATTTTGACATCAGTACGGTACAAGCATTAATTGTTACCCATTGTCATATTGATCATGTTGGCCGAATACCTTACCTACTTGCCGCAGGGTTTCGAGGGCCAATTTATGCAACTACAGCAACAGCGGCTTTACTGCCCCTTGTTATTGAAGATGCGTTAAAAGTTGGGGTAACGCGTAATAAATCAATGATTAATGCTTGCTTGAAATTACTTAAAAAGCAGTTAATAGCACTAGATTATAAAAAATGGCAATCACTGGCTTTAAGTGACGCTGCGCTTCTTGTTCACCCAGAGCCAGTAGAGGGGAGAGACGCAGCAGCAGAGGCAAGTTCACCCAAAGCAAAAATTAAATTTCAAATGGCAGGGCATATTTTGGGCTCTGCGTATGTTGAAATTGATATCATTAAAAAATCAAACAAAACACCAAAGCACCGGGTGGTATTTTCAGGCGATCTTGGTGCGCCTTATGCTCCCTTATTACCCGCACCCAAAAGCCCATATCGTGCTGATACCTTGGTTATAGAGTCAACTTACGGTGATAAAAACCATCAAAACAGAAAAGTTAGAACTAAACAGCTACAAAAAATTATAGAAAAAGCGGTAGCAGACAATGGGGTAGTGTTAATTCCCGCTTTTAGCATAGGCCGAACACAAGAGCTGCTTTATGAATTAGAAAAAATTATCCAGCGAAAAGCCAATTCAAGCCTTTGGCAAAATATCGATATTATTATTGATTCACCAATGGCGGCAAAATTTACCGAACATTATAAAGAATTTAAAAATTTGTGGGATGCAGAAGCCAAACAAAAACTTAAGTTAGGCCGACACCCGTTAAGCTTTGAACAACTTTATACGGTTGATAGTCACCAAGAGCATAGGCAAACAGTGGCCTATTTAGCCAAACGTAATAAACCGGCAATAATTATAGCCGCCAGTGGTATGTGTAGTGGTGGCAGAATAGTTAATTACTTAAAACAGTTTTTGAACGATAAAACTGCCGATATTCTCTTTGTTGGTTATCAAGCGCAAGGCTCTTTGGGGCGTGATATTCAAAAATACGGTACTATCGCCGAGGGTACTATCACTGATAGCAGCAAACCAAGTAAAGCGCCTTATGTTTTTATCGACGGTAAGCGTATATATATTAACGCTGGCGTACATACCATTAGTGGCTACTCAGCCCATGCAGATCAAAACGGGCTAATTAATTTTGTTAAGCGCATGCGGCTCAACCCACACATATAAAAATTGTCCATGGTGATGACAATGCCAAACAAGCATTGGCAAAGCAATATAAGAAAATGTTAGTTAATGCCAAGATTGAAATTGCTAAATAATGCAGTGTTTACTGCAGCCTTGTAGTAAGTACTTGTAGTAAGTACTTGTAGCAAACATAAGTGTAATTGCTGGTAATTTAAATAATAAAAACCATTATTAATTAAAACTGAAATAAAGTAAAAACTCTAGTATAATCTTCGCCGCTAATAATAATAAACAGTTAACAAGAACGTTATGGAACTAAACATGTATACATTGGTTGCTACAGCACTTACCTCTTTTTGCTTTGCGTTCTTAGCGATAAAATTTTTTAAACCTGTGGCGATTGACATGGGCTTAGTTGATAAGCCGAACGAACGAAAACAGCATTCAGGTCATATTCCGCTTATTGGTGGTATTTCAATATTTATAGCAGTGCTTGCTGCTAGTCTTCTTTGGTTACCTAATACCCTTGAATTACGCATGTATTTAATCGCATCAGCGATGATGGTTTTTATTGGCGTTTTAGACGATAAATTTGATTTGCGCGTGCGGGTACGCATTATTGGGCAAATTATTATCGCCAGCCTAATGATATATGGTGTTGGTGGTTACATTTCTAACCTAGGTAATTTATTTGGCTTGGGTGATATTACTCTTGGCCCAATGGGAGTACTTTTTACTTATGTGGCAATAATAGTCGTTATTAACGCTTATAATATGATTGATGGTATCGATGGTTTAATTGGTAGCCTAAGCATTAACACCTTCACCTCTATTGCCATTTTATTTATTATGAGCGGACAAACAAATTATTTAAGTTACCCGTTGATTTTGGCTACTGCTACCATTCCGTATTTAATGTTTAATTTAGGCGTATTTGAAAAACTGCTGGGTAAAGAGACTAAAAAAATATTTATGGGTGATGCCGGTAGCATGTTTGTTGGTTTAAGTGTTATTTGGTTGTTAACCATGGGCACACAAGGTGAGCAAACCTCTTTTAGACCAGTCACTGCGCTATGGATATGTGCCATACCACTGATGGATATGCTAGCGATTGTGGCCAGACGCTATAAAAATGGCAAATCACCATTTAAACCTGACCGAGATCACCTACACCACATATTTCAGCGTATCGGCTTTAGCTCACAACAAACACTTGTGCTTATTTCAACTGTTGCAGTAGCCTTTTCGGCAATAGGCCTTGCCGGTGAATACTTTAATATTGCAGAATCAATAATGTTGCTAGGTTTTTTAACCATGTTCATCCTTTATAATTTAACTATTAGAGCAATAGTTAAATAATTTAAAGGTAGTAGTAGTAGTAACAAAATTATAACAATGCTATTAGGCTTATATTCCACTGCCAAACCATTGCAAACTGCGTGTTTTAAGACGCCTGAGCTAATTCTCAACAAGATAGCTCTTTTTATTAATAATAGTGCTATTAAAAGCAGATGCATGATGAGTATGCTTTGCTAAGACTCTACCAAGCGTTTGGTTTAGAGGTGTTTTATCTAGCGTTGTTGATTTTGATAAGGCTGCTATATTATATAGCTTATTAGAAACTGCAACAGCATATCCCCCTGAATAACCCTTATCTTCAATCAAGACCCTGCCTCTAGGCCTTTAAATTATCGCTGAGAGCTTATAACTTAATAGACTTGGCATCATTGCCTTTGGCAACATTTATACTAATTTTCCACCTTGATCATGATATGACGATATAGAACAACTTTTAAACGATTTTGTCTGGTATATGTAAGAAATAATTAACTTTTGTGTTGCTTAATAAAAATTATCACGTTAATATCTTTTTGAAACAATTTAGATTGTCGGTTATGTTTTTTTTTACGTGTTTGTATATGTGGCGTAAAATTTAGTTTGAAGCAGAATTTCAACAAGGTATTGTTTCAGGTTTTAACTATGAATAGAGTGTTTCTACGGTAAGTTTTATCTGTCAATAATACACAAGAAGATAGATATTGTTTATCCGTAAAGCATGATAATGTTGTAAACCGAAAAAACAGAATTAAAATTTACTCATATTGCTCTGCATATGAGTATTCAAATCATATTTAAGTGAATAGGAACACTATAATGGTTAATAAAACTCAATTTTATAAAACAAAAGTAGCACTAGCGGTAGTTCTAAGTTTAAGCTTAGCTGCATGTGGCGATTCAGATGGGGATGCAAATACCTCAAATAATCAAACTCAAACAGATGCAACACAGAATGCTGTGGGCAATCAAACTGAATTGTCAGGTACGGTTCAAGGTGTTGTTGTTGATACTAATGGTAACCCTATTGAAGGTGCAGCAGTGTACTTAGGTGCTGCTGAAACAGTAACAAATGCCGGTGGCCAATATGTATTTACTAATGTTGCCGTTACTAGTGTAGCTGGTGTAAATAATGAAGGTAATGAAGATGATGACAGTATTTCTGATTCATTAGTTGTTACTATTGTTGGTACAGACGCCTACTTAGGCGCGTTAGTAACTGTTACTCCTGAAGCTCAAGTAAACAATACTGGCGGCCAAGGCCAAGGCCAAAATGGTGGCAATTCAGATGCTACTGCGCAAACCTTTATCGATGGCTTTACTGCAGAAGCAAGTATTGCTGTGCTTCCTATGCTAAATGCAGGTGCTTATGGTTATATTCGTCACTGTGAAACAGGCCAACCACTTTTAAATACAGCTGATATATTATCATTAGATTTTGTTACTATTGATGCTGATGCTGATGATAGCATTGATAGCGCTCAGATAACTAACGCTGAAGATAATCATGCAATTAGCGCTGATGCTAATGGTGAATTCGCTCTTACTGGTTTAGCTGCAAACTCTAGCTACACTCTTACAGCCAAAAAAGGTTGGGAAATTACTAGTGGTTTAGGTTTAAATACTGCTACTACTGTTAATTCTACTTCTACTACTGTTGTTGATACTGTTAATCCTACAGGTACTACTATAGTTAGTGATGTTAGTGTGACTACTGGTAACGTAACTGTAACTACTTTAACTACTCTTGTTATTGACGCTGTAGCTGAAACTGCAACTACTATTGTTAAAGTAACTACTGTAACTCTTAATTCAATGAGTCTTAGTACTGGTTCAGAAGATTCTTCACAATTCTTAGGTACTATTGAAGTATGTCCAGTTGAATTTACAGATGCTGACGTAACAGTTGCACCGTACATTAAATCAATTGACGGTCAAATTGGTACAACTGAAGTAGTAGATAATTCAATCAACTATGCTGCATTAACTCAAGATGTAGTAAATGACTTCGTTATTAACTTCTCTGAAGAAATGGCTGCTACATTTGACTTAACTGCTGAAGCACGCGTAAAAGTTATCGCTCCGGGCGAAACTCTTTCTGCAACTGTAACTGATGCTACAGTAACCTTATCTGCAGACGGTACATTTGCAACAGTTACTTTTGTTGCTGACCTTGCTGAAGGCACTAAAGTTGATGTTTGGTTCCCTCATTGGACTGCACTAGATGCTAACGATGATTTATTCTTAGTTGACAATGCTACTATCGGTTACGATGCTGTTGAAGTTGTAACTACTACTAAAGCAGTGTATACCCATGCATACTTCTGTACATTCTCTAAACCTGAAAATGAAGCGACAGTAACTTTAGGTCCGCAAATTTTTAATGCGGAAACAACTGAAGACGGTAACTCTACTGACTTATCTGATTACAGCTTAGCGTTCCAAGATAACTTTGAAGCTTCTGCAAACGTTGCTACTCAGTTAAATGATGGTGATGTAAATTCTGGAGTTCGTTTACAAGCATTAGCATTTGCTCGTGATTCAGCAGCACTAACAACAGTATCAATTGTTCAAAATTACGCTGTTGTAAGCTACGATGGTACTAACGCTGCTAGCTTGGTTTGGACATTGAATGATGTAGTCGTTACTCCAGGTACTCTAGCAGTTCCAGGTGCTGATGGTCTAGACATTGAAACAGATGCTCTTGGCGTTACTACGATTCACATACAACCTGCGAAACATAATGATGTTATTACAGCAACACCAGTAAATGGTTTTGGTGATGTAATTACTGCTGGCACTATGACTGTAACATTAGTTGATGCAATTGCACCTACTACTGTTTTACAAGAAAGTTACAATATTACTAGCCTAGATGTTGATGCAGGTCTTCCTGTTGAACCTGCACCTCGTGCTGGTTTAGATATAGTAGACGGCGCAACAGCTAATGCTTCTTTTGGTAACGGTGGTGAAATTTCAGCTCCGGGTACTACAGCAACGGCAGCTGGCGAGCCTATTATTCATATTCAACCTCGTCACTTAGCAGGTCAAACAGATTTAGCTGATGATCGTAACAATGAATTAAATTCATTAACAGCGGATATGACTAATCGTTTAACTGCTGCAGAAGTGACTGCTTTAGGTGGCGCTGTTCCAGCTCTTAAAGCTATTAGTGTAACAACTTATACTACTAGTGTCCCTTCGCCTATTGCATATGAAACACCAATCTACGATAAAAAAGCTTACGCTAACTGGGCTGATGTTTCTGCCAAAATTGGCGTAGCGTTTAACGAAGATGTAACCTTAACAACTACGGCTCCATCATTTAGTGGTTCAACTACATTAGACGGTTATGCTGCACTTAATGATGTTGCTGTTAATGTTGATGGTCAAGTAGTTGCGGTTGATTTAGTAACTTTCGATACGGCAAGTGTTGTTGCTTTATCATTGGATGCCGGTGCTGATTTAGGCTTTGTTGGTTCTGTTACGGATAGTCGTGATAACGTATCTACTGCCAATGCACAAGTATTTATTCAAGATACTTTCCCACCAATGATGACTGAAGCAATTTGGAATGGTGAAACATTAGAGCTAACATTCAATGAAGCTCCTGTTATTCATGCTGGTACTCCTGCAAGTATTACTATTCTTGACCCAACAGATACGGATCAATTTATTACTCTTAACGTAGTAGCTGCAAACACGGTTATCGTTGGTAATGTAATGACAATTACATTAGATGGTACTGAAAATGTAGCAGCAGCTGCATTATTCCAATCTGGTGCTAACAATGAGTTTGCTTACGATGATGACGCAAGTACTACCAATAACCTTCCTGAAGGTGAGCAACATGCGCTAATTGATTGGGATAACATTGCCGATGCTACAGGTAACCAATGGTCAGAGTTTAACCCTATGACTTCAGCTTCTGACCGTGGTATGGAAAGTGCCCCAGCTCTTGCCGATACTCGTCGTTGGGAAGTTGTTGCTCCACGTTTCTTAGCCGTTGATGCTGTTGGTGTGTTTTCTTACAGTGTGACAACGAATGGTTATAATGATGCTGATTTCGGAACCTTCCCTGGTGATGATGATGGTGCAGTTACATATACTATCGCTTTCACACATCCAATAGATGTATCAGCTACTCTTAATACATTCTCAACTCACATTAATGACCATCCTTCATATAACACTGATGTTCTACGTGCTGGCGCAATTACGGCTAACACTTCAGATGCAAATGGTGTGAATTTGTTGAATGACTTGTTCTCAGTAAGCATTGACGGAGCTAGCACTGACGCATTTGTTAGTAATATTACTTCTCCAACAGCTGTTCTAGTGAATGGTTCATTTGCTCTAAGTGCTGACCATAAAACCATTACTTTAACAATTCAAGGTTCAGCAGTTGATGCTGATTCAATCTTGTTTGGTACTACTGAGTTTGGTTTCAATACAACAGTTACAAGTGCAATTACTGGTTCATTAACCACTTCTGGTACATTTAACTGGCAGGATAATAACTAATCAGTATTTTTTATTAAATATTGAACTAGTTAGTTAATGATATAAAGGAGGCTTCGGCCTCCTTTTTGTTTTTAAAAATCACGTTATTAGTTACAGCTTTTGTATAGCCTATAGGCGACATAACTAACGAGAACAAGCTCAATACAACTTACTCATTACTACTTGGGGGGAAAATGAAGGTCATTCCAATCACACTATGTTTAATTTTGTCTATATCGAATGCACTTGCAGATACAGACGTAAAAAGTACAAATATCAATAAGCAAACAACAACTAACAATATAATACTCCAAGCCCTTTTGGGTGGTGAAGCGGCAGAGCAATATAATAAAGGCTATTATTATTTAACCGGTAAAGGTGATGTTAAACAAAGTAATAGTGAGGCGAGGAAATGGTTTGGTTTAGCGGCAAAAAGCACTAGCCCGGCTGTTAGATATAAAATCGGTCGTTTGTTTGAAACAGGTACCTTGTACCAGCAAAGCTACCTTGAAGCGGTAAAACACTATAGCTACGCTGCCGATAAAGGCGATATCTATGCCATAAATAATCTCGCCATTTTGTACCTCAATGGCACGGGAGTAACCAAGGATATTGCTAAAGGCATTACCTTATTCACCCGCGCTGCTAACAGAGGCAGTGTGGAAGCACAGGTTAATTTAGGGCTATATTATTTAACAGCCACGCAAGAGCACCAAAGCATTGAAAAGGCGCTAAAGTGGTTTACTGCTGCGGCAACAGATAATAACCCGGTGGCGCTTTATTACTTGGCCGAACATGCTTTTGCCGAAAAAGACTATGTGAAGGCTTATGACTATTATTTGACTTCGGCACAACAAAGTAATGACAATGCGCAATTAAAATTGGCTATGTTATATGGCAAAGGCTTAGGCATTGAAAAAAACCGAGAACAGTCGTTAAAGTGGTTAAAAGAAGCGGCTAAATTAGAAAACAAGCAAGCGCTTGCGATGTTAAAGAGTATGAATAAATAGCGGCTAAATGCCGCTATGAGGGTAACTAAAGATAAATACGAGGTATATAGTTAAAGGTAAGTAAACACAGTATTATAGCAATGTTGTACTTACCCCCATTTCACTGAAAAAGTAAACTAATCTAGGCGAGCGATATAACCGCCATATTCTAATTCAGTCTCTGATTTTATCGTCATTTCAGCAGTATCCAATGAAAATGTTTTCTTGTCTCTGTCAGCAGGGAATACTAAATTGATAGTATTACCCTGAATGAAATAAGTCCCCTCTATACTACCCGCTAAAGCAGGGTTAGGACTGATCATCTGTCTGCTTAATTCAAAGGTGCCGTCTGAAGAAAAAGTAAATTCTTGACTCGTTTCTGTGGTGTCAGTCGTTATATTTAACACGTAACGTCCATCGATAGTGGTGCCTGTATTCTCATATACATCCTCAGGTACCGGAGTTTCCTCAATTTCTTCTTGAATAGCTAAAGATTTTTCAGCTGTAATGGCTGTGTTATCTTCTTCATTAGTTAGTGAGCCGTAAGCTAAATATGCAGAGATAACCACAACTATTCCAATTAATACTTTATTCATTTATTTTAATGCCTTTTGTAGGGGAGTCTAAACTTATGCCATTATATGTGACATTCTGATGCCGTTAAATGGGGCATTATTATGCCATTATATGTGACATTAAATAAAGCATAAAGTTCCAGATAAACTGATAAGAAATAACCCGAACAGCCACGCTAATTTATAAAAAAATAGGGCTTTATCTAAAGTCGTATCGAACAAATAATATCAAAGCGGTGGTAGTCAAGCCAATCGACTAGCACGCTGTTTTCTGATGTAATATGGGTTATGAACTTAGCTCAGGATAAATCAATTACACCACTTAAATGGTTATTATACCTAGTTCAAGTCTGCTCAATTCATACTTTGCAAGTTGTAGCATAGGCTTTAGTCTCAAAAAGAGATTTTAAACCTTGATATATAACTGTTTCTAACATCATTTCAATAATCGGGGTGGCGTCGTCAGAAATGTTTGATAAACGAAGAGCTTGAATGTGCTTGATGTGATTTTGTTTTAGTATTCTTTCGATGGGTAAATAATAGAATATAGGATTTACTTCCATTAGTGACTTTAAAAACCAATATCTTTGTACTCTACCATTGCCATCTGAAAATGGGTGAACTAGACCTATTTGATTATATAAAACGCAACTTTTAATAATTAAACACTCTTCGGTATTATTAAGAAAATTAAAAAGCGTCGAAATCATTGCAGGTATAAATATAGCTGGTGGCGCTGTGTAGATTGACTTCTTACGAAACCTTATATTCATGTCGGCCTTGCGATATTCTCCTGCGTTATTTAATAAGTTACTCATAAATTGTTTGTGTGAAGCCAAGAAAGCATCGACACTGAGTATGTTAGATTGGTCTATCAATTTATATGCGTTTTGAGTATTTATTTCTTCAATACGAAACCTTTGATTTGCAATTTCATTTAACTGGGTCGGTGAGGTTATATTTTTATGTTTTTCTATGAACACTGGACATTCACGTCGATTCTTTATTGGTATATATTTAATCAAGTTGGCATTTGTGCTGCCGGATGCCATTTCTTTTATTTCTTCTAAATAGAGCATTATCTTTGCACTAGTCTTTAGAATTTTTTCTGAAGCTTAATAATTATAGTGCATTAGTAAAGTGTAATAAATGGCAAATAGAGTGCAATTATTATACGTATAAAACAACCAATATCCAGTTGCTTCTTTCATTTTTTGATGTAATAACTCGGGATTGAATAACTCGGACAGCCACTCTAACTTTTAATAGCCTCAGGTGTAGAAACTATTTTTCAAGAATATGGGCAAAGTCATCGTTGTAAAAACCTATTCATTACTGACGCAAGTGTATTTTCCTCTAGTGGAGATGGCGAATTACCCTCGCTAACGATAGCGGCTTTAGTGATGTGTACTGCAGATTATATTCAATCTTCTCTAAGTAAAGGATAATATTTTTTGATATCACTTGAGTTTAATCTTTATACTTATATTTAGGGCAAAAAAAAGACCAACATTTGTTGGTCTTTTTTATAAGAAATGTAATATTCTTTAGTTAAATTTACGGCGCGATAATAAACCGCCAAGTACCATTAACGTTAACCAACCAAAAGAACCACCACTACTACCACCTTCTTCAGTAATAGTAACCGTTGTAGTTGTTGAATCACTACTATCTTCCGTCCTTTCTTTAGGCTCTTCAACGGTAATATTAAAGGTACGTGTTGTTTGATTACCAAGGCCATCGGTAACGGTTAACGTTACTCTGAACGTTAATTCAAATGAAGGGTAACCAGATAAGGTAACAGTTCCATCGGCATTATCAACAAAGTTCATCCAAGCAGGTAAACCAGTAGCAGTGATGGTAGGAATAGCAGTACCTTGTTCAACTAAAGTTTTAATGGTTAAATTCATCGATTGATCAACAGGAACTACTATATCTGAGGTAGTTAAAAAGACCGGCACTTTAATCACGTTAACCGTTAGGGTTTTATCAAAGGTATGTAACTGTGAATCTGTAACACGAACGGTAATATCGTGGGTTTCATTATCATCAATATCTAAACGACTACCACCGTCAATAACTACAACATAGGTATTACCATCAATAATAGATAAACCGAAGCGGCCATTTGCGTTATCTAATAACTCATAAGTAAAGGTGTCACCTACATCAGCATCTTCAGTCGATAAAGAGCCAACAATTGTATCATTAACTGACTTTTCTAAAACTTTATTACTAGCAGTTGAAGTTACAACTTGACCATTAACAAATAACCACGCAAATACACCCGGATGATTAATATTGCTTTCCGTTGCTACCAAATTGCCAAAATTGGCATCCCCAGAAGGATATGGGTCATCAAAATTGATTAAATCGCCATTTGTCCAACCAAGTCTTGCTGGCCCAACACTATTGTCAACCGATTCATATCTATTTTCAACAACGAAGTTACCATTTCCTAACATATGAAAACGCATTTGAAAGGCAGAACCAACAAGACTGCCCTCCTGCCATTTACCGATATCATCCCAGGTGACAGTGACGATATTATTAACGATATCATTATGATAATAGATTGTATTGGTTCCTGTTGAGTTTCCTCCTGGGCTTATTGGGTTTCCGTCATTTGCACTTAAATCTGCCTTACCAGCCGCAAACATTGGCCCAGCTGCATATGTTGAAAGGGGGTCGGAGGAATAGGATTCGGTGTCATGACCTAATGATACTTGTCCTGAAGCGTGGATAGCAAAAGTATTCAAAGTGGCACCGTAAAAATTGATACCAGCCCCAAATACCGGCGAAACGTCAAAATAAGTATTATCATCACCGGTAATAACTGTAGCCGTGCCAAAACCTCCACCCCCGTCTACTAGAATCAAATCACTCCCAGGTTCGATAACTACCGGTAAGCCAAAAAGAATATCGGTTGGTGGCGCGCCAGGTTCGTCAGCAATAGAGGTTAATGACCAAGAAGCTAGTGACAGGGCTAAGGCACTTTGAGCAATTCCTTTTATAAGTTTATTATTCATATTCAATTAAACCTTTGTTTGATTAAACCGTTATCTAACATGACATGCACACCTGCAACAGTTGAATTATTATTAAGCTATTAAAATCTCTGACATATTACCTTAATCAGTACAAAGTAAAAAGGAGAAAGTCGCAATATAGCCGATACTCCAGAAGACTCAGCCCATACCAGCGTTAAAATACGAGTAATAAAAGCCAAACTGGGTAAACAACCGAGTAACTTACTACCCTTTGTT
>SPKZ01008970.1_pt1 | contig 28665 bp, 26 predicted proteins | sample 2456571 | NCBI WGS metagenome assembly SPKZ01 (sample SAMN11192286, study PRJNA482655) | marine metagenome | biome: ENVO:00000447; feature: ENVO:00000244|ENVO:00000211|ENVO:00000569|ENVO:00002023; material: ENVO:00002151; isolation source: ocean water from marine abyssalpelagic zone ... | reverse complement strand
TAATCTTTCGCCACATTAGCATTACTTAAACCGCTCTCAGCTTAGGTATATTTTTTAGCCCTTCCAATCAATACACTCTCATTTGACAGCGCTGTCAAAAACATGGTAGTAATAATATGTAAATTGATTTTACTTAAATTTTACCTTTATCATGCTGTGATCAAGCTATCAGCAGGTATTTTACTATGTTTTAAAACAATATTACTCAAAACATGAGCCCTAAAATGACCAAAAAAATCTTAGCCCTTACCATTGCTGCGAGTTTATCTTTAATCGGTTGTGAGCAAGCTAGTCAGCCAAAAGTGGAGACAGTAGTTCAGCAAAAGTCTATCATCATGCATTCTGCTAACCAAAAAGATATTGATAATATCGCTGAGAATTTACAGATTAACTATCGTGTTGTCACAAATATAGCGAGCGATAAGTGTGATCAAAACCTTGTTGATGGTAGTTGTTTTGAAGTCGAACTTAAGTTTACTGCCAAAACAGAAATTAGTGTAAAAGGTTGGCATATTCACTTTAGCCAAATGGTGCCAATACAATCTTTTGAAAGTGATAATTTTATTGTCAAACATTTAAACGGTGACTTACACCGTATTAGTTTAAAAGATACTTTTCCTGGCTTTAAAGCCGGCGAGAGCAAAACCTTATTATTTCGTGCTACGTATTGGTCGTTGGGTGAGTCAGATGCGATGCCAAATTATATTGTCAGCGCTCCGGGTGTTAGTGATATAAAAGCAAGAGTCATTGAGAGTACTCGACCATACATTGACCAAGATACTGGCCTAGAAGTGTTATCTCATGTGGCAGTTTTTACCGATATTGATAAGCAATTTAAACGGTCACCCGATGATAAAACGCAATGGTTAACCAGTGAAGCGTTATTTCAACGAAATATTGGCGTTAACGCAGCAAGTTATGGTGATAAATCATTGGTAACACAAGCTATTGTGCCAACACCTAAGTCGGTAATTATTGACGTAAACCATGGTTTTGTCGAAATACCACAAGGGATTTTTGTACATTATGGTAATGTAAAACCGGCGCAAGTTAATGCGGCATTATCACGTTTAACGAGTTTAGGTATTGCGCAAAATAAAGCGGGTTTACCACTTCATTTAAGCATTATTAAAAACGAAAAAAGCTTAATTGGTAGTTATCAATTAACCGTCACGGATACTGCTATTACCCTTGTTGGCGTAGATGGCAATGGTGTCTTTAATGGCTTGCAATCGTTGGCGGGTTTGGTCACTGTTGGCGTTGCACGTTTACCAAAATTGATTATTGAAGATGAGCCACACTATGCCTTTCGTGGCATGTTGGTGGATGTTGCCCGCAACTTCCATTCAAAAGACTTTATTTTAACGCTGCTTGATCAAATGGCGGCGTATAAATTAAATAAATTACATTTACATTTAGGTGATGATGAAGGTTGGCGCTTAGAAATACCAAGTTTACCCGAATTAACCGACATTGGCTCAAAGCGCTGTTTTGATACCAGTGAAGAAAATTGCTTAATTACACAATTAGGTTCTGGTGTTGATGCCACTACATCAGTTAGCGGTTATTACAGTGTTAGTGAATATAGTGAAATTCTTCAAGCAGCGACGGCCCGCCATATTCAAGTGATCCCATCACTTGATATGCCTGGACACTCTCGTGCAGCAATGAAAGCCATGACCGCGCGATATAAAAAGTATCAAGCAAGTGAGGATGAAGAAAAAGCAAAACAATTTTTACTTGATGACTTTCAGGACAGCACAAGCTATTCATCGGTACAATTTTATAGTGATAATACGATTAACGTCTGTTTAGAGTCCTCTTATGATTTTGTCATTGAAGTGATGACACAAGTGAAAAAAATTCATGCGGATGCTGGGCAACCATTGACCCGATATCATATTGGTGCTGATGAGACAGCTGGTGCTTGGGTAGAGTCCCCCGTTTGTCAGGCATTTGTTGCCAACAACGATAAAGGTGTTACTGATATGAAAGAGCTTGGTGCTTATTTCATTGAACGAGTCGCTGGAATTTTATCTGAGCTTGATATTGAAACAGCAGGCTGGAGCGATGGCATGGAGCATACGCGTCAAGAGAATATGCCTGCTATTATACAAGTAAATTCTTGGGACATATTATTTTTGAGCGGACACGATAAAGTGCATCAGTTAGTTAATAGAGATTGGCAAGTTGTCCTTTCTACTCCCGACGTCCTTTATTTTGACTTTCCCTACGAAGCAGACCCAAAAGAGCATGGTAATTATTGGGCATCACGCCATACCAATACTGAAAAAGTATTCCAGTTTATGCCTGACAATTTACCTGTGCATGCTGAATTTTGGTTAGACCGTCAAGACCATGCTTATACTGCCGATGATACCAAAACACCGATGGCGGCAGGTAAAAAATTCTTAGGTATTCAAGGGCAATTATGGAGTGAAAGTGTTCGTACCGACAATATGGTTGAGCATAAAGTTTTCCCTCGCTTATTAGCTTTGGCGGAACGTGCTTGGCATTTACCTGATTGGGCTGTTCAGTATAATTACCAAGGCGCGACATACTCACAGAGCAGTAATATTTTTACTAAGGAAATGGCCGCAAAGCGAGATAGACAATGGCGCATATTTGCTAATACTTTAGGGGAAAAAGAATTTACTAAGTTAGAATTAGCAGGTATTGATTATCGATTACCTACCGTTGGTGCAGAAATTAAAGATGGCAAGCTCTATGCGAATACCGCTTTTCCGGGCTTAGCTATTGAATACCGAACTAGCACCGGTCAATGGCATCCCTATCAACAGCCAGTAGCGGTTAAAACAGATGTTGAGCTGCGCAGTCGAAGTAATAATGCTTTAAGAACAAGTCGAATCACACAAGTATTCTTAAAGAAATAATAACTTAAAATATCCTGATATTCGAGTTAGTAAACAAAATTTAGCGGTAGACTCTCCGGTATTGCACCCCTTTATTTTAAGTAGTGCAAATTATGATAGGGCTTTCGGGTGGGCTCATGATTCAGCGGAGGTAAATTTAGTTAAGTTATTTTTGAGCTATTTTATTTGGCAGGGAAAAGAGCTTTGTCTTGCTGAAATTATATCTTCATCAGCTAAAGCTAAAGGGTGGAAAGCTGCATTTCAGTCAATTGGTATGCTAGTTAAATCCTTTATAAATGTGTGTGGTAGAGTTAAAGGTTTTTTACCCCAAGTAATGATGCCAAACTGAAGTGGTCAAGTAATATTGGCCACAGTTTTGTAGCTTAACCTGTACCTTCGCTTCAGTAAAATTCTTATATCCTATCGTTGGTATCCATTCAGTTTTCAAGCTTCTAAAAAAACGCTCCACAGGTAAATTTGATAGTGCCCAACCGATAACTTTTCGACTAAACAAATCAAGAACGACTGCAAGATAAGGCCAACGTGTGCCTGTCCAGATATAGGTCACATCACCACACCAGTATGTATCAGGCTCAACAGCCGCAAATTGACGTTTCAATATATTAGGGATGGCTACCTGTTCTTTAATCGCTTTTTTATAATTATGCTTAGGTATTTGACAGCTGACCAAGTTTAGCTCGGTCATTAAGTTTTCTACGCGATAGCGACTTAAAGGGTATCCTTCATTCGTCAACATATCCGAAATACTTCTCTCACCAGCAGAGCCGCCACTTATCGCATGAAAGCGTTTGACCTCAGCTCTCAACGTAACCTTACTGGCGCTTAAACTGTTACCCCTTGTTACTCAATATTTATAGCTGCTGCGATGTACTTCAAACACATCGCATAGCTTATTAATTGGGTATTTTATTTTGTTGCTCTGATTGAGTTTATCAATTAATAAGAATTGTTCAGGGAGTCTGACATCAACAGAGCAGTGCTCTGCGCGATCAGTTAACACATCAATAATTTTATTTAATCGAATAATTTCTGCTTGATGTTGCTCTATACCTTTATTTATTAACATACCCAATTGCAATACCTGTACAGGTTTGGTTCACATGTAAACCATCAACTTGCTCACCATAAATACTAAACCCACCCACATTGTAGCTACTTAATAATGCCCCAACTTCGGCTAATTGATTACTTTCTAATAACTCCAACCGACGTAAAATGCAGTCAAAGGTGATCATAGTTTGAATATCATTAATTGATTTTTCTAAGCTAGTGTAAAGATCCCTGCCTTTGGCTAGACGTAAAACAATACCTAAATCGACAGCACAATAGAAAGTTATGCTGCCATCTTGATTAACACTTTGAATAGAGCGTACATATTCATTTTTACCGATCAACACTATAGTCGGATTCTTAGCTACCATAGCCTCTGTGAGCTGCGCCGGTTGTGACAGCCCAAGTAGTCGAGCATATTCTTCTGCCGCTGGCAACCAAGTCAACAACCCCGTAGCAAGCTTTCTCGTAACCTCTAGCCTGCCTAGCAGGAAGGGTTATGTTTAGATAGTCAGAAAAAAAAACCCTACGCAGCAAGCTGCGGAGAATTAAACCCATATAGATTAAATTCAGTAATAATGCGCTTTTCAGGTATGGCACCAGTCACAACTACTTTTTTATCCGTTGCATGAATATGTTGAGATTTTAGGATAGCAAAAGGTAATGTTGTCGAGATTAATATTATTACCCCACAATTTACACGCATTTTTCCGTTATAAAAATATACGTTTCATTAAACTGTTGATCGTCGCCAGCTGAACACCCAATAACCATAATGGCAGAAAAGTGCTGTTGAACTGCTTTTGCTAATGCATCTTTATTGTAGGAATTAGAAAAAAACAATAAGAGCAGGATCGTTGAAGCTGCATCAAACTGTTGATTTATTTCAGCTATAGCCGCGTCTGTATTTTCACGTTTACTTGAGCTAACTTTTACTACATTTTCCATGCTCACCTCACTCTCTAGTTAGTGTTAAGTAAAGACTGAAATTTTGCTTTTTTATCATATATGTTTTGATCGTCATACCATTATATTAGACACTTACCGCCATTGAACAAACAAGCAAAACTACTTGTCAATTTTTGCCTATAAAGTAACAGGCAAATAATTCCAAATTGCGATATACAACTCATTTAACAAAAGGTTTATCCATGCTAAAAGCTACAATGGTAGAACAACTAAACACGCAAATTAATTTAGAATTTTACTCCTCAAATCTCTACTTACAAATGAGTGCTTGGTGCGAGGAAAAAGGCTTTACTGGTGCCGCTGAATTTATGCGTAAACACGCTGCTGAAGAAATGGACCACATGACTCGTTTATTTACTTATGTGAGTGAAACTGGTGCTTTACCTATACTTGGTACTATTGACTCTCCTCCTCATAATTTTGAATCGTTAGCTGATATTTTTGAAAAAACCTATGAGCATGAGTGTTTAATCACTGAAAAAATTAACGCTCTCGCACACCAGGCTTTTACCAACCAAGACTATTCAACTTTTAATTTTCTCCAATGGTATGTTGCTGAACAACACGAAGAAGAAACATTATTTAAAGGTATTTTAGATAAAATCAACTTGGTAGGTCACGATGGTCACGCGTTATTTTTTATTGATAAAGACTTAGCTGAAATGGCTAAAACTGGCTCAACGAGTATTATGACGCAAACTGCTGTTTAAGTGATGGCAATAACGACTACAGATGTACTAATTATTGGCGCTGGCGCCGCAGGATTAATGTGCGCTGCCAGTGCTGGTTACCGTGGTCGCAGCGTTACTGTGATTGACATGGGTAAAAAGCCCGCTCGTAAAATATTAATCAGTGGTGGTGGCCGTTGCAATTTTACCAACCAAGGTAGCACACCGAATAACTTTATTTGTCAAAATCCGCATTTTGTTAAATCGGCCTTAAGCCGATTTACTGCCGATGATTTTATTGAACTGGTTGATAGACACGGCGTTAATTACCATCATAAAACCTTAGGGCAATTATTTTGTGATGATAGTGCTCAAGATATAGTTGATGTTTTACTTACCGAGTGTGACTGGGCAGGGGCTGCTATTGAACTGCGCACTGAAGTACTTTCAGTGAGTAAAAACGCCGAACAGGGTTATCTGGTAAAAACCTCAGGTAAAGATTATCAATGCCAGTCACTAGTGATTGCCTCTGGCGGCCTCACTATGCCAAAACTAGGCGCATCGCCTATTGGTTATAAAGTGGCAGAACAATTCGGCTTAGATGTTTTGCCAACCATAGCCGCTTTAGTGCCTTTTACCTTGCATGATCATGATAAAAAACGCTTCGATGGTTTATCTGGTATTAGTATCGACTGCCACGTAACTAGCGAAAATGGCATAACTTTTCGGGAAAATATTCTTTTCACTCATCGTGGCTTATCTGGCCCTGCTATATTACAAATTTCATCTTTTTGGCAAGCAGGACAAGCGGTCACTATCAATTTATTACCCGAACAAAACCTCAACGACATTATCAATAACTGGCGTGAGCAACAACCGCAAAAGTCTTTAAAGAACCTGTTAGCAACCTTACTACCTAAGCGGTTTATTGAGGTATTAATCAATGATGGTACATTCACTGCAATAGTCGCCGATAAAGCGGTTAACCAGTTAAACCATGGTGAAATAGATAATTTAGCCGAAGCACTCCACGCTTGGAAAATAAAGCCTAACGGCACTGAAGGTTATAGAACAGCCGAGGTAACTTTAGGCGGTGTCAATACCGACGAAATTTCCTCTAAAACCTTTGAAGCAAAAAAATCTCCAGGCTTATATTTTATTGGTGAAGTTGTCGATGTTACCGGTTGGCTAGGGGGTTATAATTTTCAATGGTGTTGGTCTAGCGGCTGGGCCTGTGGGCAAGCGATTTAGTTTGACAAGAAATAAATAGAGCGAACAAATTCTTGCTTGCGATCCTGCGGTTAACTGTAATTGTAGGGTCTACCACTCAAAAAAAGCGGCAAATTATATATGGCTATCGCATATAGCTGTTGAAGTTATCATGTAAGCACACAAGAGACCAATCGGTCTGCCATAAGGGTAGTCTACTGTATTGCTTTTCATTCTGTGATCATGATCATTCCAATATAGAGCTAGACCGTTGCTAATGAAGCTGGATCGGTTTTAGGGGTAGATCGTTAGCGGAAAGCCACTACTGTAGCTTTATGTGAGGAAGTTCAGCTTATTCATTGCAAATAATGTATCTGTATTAATTCAAAATGAGTACTCTTTTGAGTAATTCATCTAACTAAGTGCATGCTTCGGCCTGAACCGATCACCCATTTTCCTTAAAATGTTTAATGGGCTTTAATAAATTAATTCCCTCTTTATTTCATTCACTCGTCTGACTTTGGGACAGTTTTCAAATAAAAATTTAAAAAAACTTTCAGAAACGGTTAACTGAGTAGATAAATTCGAATTTTGTCACCCCATTTAACTAACAGGGTATCCGCTACAGGTTTAGCAATTGAAATGTTGCCGGTTGCTAAATAGTTAACTTTTGCACGAGTCACTCTAAAATTTTCTAAAGAAGTGTTACATACCAAACAGCTAACACCATTTTTTTCGTCATCTTCGCTGATGTAATCAAGTATTTTTTCATGGCTATCAATCACCGTTTTAATGTTTTCAACATAGGCATGAACAGTAGGTCCGGCATCAAAAATATCGACAAAATTTTCATACCTAAACCCTTCGTCAAACAACATTTGTAACGCTGGCTCCCCCATCTTATTTGGCTTACCAATAACGGTTTGGGCTTGCTTTGGAAGTAAATCAATATAAATTGGATATTCAGGCATTAAATCAGCAATGAATTGATTGTTGGTTGTTGCACTTAAAAAGTCGGCATGATCATAACTCATCCCTTCGAAGAAGTGTTTTCCAACATGTTCCCAAAAGGGGGAAATTGAGTTTTCATCAGACCAGCCGCGAAGCTCTGCAATTAGTCGTGCACCAAATAATGATTGAAATTGAGCAATTAAAAGGTATCGACACTTAGATAATAACTTTCCATAACCACCGCCACGGTAATCAGGATCAATAATCAAAGTACCGACTTCGGTATCACCGGTATATTCATTTACAAGATGTAATGTTTTAGAAGAAACTTTACTTTTTAAGCCATAAGAGTACTTGTTTCTTGATAAGATCTGAAAGGTATAAAAAGGGACATCTTTACCAATATTACTATATACCCCAGCGGTTCCCATAACAGCGTTAGTGTCGGTATCTTCAAGAACCATCAAAAAGGAATTGGATTGTTCTTTGATTACTGAAACGGAAAAAGCTATTTCAGATCTTGCTATCTTTTGTAGTAACACTTCTCTATCTGCAGGAAAAGTTGTCATGCCTGGACCAACTCTTTTAGCCAAGTTATACAAGCTATCTATATCAGTGTATTCCACAGGTCTTATTACAATCATTGTTATCTCCAAATACTCTGCTCTATTAGTCACCAGCGTAGATACATTAAATATGTCTGTAATGCTACCCGACAATCCTACTAACAGATAGATAACAAAATACACAATGTGCACGCCATTAATTACATATTGATAATAAAAAGTGACTATATGTAAAATAAGTGTATATTGAGTTCTTTTAAGATGTTTCTAGGGAATATTAAATATCAGACTTATATATATCTGCTTTAAAATTATTGGTTGCACGAAATAAGGTATGCTTTTTCTTATGCATCCACAAACAAAAAGATCAAATCATGTAAATGCTCGCACATTGTTATCAACTATGACCTCTGCTTTAGTTAAAAATAGTAGAAATTCAATAATCCCTTGTGAAACGCACTGGGTTGGGAATATTTGACATAAAGACTATGGTTTGTAAGCTATTGATGTATAACAATGACATTAAAACTACTTAGGCTGAAATACATGTTGGATAGCAAAGACAAACAACTTCTTTCCCTTTTACGTAAAAATGCAAGAACTTCCATTGTAACACTCGCAAAAAAACTATGCGTATCTAGAGCAACGGTTCAAAATCGAATTAGTAAACTTGAAAAGAATGGCATCATATTAGGTTATACGGTTAAGTTGAAACCCGATGCTGAGCTTCATCCTGTTAGATTATTTGTAAATATTTCAGTTGAAGCCAAAAGTGAGTCTGATGTTATTAATAGCTTACATCAGTATCCAGAAGTAGTTGCTATACATCATACCAGCGGACACTGGGATCTTATTGCTGAAGTAAGAGCAGAAACCCTCCCACAGTTAAATGCGCTACTTGGTGGTATACGCTTGAGTAAAGGAATTATAAAAACTGAGTCGAATCTATTACTCGATACGATTTAATAATATCAATCAGCAACCACCGGCAAAGCAGGGGGTGTGATGAAAGCCCCTAGAAGTGGCTATAGTTAAACTCCTGACCATTGCATTTGCTCCTACCGCTTTTCTTCTTTTCTTGATTCCTAATATATTCACGAATTACTTGCTCATTTAGTCCAACAGTACTAACACAATATCCTCTTGCCCCAAAATGACGACCTGTGAAATTTCTCTTCACTTGCAGTATTCTCTTAATATTCGAATCGCTGATTTTCCTTTTAAAAAACCAACCGTATTAGTAATACTATATTTTCTAACTTATTCATGCCAATTACTTTACGTTCTAATGTTTTTTTAGTCGAAAGATCGGATCGTGGAACAGGTTATTAGTTCCCTTATTTTTTATTAAATCGAACTGAGGTTAATTAAGTTTTTGAGGGCCCTCAAATTTAACCTCTGTTTTTCAGACTACCAAAAATAACCAAACTATTACTGTATTAAAATAGATTTAATCTAGGAACTTAACCTGATCTTTAGATTTTTCCCCTGCCTTAAGTAGTTATAATATTCACTTGTTTTTATGCCGTATGATATCTAAGTGAAACTGCTGTTTTACTCCTAAGATACGCTTTTTTTGAGATTACGATGATACAAATCAATGAACAAAATAACATGGTGACGTCCAACACAAGATCACCCACTCTGTTCGATGCCCTCATACCTCTGGTTACTATGGTTATCTTATTGGCATTTTCGGTGTATTTTTTTGGTGCCGATTCCTCAGGTGGAGCCAACCAAATAGCAATGTTTATTGCTAGTGGTGTCGCCATTTTAGTGGCGATGAAAAATGGCCATCACTGGAAAGCACTTGAACATGCTATTGCTAATGGTGTATCTGTCACTGTCAATGCTATATTAATATTGCTCATGGTTGGCGCTGTTATTGGTACTTGGATCGTTAGTGGCACTGTGCCTACGATGATCTACTATGGGCTCAAACTTATCGACCCTGGGGCATTTTATGTCACTACCTGCATCGTGTGTGCTCTTGCTTCACTTAGCATAGGCAGTAGTTGGTCCGTTATTGGAACTATTGGTCTGGGATTGTTTGGTGTTGCAACCACCTTCGGCTTATCGCCAGAAATTACCGCTGGAGCTATCATATCAGGTGCTTATTTTGGGGACAAAATGTCTCCCCTGTCTGATACCACTAACTTGTCACCGGCTGTCGCAGGAACCGACCTTTTTACCCATATTCGCCACATGACATGGACCACCTTTCCTGCGATAGGTATATCCCTTGTCATTTATACGCTACTAGGGTTAGGGATAGAAGTAAGCGCTGCTACAGATGATATAGACAAGAAGTTACTGCTGTTAGAAACAAATTTTAATGTGGGTCTTCACCTGTTATTACCTGTTGTGATCGTCATTGTGTTGGCGGTGATGAAATTTCCAGCATTACCCGCCATGATGATCAGCGCATTGGCCGGAATCATTATTGCTTTAATTTTTCAACAAGATATTTTGTTGGTATTTGCCGCCACGGAAAACTTAAGTGACATTGCGGTAATGCTCAAAGGGGTCTGGGTGGCACTTTTTAATGGATACGTTGCCAGCACATCAGATGCAGATATGAATGAGCTACTGTCCAGGGGTGGCATGTCTAGCATTTTGAACACCATATGGTTAGTCCTTTCGGCGATGATGTTTGCCTCTATCATGGATCATGCTGGCTTCTTGCAACGTATGATTCGTGGGGTTATGGCGCTAGCCACTGACACTGGTGGATTAATTGTTGCGACAGTATGTACTTGCATTGGGGTGAATATTGTTGCTGCTGATCAATATATTGCCATCGTGTTGCCTGCTCGTATTTACCGGATTGAATATAAAAAAATGGGGCTTGCCCCTCAGAACCTATCCAGAACCCTTGAAGACGCAGGTACTGTGACCTCTCCTCTAGTGCCCTGGAACACCTGCGGCGCCTTTATCTATGGTGTGTTAGGGATCTCTGCTTTCGCCTATGCGCCTTACTGCTTTTTTAATCTTTTTTGCCCTATTATTAGTTGTATTTACGGAATATTAAATTTCAAGGTAACTCGTCTAGATGAAGAAGATAATGATGTGCAACCTAAGTTAGTCTCTGCCTAAGAGACACACTTTTTTGTTTCATGGGGTCTGGGCATGCCACTGCCTGTGTCCCCTTCAAATGTAAAAAGTTGACTGGACATAGCTGCGAAATCATCACAAATAATAAGGGTTCTTTAATACATCACCTAGGGTAGGAGCATTAAAATTCACACCAACTAATAACCCTACCCTATCTCCATCATCTAATGCTGTCATTTCAATTCACGTTTCATACTAGTTTTTTACTTGTGTTTTTATAACGCTCAATACGAGGATCGTAAATCGAATCAAAATGTCTATTATTGAACGCCATTAAAAATGGGGTGATTATCAGGTAAAAAGTTCAATTTATAATGATTTTGCCGTGCTATCACTGAAAAATAAGTAATAAAATTATATAAATGCTCAATTCATAATAATCTCGCCTAACACTTGCTCCAGAAAAACCCACCATTATATAGTTGGTAAATAGTGATAACCACTAAGATGGGAGGGAGTAAGAGAGACATATTCTATATTCGTTAAGGTATTATTAAATAAGGATTTCAAAAGGCAATATATTAATTTTAGCTTAATAATCTAACAACTTACTTTATTTTTGGTAAAGAAAGTTTTAATTGGCAAAAATAATGGAACTGTGATTTGAATCCTACATTCAAGATGGTGAATTCATAAAAAGAAAACATAAACCGCCATCTCTCATCTAGAAAAGATGTTTGATTTATATAAAATTAATTATAACTAAGTGGATCTATATAATAATCATGACGACTAAATTAAAAAATAAGCATATGTGCAGGACCTTGCTGTCCGCCTCAATTGTATTAGCTCTAGGCTCACCTGCACTAGTATTTGCAGAAGAGCCTACCAATAATGAACTCAAGGAAATTGAAAGGATTAGCATCACTGGTTCACGTATTAAAGGAATCGAAATATCGTCCACTAGTCCTGTAGTTGTATTGACTGGAGCTGAGTTTAAATCAGTAGGTTCAACCAACGTTGAAGATTTACTAAACCGCTTACCACAAGTGACAGCAGGCGGTACTGGAACCTCTAATAACCCTAGTGACGGCACCGCAACAGTGGATCTTCGCCATCTTGGCGCTAACAGAACACTAGTATTAGTTAACGGTAAGCGTTATCTACAAAGCACCCAGCAAGGAACTGTCGATCTCAACAATATTCCTTCAGCACTCATTGAACGCGTTGAAGTGGTAACAGGTGGAGCATCTGCAGTGTATGGCTCTGATGCGATCGCGGGGGTAGTCAACTTTAAAATGAAGGACGATTTCGAAGGCCTTGAGTTTAACGCTCAATACGGTCTAGCGGCTGAAGGGGATGCGGGTAAAGGCGACTTCTCTACTACCCTTGGCGGTAATTTCGCGGATGGACGCGGTAATGTTGTTGTCCATATGGGCTTTACCAAACGTAATAAAAATTACATGGCTGATCGAGACTTCTCCTACCATGTGCTCAGAGACCTAGATGTTTTACCGGGTACACAAAATGGTGACTTTGGCTACAGCACTCCCTGTGATGGTGCATCTAACTGTGTTCAAGGATTGGATCAATGGGGCGGTAGCTCATCGACTCCTGCTACTCGAATCAATGGCGTAGACGGTATTGGAACATTTGATCAAAATGGTGCTCCACTCCCTTGGAATGAGGCCAGTGGCAGATACAACTGGAGTCTAGACCAGTACTTGCAAACGCCTCAAGAACGCCGCTTACTTTATGTCTCCGGACATTATGACCTCAATGATGAACATAGTTTTTATGTGCAGGCTACCTCCAGTTCTAATTCGGTGCGGACCCAGCTTCCGCCACACAGTGGCACCCCAGGTAATGCCTTGGTGGATATCGACAGTCCATTTTTGTCTTCCGAATCCCAAGCAATCTTCGCCGCGATGGATGTAGCAGAAACGGGTAGTGGCGTCAATGATGGCTACGCTATCGTGCCTGGAATAAACCGACGTATGGTTGAAACTGGCAATCGAGAAAGTAACTTTACTCGTACTGGTAATCTATTTTTGGTTGGCATTGAAGGTGAGTTGAGTGACAACTGGAGCTACAATGCCTATTACAGTAATGCTCAGGTAGACGAGCGACGTGAGGCTAACAACCTGTTCATGGACAGTGATTTTCTATCAGGTATAAAAACCAGTTTTAATGGGCAAGGTGAGCTGCAATGTGATGATGCCTCGGCGCGAGCCCTTGGCTGTGTACCTATAAACATTTTTGGTGCTGGCAATGTTTCCACTGAAGCGGCAGACTGGCTCAGGGTGGATACAGGCACTACCACTACCATTAAAGAACAGGTGGCTAGTCTTGTCATAGATGGTTATGTCGGAGACGCTGGTATGGCATTTGGTATCGAATGGCGTGAGGATTCCAGTGAGTACCGTGCCGGATTATTTGAATCTGGCGACATCAGCGGTATAGGTGCAGGCAAATCTACCACTGGTAGCTTCGATGTGTTGGAAGTGTTTGGTGAGTTGAGCATGGAACTGGTGGAATCTTTAGATTTTCATGCAGGTTTACGTCTGTCAAATTATTCTACTGCTGGCTCGGTTAGCTCTTACGCTGCCGGATTAGTGTGGTCACCAACAGATACTATTAGTATTCGAGGCGAGTACCAACGTGCGGTGCGAGCTCCTAATATTTTAGAGTTATTCCAGGGTAGTTCAACGGCTTCAGTTATAGCCAGCGATCCATGTAGTGCAGATCATGTCGATAATTTTGGTGGCATAGCTGCCATGCAATCAGTGTGTGAAGCAACGGGTGTGCCTACCGGTCAAACAGGGCAGTATAACCAACTTAACACCGAGATCCGCGGTGTGTCTGGTGGTAATCCAGAACTTCAGGAAGAGACATCCGATACATATACCTTTGGCATTATATTAACACCCGATTTTACGCCTAATCTGTCTATTACAGCAGATTATTATTCCATCAAAATTGACGATGCTATCGACAAATTCGGTGGTGGGGTGTCAAGCATATTAAGTCGTTGTTATACAGAAAAAGATGCCGCTAGCCCTTTCTGTCAGACTATAAAGCGTCGTCCTGATGGTAATGTTTTGGAGGTACAAACTACGCGTGCCAACCTAGCAAGCTTAAAAACTAGTGGGATAGATATAAAAATTCTAAAAGGTTTTGAATTAGACTTTGCTTTATTTGGCAATGACGCTTCCGAAGTTAATATTATGTTTACCGGGAGCTATCTTTTGAAAGATGAGAAGCAAGTCGATTCAGCTGCTCCATTCGTAAACTGTGTAGGTAACTTTGGCGGAATTTGTGGCAATCCAAACCCTGAGTGGCGCTCTAATGCTTCAGTAACTTATAAGGAAGGTGATTTGAGTGCGGCGGTGACTTGGCAATATATGGGTGAAGTTCAAGACAGACGTATTGATCATGATGACAGAGATCCTAGTACTTTAGGCTCACCTCGTTCTAAAGCGATGAATTATATCAATCTAACGGGTTCTTATGAATTATCTGAGCAACTAACGATAAATGGTGGGGTGAACAACTTATTCAATGCCTTACCTACTTTCCTAGGAAGCAATCAGATTGAAGCGAATACTTACCCAAATGTCTATGATGTTATAGGTACGCGATTCTTCGTGGGAGCTACATTACGTTTTTAATTAGAGCGTAAGATGAAAAGCATGGGACATCAAAACCCCCGTGCTTTTATAATGAACTTTACCTGACTTGCAAAATGTAGAGAGGATAAAGTTTTGGTTAAAAATTCATGAGACTATTTTTCATAAAATGAAAAGTAATACCCTAAAATTAAATATCATAAAAAACAAAATCACAGAGGCGATAAATACATGTTAAGAAAAATACCCTATCTGACTTTGATTCTTAGTATTATCTTGATCGGCGGTTGTGCTGAGAGTGTTAAAGAGGTAACAGTTCCGAGCAGTCTGTTAATCGAAAATGCTCTCCTATATGACGGTAAAGGAAATTTACCAATACATGGCTCTATACGTATAAATAAAGGTTTGATAGTGGCACTAGGCGAATTAGCGCCATTACCAAAAGAGAATGTTTGGGATGCAAACGGATTAGCACTAGCTCCCGGTTTTATCGACCCTCATAGTCATCATGCTAAAAAATTCAATAAAAATAATGCCCCAGCTAGCGTGCTGGCGCAAGGCATCACTACCGTTGTCACAGGTTTAGATGGTTCAACAAGACTACCCATAGATGCCATATTTGAGCAATTTGAAAGCAGTCCAGCGGCAGTTAACTTAGCTGCTTTTGGACCTCATAACCGTTATCGCAATCAGGTGATGGGCGATGACTTTCGACGCTTAGCCACTCCCCAAGAGATTACTGCGATGAGCTACTTATTACAGGTAGATCTCGATTTGGGCGTATTAGGATTTTCGACAGGCGTGGAGTATGAACCCGCTGTATATGCCAATACGGCTGAACTGGTAGCTCTTGCTAAAGTTGCCGCAAAAGCGGGAGGTCGATATACAAGCCATATCCGCAATGAGGATGTTTATTTTTACAATGCGCTTGAAGAGTTTATCACCATTGCTCGAGAGGCTAAAATCCCCGCCAATATCAGTCATATTAAATTGGCCATGGCTGCAAATTGGGGCCAAGCAGATAAGGTACTTAAAATATTAGAACTGGCCATAGCCGAGGGTTTAGATATCACTGCCGACATTTATCCCTACGATGGTTGGCAGACAACCATGAAAGTATTACTACCAGAGCAAAATTACGATGACCGTAAGGCGTATGAATTTGCTTTAAAGTCTATTGCATTGCCTGAAACTATTATCATGACGGCTTATGAGCCAAACCCTAGTTATGTAGGAAAAACACTGGCCGAAATCGCTATCATTGAAGATATTACGCCTGTTGATATGCTGATGAAAATGGTTAAAGTAACCAGAAAAGATAAGCTAAAAGAGAAAATTATTGGGCGAAATATCAGCGAAAAAGACATTGAGCGCTTTATGAAATGGCGTTATACCAGTATTTCTTCTGATGGTAATACAGACGACCTCCATCCTAGAGGACAAGGAGCCTTTCCTCGCATGTTAGCCCGTTACGTCCGTGAAAGAGGTATAATGTCTCTACCTGAGGCTATCCGTAAAATGACCAGTCTCACAGCTCACAGTCTTGGACTAAAAGGTAGAGGATCGCTTGAACCGGGATACGCTGCTGACTTAGTGCTATTTTCGCCAGAAGCTATACTTGACCATGCTACTTTTACTGATCCCGTACAATATTCAACAGGGATAGATGCGGTGTGGGTTGCAGGAAAACTGGTATGGCACGAGGGTAAAGCTACTTCCAATAGGCCAGGTAAAATCCTACGACGTGCTCAATAGTTCGAGCATATCTTAAAATTTATAAGTGGCATATCCTTTCTTCGCCTACCGTGATTTGCCCTTATCAAACTAAACTTGATAGTTTTTTATTGTAAACAAGGATAAACTTAGGAAAATAAATAAGAATATACAAGGGCATATACAGATGAGAAGTCGTAATAGCGGAGCGAAAATGGATAGATTGGATATAAAAATTCTTTCAGCCCTTAGTTCCAACGGGAGAATGACCAAGCTGCAATTATCTGACGTAGTTGGCTTGTCTGCCACGCCCTGTTGGGAGAGAATAAAGAAGTTGGAGAAGGCTGGGATTATACGTGGATACCATGCAGAACTTGATCTACAGAAGCTCGCCGACGTATCCTATTTACGTGTTGAAGTAACCCTTAAAAATTATTCTTTATCTGTGGCTAAAAAATTTGAACAAATGATTCAAAGTATACCGCAAATTGTTGAGTGTGAAGCCATATTAGGGGACATAGATTATCTCTTAAAGATAATGTCCTCTGGAGTAGATGATTATCTCCAAATCATCGAGAGTGTAAATGGGCAAGAGCAGATAGATTTCGATTACAAGACACTATCAATCTCAAAAATAGTGAAGGTCCCGAGCCAAATAAACGTCGAAGAGATATACGATTATTTTAATTGTGATCTTTAGATGTTATTTACTAGAGTAATTTCAAATCATGGGTCAGATATACTCTTAACAGTAACTAGGGTGATAACACTTAAAATACATATGTAGGGCTATTAGTCCTATTATTATTGCCTAATCTGGCTGTAGCAAGGGAAGAGATCATCATGCTAACCTATGATTGGCCTCTCTATAGCTTTATTGGGCCCGACATCACACAAGTTGTTGTTACGGAGTCTATTAATAATACACTTTATTGACATAGTTGGAGTTCATAACACTTAATACACCCCCATATGATAAGTCAAACTTAACACAATCACCAAGCTTATATCTATCTTCCACCTCAGTAATATCTAAAATTAAATGATCACTGCTCATGCCAAGAACCTTTATTTTTTCATCTAATGGCCTCAAGTTATCAGAGTTTATATCTTGACGTCCAATAGCACATAAAGCTTTTCTTCTTATACCTAGATCTTCAAAAACAGGTTTTTCACCAAAAGCATCTAAACCTATTTCCCCTATTGGTATTGAAGGTTTGTTCATCACTTCTATGATCTCTACTTCTAAGGTAAAAGCATTATATTTTAAACCTTGGATTTTTTCATTATTTAAGCCGGTACCCATAAAAATGGATTCTCCTAACCTTAATTGATTCACTTCAGCAGGCATTAATTTTTTATCTAATAAGTTTAAGCATCCGGAGTTTCCTCCCGAAATAATGTGAAATTTAAAGTTATGTTTATTTTCAATGCCATTTTTTATAGCGATAAATTTTGTTAAGTTTGCTTTACTAGGAATAACGCCGCCAAAACAGGATAAATTCGTTCCTATTCCAACTAAATTGATTCCTTTAAGGGCATTAATTTCAGTGATTGTTTTATCTAAAACATCTATATCAATGATCCCTTCTCTTAAATCACCTAGGTCAACCATTAGAATAATATCGTGAATTTTTTCTTTGAGGATGGCAACATTTGCTATTTTTTTAATTATCTCTATTTCTGAGTTAAGAGATACATCAACAAAATCTACTACCCTTTCAATCTGGCTTAACATTGGAAATCGTAAAAGTAATTTTCTTGATTTTAACCACTTCATTTTTTCAAAATTTTCAAGTCTTGAATCAGCTATTGTTGTTACATCTAATTCAGAAATCATTTTAATAATTCTGCTATCACCGCAAACTAGTTTAACAACAACCGCAACTTCAATTCCAAAGCTTTTACACCTGTTAGTTAACTCTATTACGTTATACTTAATAGCACTCAATTTGATGTTGACGCTTGGGTACATTAATACATCCTCTAGTACTTGACGTTAAGAAAAATAAAACATTAAACAGAAATAAATAATAACAATAACAAACAAAATTTAACTCTAATAAAGGTATGTATTTCGATGAATATATCTAATGTTTAGATGCTTCTTAGGGAGAATCTGGGATTAATAGTTTATAAAGGTTAATATGAAGTGGCATAGTAAATTTGGCCGCCTACTTAGAGGCTTATTATACATCTCACGGATTAAACAGCATTTCTCGCATTGAATACGTCAGTTAGAACCAACAAGAATTAGCTCTATCAATTTATCAATTGTGGCCGGTGTAAAAACTATTTTGAACTGACATGATTAGATAATATCGACAAAGAATGCTCATCCCCCAATATGTATTCACTAGAATAAGTTAACTGCTGTTTCCTAAAAAATCATTAATGACTATTTGATACAAGACGCTACCTAAATGACATATTTACATATCATATTGTACAACTCTATACCTAGCTGTTGACCATCAATTAATTTAAAATTTCGATATAATTATTACTTATTAGGATTTAAAAAATATCATGACCTTATTCTTAGACGTCAATGCACTCAGAGACTTAGTTAATAAAACTGGCACTTCACAGTTTATTTCGGGTTTGCTTCACTTTATAGAGCAAGACTTTATTAGATGGCCTTATTTCGATAAATCTCCACGTACCGCAGCACACAGTAAAGCAGGTGTGATTGAATTAATGCCTGTAGCTGATGATGTTAATTATGGCTTTAAATATGTCAATGGACATCCTAAAAATCCTACTCTAGGATTATCAACCGTTATGGCTTTTGGTGCTTTGTCTGATGTTGATAGCGGTTATCCAAAGTTACTTTCTGAAATGACGCTCTCGACCGCTTTTCGTACCGCAGTTACTTCTGCAATGGCGGCTAAAGCCCTAGCTAAACCAAACGCTCGTAATATGGGTATAGTTGGATGTGGCTCTCAATGTGAATTTCAAGTGATTGCATTTCATATAATAAACAATATCAATGAAGTACGAATATTTGATATTGATGAAGAGGCGATGGATAAAGTAGAAAAAAACTTAAAAAACTATCCTAATATTAAAATTATTCGTGCTTCTTCAGTTAAAGATTGTGTTCAAGGTGCAGATATTGTAACAACAGTGACGGCAGATAAAACCAATGCAACAATTTTGACATCCGATATGATCGAAGAGGGCATGCATATAAATGGTGTTGGTGGCGATTGTCCAGGTAAAACAGAACTTCATATTGACGTTTTAAAGTCAGGGAAAATATTTGTAGAGCATGAAGCGCAAACACGAGTCGAAGGTGATATCCAACAACTAGAAGCGCAACATCCAGTCTACCCTTTATGGCGAGTTATTGCTGGCTTAGATATAGGACGTGATTTCGAAAAACAAATAACAATCTTTGACTCCGTTGGTTTTGCTTTAGAAGACCTTTCAATTTTACGTTATGTATATGAGTTAGCTGTTGAATTTAAAATAGGCGAGACTATTTCTTTGATTCCAGCACTTGATAATCCAAAAGACCTATTTAAGCTTGCTGTAGTGACCAACTAATTTTGACCACGAATTTCTATTTAGGCCAATTATCCTAATAACTGCTTTATGGTTAGGTAAGATCAAATGAAAAAAATTATTTATTACGTGACTATTAGAATGCTCGAGCCGGTAAATAATTTTGTGTAACTACCTTTCAATCAGTATCCTATACGGGTCAACGAAAGGTAGTAATAATGAACAAGAAAGAACTAGAAGCATTTGCCAAGCAAGCAGCTAAAGGCATTAAGTCCGAATCAGATCTAAATAATTTCAGATCCATGCTACCAAAGTAACGGTTGAAGCAGCGTTAAATGCTGAACTTGAACATCTATTTAGGTTATCAAAAAAATGAGAGTACATCTGTTGGTAACAGTCGTAATGGCTATTCCAGCAAGCGAGTACAGACGGAAGAAGGCTGCTTTGAGTTAGAGACACCTCGTGACCATTGGCAGGTTGAAAGTATGCATTGGATGTTAGATATGAATTTTAGGGAAGATGAATCAAGAATACGTAAGAAACAAGGTCCGCTTGTGTTTAACGTAATGAGAAAAATAGCCATGGCGTTGTTTAAGCAAGATACAACGAAATCTGCAAGTATGGCGAGGAAAAAGAAAATGGCAGGGCTAGACGATGAATATCGTTCAACCCTGCTAGAGTCTGGGATTAAAATGCGCTAGCCGTGTCTGTGATTATTATCAGCTATCTTAAAATATTATTTAAATTTAAGAGCCTGTAACATATTTCACTACTTTAAATGAGATAGATCTAACCGTCTCTATTACCACAAAGAACCATAATTACTATGGCGCTATGTGCCCCTTTATAACTTTACTTATCTACATATTAGTCAATACTGTATCTGTAGACATGCACTCATTTTGGCAAGCTTATTTCAAATAACTTTTAAGAACAGAAATAACTTGTTCTACTTCTTCTGTTCGTTGTTCCTTCGTCATATCTTCTCCACCTAAATGTTCACGTAAGTGGCCTTCCAAGACTTCTTTCATCAAGCCATTAACGGCACCTTTAATTGCCGCCACCTGCTGTAATATGGCCATACAATCTGGCTCTCCTTCTAGAGCGCTTTCTAAAGCTAAAGATTGTCCTTTTATTCGTCTAACACGACTTAGCAGCTTTTTTTTACCAACTATGATATGTGACATAGTTTTCCTTCACTTGAAAAATAGTATACTGGGGTATAGTATATTACAAGTTTATAATTGATGCTATTTTTGACTAGTATTGAGTAATTAATTTAGGAAATCTAATGGAAAACGATAGCAGTATTCAATGGGAGCATTCTCATAATTTTGGCATTGACACTAAACTCCACGAAAACAAAGTGAAAATCGTTTTTTGGTTAACAACCGTCATTATGGTGCTTGAAATAGGCGCTGGAACTTGGTCAGGCTCTATGGCCTTGCTTGCCGATGGTTGGCATATGGGAACTCACTCTGCGGCATTTCTTATTGCTATTTGTGCTTATTCTTACGCTAAAAAGCATGCCAACAATAAGGACTTCAGCTTTGGAACAGGTAAGGTAAACTCTTTAGGTGGCTTTGCCAGTGCTATTGCATTGGCAATAGTCGCATTGATGATGATTATAGAATCTTCTCAGCGGTTATTAGAGCCACAATCCATTCATTTTAACGAAGCAATTGTGGTCGCAATTATAGGTTTAGTCGTCAATATCGCCTCTGTTTTTATTCTCCATGATGATCATCACCATCATGGAGAGCACCATCACGACCATAATATGAAGGCCGCATATTTTCACGTACTGGCTGATACGCTAACGTCGGTATTGGCTATTGTTGCTTTATTAGTAGGGAAATATGTTGGTTTATTATGGATGGACCCCTTAATGGGTATTGTTGGCGCGATAGTAATCTTCCGCTGGTCTTATGGATTAGTTAAGGAGTCTAGTGAAGTTTTGCTCGATAAATCTATAAAAAGCTCAACTATAGAAAAAATTTCAATCGCGTTAAGAAAAAAAAATACTGTAATCAATGACATTCATGTATGGAGAGTAGCAACCGCTCACCAAGCTGCAATTCTTACTGTGACTGCTACAGAGCCACTGAGTTCAAGTGAATATGGAGATATTTTAAAGGGATTACTGCCACAGCTTTCACACATATCTATTGAAATACGTCATGGCTAAATGAACTTTTTATTTTATCAAAGCCGCTTTGAAGTGATACCAAATGAAATATACATATTGATTGCCCTTTCGCTTTGGCTTGATACATTACATCGTCCGCCGTTTTAAGAAGCTGCTGGCTATCTATATTTTGCTCTGGAACTATAGCTGCAACACCAATTGAGCAGGTTTTTCTTCTCAAAATATTTTCTAAACTAACTAGGGTCTGTTGATAAGAAATAATAAAACGCTGCTTATAACGAATAGTGCTTTATAAAATTACCACTGTGCGTGTATTTTAGCTTAGCTAACACATAGTACTTATTATTCCCTAAACGCTTCTGCATTAAGGTGGTGCCTATTTAACAGTTTATAAAATTCTGTTCTATTTCGTTGCGCTATTCTCGCTGCTTGGGAAACATTTCCGGCGGTCATTTTTAATAAGTTAGCTAAATAGTCACGTTCAAATTGATCTCTAGCCTCTTGAAAAGAAAGTAATTGCGATGTTTTTTCACGTAATGCCCCTCTCACCAAAGTGGCATTTATTAATGGTGCTGTTGATAAAGCGACGCTTTGTTCAACCACATTTTGTAATTGACGAATATTACCAGGCCAAGGGGCGCTAATTAACAATTCCATTGCTTCCGCTGTAAAACCGTTAACTTTTCTGGGTGACGTCACCTCAACATGAGATAAAAAATGTTGCGCCAATAGCGGAATATCTTCGCGTCGCTCTGAAAGTGGTGGTAATTCTAGTTCAACCACATTAAGACGGTAATATAAGTCTTCTCTAAAGGTTTTATCGATTATTGCTTGTTGCAAGTTTTTATGAGTAGCAGAGATAATGCGCACATCTATTTTTAGTGACTGGGTACTACCAACCGGACGAATTTCTTTTTCTTGTAATGCTCTTAATAACTTCACTTGAAAACTCATTGGCATGTCGCCTATTTCATCTAAGAATAATGTACCGCCATTAGTCGCTTGAAATAATCCAACATGATTTTTACTGGCACCGGTAAAGGCGCCTTTAGTATGGCCAAAAAGTTCTGATTCTAATAACTGCTCAGGTATTGCTGCGCAGTTTATCGCGGTAAAGGGTTTGTTACGGCGACTACTGGCTTGATGAATCGCCTTTGCTAACAGCTCTTTCCCTGTACCACTTTGGCTGTAAATTAATAAACTAAAATCACTTTGTGCTACTTTATTAGTTTGTTGTAATAGAGATTCCATTATGGCACTACGGCTGATTATATTTGCACGCCAAGAAGACTCTTTAGAAATATTTTGAGTAATTGACGGTTGCAGCTGTATCGCTTTTTTCACCGTATCTAACAATTCTTGGCTTTCAAATGGTTTGGTTAGAAAGCTAAACACACCTTGTTTGGTGGCATTAATTGCATCTGGAATGGTGCCATGAGCGGTCATTATAACCACGGGCATATGTGGATGTTGCTTTCTAATTTGCTCAAAAAGTGCCATGCCATCCATACCCTCCATGCGCAAATCACTAATAACCATATGGGGATGAGAGCTTTTTAATATACCCAACGCTATTTTCGCGCTCACAGCTGATTCAATATTATAGCCTGCCGCTGAAAGCCTTATGCCTAGTAGCCGCAGCAGATTAGGATCGTCATCAACGATTAATATTTTTTTCTTTACTTGGTTATTACTGTCGCTCATTGTCGTTAGTGTCCGCGTTTACTGAGAGTTTTTTCAATTTTTTTAAGCTGAATAATTTGTTTTTTGAGTTGGTTAATATTCAATTGGTGTGCAGTGTTCAATTTTTTAGCTTGTTGATAAGCACCTTTGTAATTGACAAGTTGCTCTAACAGTAGTAACTGTTGATTAAGTTGATCCTTTAACATAACAATAAAGGCTAAATCAGCAGTATTTAAACTGGTGTCATCATAAGGAGGAAACGGGTAATCATTAAGTAGTGTTTTTGCGGTATAGGGGTTGTGAATAAGCGAGTTAGGTAGGCTATATAACATAATTAACTGTAGCTCAGCTTTGTCATATCCCGATTGTTTATCGATTTTTTGCTGACTTATTTCTTGTGATAATTCGTCATCATTTAAACTTTTTATCCACAAGTAGTACTGGCTTAATTCAATGTTATTATTGTTTAAAGCAATTTTATCGCTATTTGAATCAGCCAATAGCTGACATCCACTTAAAATAGATATCGGTAAAATGATAAATACCGGCATACACCATTTCATTATGTTATTGGTTATTCTAGCAAGCCTCGATGATAACTTACAAATCAGCCGTATCACTATTCATCTCCTATCCTTTGCGCTCTTGGCAACGTTATTTTAACCCTAGTGCCCTTGTTATTGAACTGCTGACTTTCAATATTTATCTCGCCATTTAGTCGCATCAAGAGTTCTTTGACAATGGTAAGGCCAAGACCACTTCCCTTTATTTGGCTATTCTCTGGTGATGGACCTTGATAAAAAGCATCAAAAATTTTATCTGTTATATCTGGACTAATACCCGGACCATCATCCACTATTGAGAGCTGTAGTTGATTTTTTGTAATTTCACTATAAATATTAACAGTACCTTGAACAGGCGAGTATTTAATGGCATTTGATAATATGTTGTCTAATACCACTGTTAACTGCTTAGCATTACTGTAAATAATCACCTCTTCAATCACCTTAATAACTTTAAGCTTCTTACGCTTAATGTCTAATTTATGATCCGCGAGCACATTTTCTAATAATGGTTGTAAGGCGATTTTTTCACTGTCTTGTAAGCTGGTAGAATCTAAAACAATGTTAAAATTGAGCAGGTCTTCAATATGTTGCTGTAATCGATTAACACTGTCTTTAATTATGTAGCAAATTTCTTGTTGCTCGTCGTTCAATTTACCAACACTGTTATCGTAAAGAAGCTCTGTGCCTTCTCTAATAGCAGCCAAGGGTGTTTTCAATTCATGAGAGATGTGACGAATAAAACTTGATTTTTGTAGTTCTAACGCATGTAAACGTAAACGCATAATTTCAAGTGCTTCAGCTATCTCTCTAATTTCTGGAAAGCCATCTAATGCTATTTCTTTGTCAAAATCACCTTGCTCTAAAGATTGAATTTTTGCTATTAATAACTTTAACGGTGTCGTAATTAAAAATATAAATACCCCTGCTATGGTTAATGTCACTGGAATGATCAGCAAACTAATCAACATAGTATCACTTACTTGCTGCGCCGTTATCTCAATTTTATTTGCTTGGTCATTGATCAACTCATCACTACGAAGGTGTATTTTTCGACTTACCTCCGTTAAAGCAACAAACTGATCTTGTATGATTTCTAAAGAACCATCATTAATTAATTTGGTGCTAATCAGCTCATGAACTATTGTAATTATAGCAGTGAAACTCTGGATAAATTTAGCTAGCTGCTCATCGTTATAAACAGATAAATTATTATGAACTAGCGCTAATATTTTTACTTCTTGTGCTAAATAATCGGCTTTAAGTTCCACATCCTTTAACACAATATATTGGCTAGCATATCGTTCCAACTTTAGCTGGTTCTCATTCAATTCACGATTTACTTTCGTCAAGGCGACTACCGAAAAAATTGCTTGAGCAGATTGTTTAGACATTAGATTAACTTGTGTGGCGCTATAAATTAATGCAAGTACTAAGGGCAGTGCAACCAAGGTAAAACCCAATAAAGTTAATTTTTTAATGGATAAAGCACCGATAGTAAAAATACTATCGAGTCGCGGAAAAATTTTTGGTGCTTGGCTGGACACTATCGGCTCTTATCCTAAAAAATTTGTGTAATTAAACGATGTCTAATTATGTATTTTTAAGCGATATTAGTATAAAACGCAAGCATGTCGTCAACTAGCAACAGTTAGTATAAATATGACTAGTTAAACTTAAACAACTGATTTTTATTAATTTAATTTTTTAATTTTTGTGACTTTCACCAAAAAAATTATTTATAAAAAAACACCTGTCTCTTATTAGCAACAGATCAGCTGGCATATTTTACACCGAAAACAAAGTAAATGTTAAAAATCAATACGTTACTAAATTGGCACACCTTGTGCTTTATCAATAATGAAATAAAAATATAACATGATTTTTATACTCGATTACTCAAAAGGCAGAAAAATGAAAAACATTAGTTTGATTAAAGTAACACTCGTTGTTGTGGCTACAGCTTTAGCTTCTTCATTGGTTAGCGCAAAGGATGTTGTAGCAGAAAGTATTAGTGTCATAAAACCTTCTGCAGCGAGCATCATTCAATTTGAACAACTTGATTTAGATAAAAATAGCTTACTTAGCCTGGTCGAAACGGAAAAAAACACGCTGATCCACGATGCTTTTACCACAATTGATTTAAATAGTGACGCGACTATTAGCAAAGATGAATTTGCTAAGTACATTACAAAATAGCAGATTTCCATTGAACAATAATGTTATGCCTATTTGATTGAATTATTGCTCGCGTAACTTTCCGGCTGCTCTCAATCCAGTTAGCCGGTTTTTCTTTGAGGTACAAAAATGTCAGATACAACATCACGTTTTATACAATTAGACGGTTGGATATTTGAAATAAAATCAGTTCGTGCTATTAAGGTTAATAGTTACGGAAAACCATATAATGCTATTGCCAACTTAACTTTTAATGGCAATAACGCTTATATTGATGGGCTGATGACCCGTGAAGATGAAAGCTTCAGCAAAGAAGACTATCAAGTGTTTAAACGCCTATGTCAACAATTTGAGATCCAAAAGGTACAATTTGATCGTTTTAAAAACAATCAATTTCAATTAGAAACTATTGATGTTGAACCCATTAAAAATGAAGGCAAAACCAAATTAAAACTGGTACGTTGATATCATCATTTTCAAATTCAATAAGCGATATGCCACTAATTAATATATACGTTATTAACCAAAAATTGCTCGCATTAAACTAATAACATGTTCAACTTTTTTACCTTTTTTAACTTCGCTGATAATTGTAGTGCGTTTATTTTTAATGTATTCAGGTATCTCACTTTCAGCCAATGCTTGGTCAACAATTTCTTCAGTCGTTAATTTAACACGAACGCGACGTGAAGATTTGTAGCTACTTGCACTACTATTAAGCTTTTTATCCCTTATTCTCAAGTAATTAGAATTAAAGGCAAAGTCTTCATCTACGAAAAGAAATAAGTCGACAAGAATAGCACGCGCTTGCCATAGTTTACGTTCACGTGCTTCGCTTGGCTCACTTTCATGCCACCAAGCAAAAGTACGCATGGTACCAATCAAATCTTGCCAGTAACTTTCAAAATCAAAATTATTAAACTTAACTATGCCAAGTCCTTGGCATAGCACATCAATTTTAGTACTGGTAATAGCAATAAATTGATCTGGGCGACGCATAGCTAATAAACGGCTAGCCGCTGCTAAAGGCGCTTTTTCACCACTTGCTTTGTTTTTGGTATAAGTACTAAATATTTTTTTATAAGCGCTAACAAATTGCTGATATTGAGCTGGAGTAACGTCACCTGTGAGTGGAATAAAGCTAAGTGCTTGATCAAACTTATTTGTCTGCTCCGCGAATAAAGTATGAAAAATTTTCGCCCCTTTGGTTGAAGCAAACAATTCGATATCAAAATCATAAACAGTATGGCTATGTTGATTCGTGTGTTTACCGGCAAACGCTAAACGATCAAGATCAGTCATTTCAACTAACGAAGTTTTTTCAAGTTCTCGTACATAGTCAAGTAAACGTAAACGCTCTTCAAGGGCGTGTAACTCAGTTTGTTGCTCAATAAAGCCAACAAATATCGGCCAAGGTGCTATACGGGCCATTTTCAATTGACTAGCACTAGCCCCTAACTCTAAAACACTAATAAGTTTTTCTAATGGCTTTAACTGCTCTTCATCTAATAAGTCACGATTGATGCCTTGCTTACATATTCCTAATAACTCAACACACCAGCCCAAAAAGTCTTCTGGATGGTTAATCACCTTTACTGCCATTAAATTTAAACTGAGCTCAGCGATATAGGTTAACAATTTTTGATAAATTGAATTTTCGACATCAGATAATGCCATTTTATTAGGGGAAGATAACAATTTTCTCATTAAAGGTAGAGACTCCAAGACAATAAACGAAAACAAAATAAAAATCCGTAGTAAAAACTAGCAGTTTTTATAAAGCAAAAAGCCCGACTCTTTCGAATCGGGCTTCTCTAAATAGAAGCTTAGCAATGTCCTACTCTCACATGGGAACTCCCACACTACCATCGGCGCTACT
>SPKZ01003560.1_pt1 | contig 28679 bp, 27 predicted proteins | sample 2456571 | NCBI WGS metagenome assembly SPKZ01 (sample SAMN11192286, study PRJNA482655) | marine metagenome | biome: ENVO:00000447; feature: ENVO:00000244|ENVO:00000211|ENVO:00000569|ENVO:00002023; material: ENVO:00002151; isolation source: ocean water from marine abyssalpelagic zone ... | reverse complement strand
GGTGCCATACGTGATGCTTTCCTTGAACAGGGCATGAAGATTGAACACATGCACAGTGATGCGTTAGCTTATTTAAAGTAAATGACTGACCTAAGGAGGCTACTTTTTTAATTTTTAGCCTCCTTATTACTCCCGTAAATATAGAGATAATGCAAACCAAGGGTTAGCCCTCTTAATAACATAAAGCACAAAAAAGCCAGCCACAGGCCGTCATTCTGCCAATGCTGCACTAACCACCACACCGTAAAGAACCCCAGACAAGCAATCAGCATTGAATTACGCATTGCTCGGCTGCGAGTTAGCCCGATATACACGCCATCCATTAAAAAGGATAACCAAGCCACACCACAAACCAGCACTAACCAAGGCAAATACTGCACTGACAACTGTTGAATCGGCACGATATCCGTTAACCAGCTAATCCAAGTTTGTCCCCATAGCCACAAACATCCTGAAAAAGCTAAGCCAATGAAGCCACACCACCCTATTGCCACCCATACCACTCGATGCTGTTGTTTGAGATCGTTTTTGCCATGAGCCCGTCCCACTAAGGATTCTGCCGCATAAGCAAAACCATCTAAACCATAGGAAGCAAACATAAACAAGTTGAGTAAAATTGCATTAGCCGCGACATACAAATCACCAAGCCTTGCTCCCTTCACGGTAATGAAACCAAGACATAACTGCAAGGCTAATGACCGAATAAAAATATCACGATTTAGGCTCAATAGACGCTTTAATAATGGCTTTTCAATCCGCAACAACGCTAATGACGTTTGCTGCTTAATCATTGGATAAAGCACCACCAGCAATAACAACAAACCGCAATAATCAGCAATGACAGAAGCAATCGCAGCACCCGAGACGCCCCAGCCCAGCTGCACCACGAAAAGCAGATCTAAGCCAATGTTAATCAAATTAATGCATAATAGCTGATACACCAACCATTTAATCCGACGACTCGCGACCAAATAACCCAAAATAACAAAATTAGCTAAGACTGCCGGTGCAGAGAAAATGCGAATATCGAAATAAACCTGACCATAATACGTCACCTCTTTACCCGCGGCGATCACATAAAAAATAAGCTGTTTAACCGGCCCTTGAAACAGTAACAATAGCAAGCTAACCACCATCGCAAACCACAGCGAATGGAAAAAATACTGCCAAGCAAGTTTTAGATCATTTTGACCCAGCGCCTGAGCAATCACTCCCGTCGTCGACATACGTAAGAAGCCACATAACCAAAACAAAATGCTGATGATCATGCTACCAACAGCAATACCACCTAAATAGTATGCGTGATCGAGATGACCAATCACCGCAGTATCCACCAAACCAAGTAACGGCGTAGTAATGTTTGAAAAAATCATAGGCAGTGCTAACATCAATAGCTTGCGCTGCTGCTCAACTAAAGCGACAATATTCAATAATGTTATTCCTTTGAGGTTTCTATGTGGTTATCTAGCGGGCGAATCATCGCCCTGTTCTCTATTTTAATGATCGCTTTTTCGAATAAAGCGGCCGTGGTATTACAATATCATCATGTTAGTGATACCACACCGACATCAACAAGTATCTCAGTTGAAATGTTTGCCGTCCATATGAGTTATTTGGCCAATAACCAATACCAAGTGATGCCTTTAAAAGACATCATTAGCCAACTCAAACAAGGAAAAAAACTAGCGCCCAAAACCGTCGCGATTACTTTTGACGATGGTTACTTAAATGTACTAACCCACGCAGATCCTATTTTAAAACAGCATGAGTTTAGTTACACCTTATTTATCGCGCCCAATGAAATTGATAAAGGGCATAAGAACATGCTCAATTGGTTACAAATAAAATCATTGGCAGAGTCCGGAGTCGACATTGCAAACCACAGTAGTGAACACTTACACTTAAACCGTCAGCTAACTGATGAAACAATCGATCAATGGCAACAACGGATCACTGATGACATCGAACAAGCTGAATTAAGCATTATCGCTCACCAGTTACCCAGCTTAAAACTACTCGCCTATCCCTATGGTGAATATAATACTGAGCTTCAAAATTTAGTCAGTCAATTAGGCTATGTCGGTATTGGTCAACACTCTGGTGCTTTATCTAACCTTTCTGATTTGACAGCACTACCTCGTTTTCCAGCATCCGGTCGTTTCAGCAACATAGAAACCTTAGCCGTTAAGTTAAAGTCTTTAGCCATGCCGGTGACTAAGTTAGTGAATGCCAACCCACAATTAGATCAGCATCAACCACTTGTTAATCCGCCAATGTTAACAATTAAACTTGATACTGAAGATGTCGACACCAGACAACTCCATTGCTACATATTAGGACAATTAGTCGAACCTAAATGGCTAAATAAGCAAACATTCACCATTACCGCGACCAATGCTTTGCCTATAGGACGTTCTCGTTATAATTGCACCGCCCCAAGCTACAGTGACAAGGGTTATTATTGGTTTTCACAACCATGGATAAATCGTAATGCCGATGGCAGTTGGTATCAAGGATGATTCTACTCGGTCAAGTTAACAATCCACGGATGGCACAAGCATTTATCGATCATTTATTTACGCAAAAGATCGACTGTCAGCTTCAGCAACAAGGCGAACAATATGAATTATGGTTAGTGAGCACCAACCAACAGCAACTTGCTCAACAACAATTCAACGAGTTTGTGGCTAACCCTGACAATCCGAAGTATTTCGCCGCCTCATGGCAAAGTGCCAATCCACAAATCAGTGCCGAAGATAGCTCAAACGCGACCATGGAAATTTTAGTCAATTTTATTCTCCATGCGGGTCCGGTAACATTAATCACCTTTGCTGTGGCAGCCTTTATCTATTGCACCTACTTACTTGGGTTACCCACCGTATACCAAGCGTTTTCTTTTTTCCCCGAATTAAATCTTGAAAACATCACTGAAATTTGGCGCATATTCACTCCAGCCTTACTGCATTTTTCTGCGCTACATATCGTGTTTAATTTATTAATGTGGTGGTATCTCGGTGGCATGATTGAAAATAGACTGTCATCAGCTAAATTATTAAGTTTGTTAGTGTTAGCAAGTGCGCTACCTAATATTTTGCAATTTTATCTGACCGGTCCCACCTTTGGCGGTTTGTCGGGCGTTGTTTATGCCTTGGTTGGTTACGTCTGGTGGCGGGATCCTAAGGCTGGATTATACCTACCCCGAGCTTATATTGGCTTTATGTTAGTGTGGCTGGTGCTAGGGTTTCTCGATGTCTTAGGGATGAAGATAGCCAACGGTGCTCACCTTGGTGGACTCATCGTCGGTTGCCTACTTGCTTGGATTGACAACCGTAAAAATCATGATGAAAAGCTTCGTTAAGTAACCATTCAGCTATTTCCTCTCAAAATGATGGCGCGATTTGCGTAAAATATGAGGAATATATAATGGAAAAATATGGAGCAGAATTTTTCGGTACGTTTTGGTTAGTCCTTGGTGGTTGCGGTAGCGCCGTATTGGCGGCCGCCTTTCCAGAGGTTGGCATTGGTTTACTTGGTGTCTCCTTGGCCTTTGGTTTAACCGTATTAACCATGGCTTTTGCAATCGGTCATATTTCTGGTTGTCATCTCAACCCCGCCGTTTCTATTGGCTTGTGGGCTGGCGGACGTTTTCCAGCAAAAGAGCTATTACCTTACATCGTGTCACAGGTTTTAGGGGCTATTGTCGCCGCAGGCGTGTTGTATCTGATTGCAAGTGGTAAAGCAGGATTTGAGCTCAGCGCAGGCTTTGCATCTAATGGTTATGGCGCGCACTCACCTGGTCAATATAGCATGGTAGCGGCTTTGATTACCGAAGTGGTCATGACGATGTTCTTTTTGTTTATCATCATGGGTGCCACCGACAAACGTGCGCCACAAGGCCTTGCTCCTATAGCGATTGGATTATGCTTAACCTTAATCCACTTAGTCAGCATCCCCGTCACTAACACCTCGGTTAATCCAGCGCGAAGTACTGGCGTTGCTTTATTTGTCGGCGATTGGGCAGTATCACAATTATGGTTATTCTGGGTTGCACCAATCATTGGCGCAGTCTTAGGCGCGTTAGCTTATCGGTTTATTGGTAAAGAAACTTCATAGCATTATACAATAACACCGTACCATGCTTAAATTGGTACGGTGTTGATCAGATTAATGATGTAAATATTTAGTAAACAACAAACGTACAATTCGTTTTTTACCCGTCTCTTGTTCAAGCAAGTCATTAAGAGTTTCTAAACATAAATCTCGAATTTCCAGTTTCCCAGCCATCGATTTTACTTTTCCTTCTGTTTGCTCACCCAAAATTTCAACCACAGCAGCACGTAACAAAGGAGCATGATGCTCAACGATCGCTAAATCAGTAGGATTCTTCACCATCACTTCCATGGTAAGACGAACGAAGCCAATTTTTTTACTCTTGGTAATATAATTAGTTGTGATATCAGGCTCAAATGCAAAATATGCATACTCATCAACTGCTTCATCAGCTGCGTAACTATTATTCACAAAAAAAACTAATGTAAAAACAATCAATAAATGACAAATTCGTTTCATTACTGGGGAGTTTCCTGTTTATTTTAAACTTAGCTTAAATAGTAAAGTTATCCGCATCATATAGCAATTTTTAATCTATTAACTATTACTTTTTAAGCGAGGTTATCGCATAATACGATGTCAATTCCAACTAAGATTATCCAGTGAACACTAGAAGCTACCGATTCAATGATACGTCGTTAACCCCACCGTTCCAAGGTGGCTGTCACAACCAATGGTTCGACCCATCCTCAATCCAATATCAGCAAATAGCTTTAGGCTTGAAACATTGGTTATTCGATCGAGGTTCACTAACCAGTCGATTAAAGAATCATTGCCAAGAGTTTTCGGTGGTGGTGTTAAATAATGAGCTGATTCATTTGTCCACCACTGAAAAATCGCTTTTTTCCGCAGCTGACTTGTCCATTAACTGTCGCGAAGTATTATTAGTATGCGATGGCATACCACAGGTTTATGCTCGAAGCTTAATTCCCGTCGATACGATGTTATCAACTAATGTCGGATTAAATGAATTAGGGAATAATTCATTGGGACAAATTTTATTCCAAGCACCACATGCCCATCGCAGTGTCATTGAGGCAACGTGTTTTCAGCCAGGCTCAACGATTCATAGATTATCCGGCGAACTCGGTTTAAACACTGATCAAGAGTTGTGGGGAAGACGCTCTTTATTTACCTTAACTCAATATCCACTATTAGTTTCAGAGATCTTTTTGCCCGGTTCTCTCGCTTATCAAGAGACAATATAATGATGACATCAGCTCAACTGAAAGGGTTTATTTCCCTGACGCGTTTAGATAAACCTATCGGGATATTATTGCTATTATGGCCAACATATTGGGCACTATGGTTAGCGGCAGAAGGCATGCCCGATTGGCCAGTGTTGGTGGTATTTAGCTTGGGTGTGGTATTAATGCGAAGTGCTGGTTGTGTCATCAATGATTATGCTGATCGTAAGATCGACGGCCAAGTAAAACGAACTCAACATCGACCCATGACCACCGGACTCATCAGCCCAAAGCAAGCATTAGGATTATTTTTCGCCTTATTAATTATCGCCTTTATGCTAGTGCTCACCATGAACAGCTTAACAATAGGGTTGTCATTTGCCGCAGTGGCATTGGCTGCCTGCTATCCTTTTATGAAACGCTTAACTCATCTACCACAAGTTGTACTCGGCGCCGCTTTTGGCTGGTCTATTCCCATGGCTTTTGCAGCACAAAGCAATGAATTACCACCAGTTTGTTGGTTATTATTTGCCGCTAACTTAGCCTGGACGGTAGCCTATGACACTTTTTATGCCATGGTTGACCGAGACGATGATATTAAAATTGGCGTGAAATCGACCGCGATTTTATTTGGCCGTTACGACCGAATCATCATCGGATTATTACAAACAACAACCATCTATTGCTTAGTTAAAGTAGGGATCGAATTAAATTTATCACTCTACTATTACGTTGCAATAACCGTTGCCGCCCTACTATTTGTTCACCAACAATGGCAAACGAAAGTTTTCAACCGAGCTGCTTGCTTTAAAGCTTTTTTGGATAACAATAAAGTGGGTGCGGTTATATTTATCGGTATCTTTACCAGTTATGTCTAGGCAATAAAGAAGGGCCATAACACTAATAGCGTTGGTTCTGGTACAGCTACACTTACCTTAATACTATCGATGAAGTTCCCCCTGTATACCTGTTGTTATAGCAGTAAATCTAACTCGAATATCATTGCCTTTACTGATAATTGATACGACCGAGCTATTATCATACACTGACCACAGTCCCACACCTGATGTATACGAGTTGTTAAATAATTCAAAATCATCAACTGTACCAAAACATTATCGAAACCCGCATCTAGAACGGTTTAATTTACTATCTCATCGCCATTACGACCACGATGAGCAAAACTAAAGTCAAGTGCCTCGCCAGTGCTGCCCTTTGTCTGCAAAACAGCAAATACGTCATTAGTTTTCCAATCACCTAAATGACTTACTAATGCGTACTGACCTTAAAAATTAACACTTTCGAAGCTCTCAGAAATAAGGCCAGCATTAGCGACTGAAGTACCAAGAACGAATAATAAAGCCCCGATTTTTTTCATGTTATATCCCTATTTAATTTTAATTACAAAATTCTTCCGTGAAAAAATGGGTAAAACAAATACTCACAACAACATTTTTACATGTGATTATTTATCATTTAATTCACCGATAAATAGTACTTAATCTGAACTCGGGATAAAGAGCTTTGTATCAAGATGAGATATAAGATGTTTTAATTTTAAAGTGTGTAATTAAAAACAAAATATCAGCTCGTGTGACCCAGTGTTTCGAATAAAAATAACGCCGATAACCATTTAAATAGCGTTATTGGGTAAAGTTTCTTATCCCGAGCTCAGGTCACTTAACTTAATGATATCAGTTTAGTGTATAAAAAAAGGCTCAGTATCAACAAAGTTGACATTGAGCCTTTCAAGCTAGTACTAAGGCATGTTACTTAGTAGCTTGCTCTTTCGCGACTTCAATTAACTCAACTTCAAACACTAATGTAGAGCTAGCAGGAATCGTCGGTGTATCACGTTCACCGTAAGCTAAGTTTGCAGGGATAGTAAACTTAAATTTAGCACCGGGCTTCATTAGTTGAACGCCTTCAGTCCAACCAGCAATAACACCGTTCAATGGGAATGTTGCTGGTTCACCACGATCGTATGAACTATCAAACGGTGTACCGTCAATTAAAGTACCTTTGTAATGTACTGTCACTTTATCTGTTGCTTTAGGGAAGTCGCCTTTACCAGCTGTTAATACTTCGTATTGCAGGCCAGATTCAGTAACTGTCACGCCTTCTTTTTTCGCATTAGTATCAAGGTAAGCTTGACCATCAGCCAATACTTTAGCACCCGCTTCTTTAGCTTTCGCTTCAAAACGTTCGGTTAATTTTTTACTAAATGCTTCTAACGTTGCTTTAACTTGCTCTTTATCTAGTTGTGGCTTACCAGATAGCGTGTCTGAAACACCTTTAGCGATTAAAGTACGATCAATCACTACTCCAACCTCTTCCTGCTTCTTAACGCTCAGCTCTAAGTATTCAGCCATCGAAACACCAATCGCATAAGCTGCTTTTTGCTCTTCATTCTCTAAATTAATCTGAGCTGGCGCTTCAACTTGAGCCGGTGTTTTTTCTTGTGATTCGTTACAAGCAGTAATCGCTAACAAAGACGCTGCAATGGCAGAAATTTTGATAAGTTTGTTCATGAAAATACCTTTTTAATCATTAATTGGACTACATGTCGCAGTGGATACACTACTAATTATTCTTATTAGGGGGTATGTTATGCCATAACATTTAACCTATATACAAGCGTTTTAATGAATTTAGTGTTGATTCGCATACTTAATAACTATTATCATCACCTAATCTAGTTTTATTTACTTACTCGGAAAGTTTATCATGCTAAAACCGCTATTTTACTTTGCTTTATTATTGAGCTTATTAGCCTGTAGTCAACAAGATACCCCTGACAAATATTGGCAACATGCAGGCAGCGGCGCATTGGCTGCTAATATTTCAAATGACGGCACTTTAGCCTTGGTTTCATCAACTGCCCACGGGTTAATTTTGTGGGATTTAACCAACAACACCCAACGCCATCGTTGGCAACAGCAAGGCGATAACAATTTAGTGTTGTTTACCGATATTTCAGATAACAATAAATACGCAGTATCGGCTGATAAAAACAGTTTTGTCGTGTGGGAGGTTGCCAGCGGAAAAGCTCTCACCTTTACCAAAATACGAGAATCGGCAATCCGCGATATTGTGATTGCTAATAATGGCCAATTATTAATTGGTAAAGTTAATGGCAAGGTGGTCCATGTTGATATTTTTAGCGGACGCAGGATCGAGTTTTTGGGTCATAGCGAAAAAATCAATAGCGTTGATTTATCACCAAATGGCCGCTATGCCCTCAGCGGTGGTAATGATTATAGTGCGATTCTATGGAATACTAAAACTGGACAAGTGATTCAAAAATTCACCCACCCGAGTAGAGTATCTAAGGTTGTATTAGACCCCAAAGGACGCTACGCTTTTACCGCCGATTCAAAAAAATTATCGGCTATTTGGGATTTAAAAACCGGTAAAGAAATTAGTCGACTGCAATACATGTCCCGTTCTCGTATTTTTAGCGCCGTGAGCTTTAGCCGCGATGGCACTCAATTATTCACTGGTAACCCAGGTCGTTTGCTCAACCGTTGGGATATTAAAACCGGTAACCAATTACAACAATGGCAAGTACAGCCTCGGGAGAATTCAAGACCTCCGAGTTCGGTTATTTATTCCATTGGCGAGGATAAATCAGGTAAACTGATCACTGAAAGTAGCTCTGGCTATGCCGAATTTTGGAGCTATCAGAAAAAAGGTAATAATGAATGAACGAACAGCATCGACTTGACGAGTTAGAAATGAAAGTCGCCTTTCAAGAAGACACCATTAATGTGTTAAGTGATGAAATTGCATCTCTTAATGAAATACTTGACCGTCAACGCACTCAACTTGAATACATTGCAACCCGTATTGGCGAAATGAGCGAACAGCCAACGGGTAGTAGCCAAACAACAGAACCACCACCACCACATTATTAAAACCAACTATCACTCAGGTTTAAAGATCCCGATAACATCCCCCGGGGTTTGAGCGGCTTTGGCTACATCGTCGCTAACCTGCGATTGTTGATGATGACATTCAACGCATTCAATTTTTTCAACGTCGTTTTCCATATACAGCATAATACTATCGACCGCTTTACAATGGGGACAAGTTGCGCCAGCAATAAAGCGTTTTTTACGTTGTGTTGACATCAATTATTCTCCAGAAATGTAGCGCATAATAGTATCATATGGGCTATTATCCCTTCACTTTTATTTTAGATTTATTGTCAATGATAGTCATTAAAGATCTGCAATTGCTACGTGGTGGCAAAACCTTACTAGAAAACGCTAATGTTACGGTATATCCGGGCACCAAAGTCGGTTTAGTCGGCGCTAATGGTTGTGGTAAATCGAGTTTGTTTGCCTTAATTCGCGGCATATTGCATCAAGATCAAGGTGATTTTTCTTATCCATCACAATGGCAAGTAGCTTGGGTTAAGCAGGAGACACCATCAGATGACACCAGCGCCCTCGATTATTGTATTGATGGCGACATTCAATATCGTGAATTTGAACAACGACTCAAAGCAGCGGAAATAGCCGATGATGGTCATGAAATTGCAGAAATGCACGCCGCCATTGATAATATTAATGGCTACAGCGTCGCCGCTCGGGCCGGTGAATTATTGCATGGCTTAGGTTTTAGCGATCAGCAACTATCATCGCCAGTATCAAGTTTTTCTGGTGGCTGGCGAATGCGTCTGAATTTGGCGCAAGCTTTATTGTGCCGTTCCGACTTACTATTACTCGATGAACCGACCAACCACCTCGATTTAGATACCGTACTATGGCTTGAAAAGTGGTTACAAAACTACCCTGGGACTTTAGTACTCATTTCCCATGACCGCGATTTTCTCGATAATGTCGTCAATCAAATTGTCCATATTGAACAGCAGACGGCCTTTAGCTATAGCGGTAATTACAGCGCATTTGAACGACTTCGTAGTGAAAAGTTAGCCTTACAGCAAAGTATGCACGAAAAGCAAGTTAAAGAGCGCGAACATATGCAGGCTTTTGTCGATCGCTTCCGCTACAAAGCAAGTAAAGCCAAACAAGCACAAAGCCGCTTAAAAGCTCTGGAAAAATTATCACTCATTGGCCCTGCTCACGTTGATAGCCAATTTACGTTTAAATTTTTCGAACCGGATCAATTACCAACCCCTTTAATTCAAATGGAAAAACTATCCGCTGGTTATGGTGATATCGAGATCCTAAAGTCGATTAAACTCAATTTAGTACCTGGTTCACGAATTGGCTTACTCGGCCGTAATGGCGCGGGTAAGTCGACACTGATCAAGTTACTCGCTGGAGAAATCAAACAACAGGCAGGTAAACTAATTCGTGCTGGCGATTTAACCATTGGCTACTTTGCCCAGCATCAGCTGGATGCTTTGCGGAAACAAGACACCGCCTTAGAACATATGATGCGATTAGCGCCAGATAAAAGCGAACAAGAACTACGGAATTATTTAGGTAGCTTTGGCTTTAGTGGCGATTTAGCCACCACGGCCATTGCGCCATTTTCCGGTGGTGAAAAGGCGCGCTTAGCCTTGGCTATTTTAACCTGGCAACGCCCGAATCTGTTACTGCTAGATGAACCCACTAACCACCTTGATATTGAAATGCGTTTAGCGTTAACGATGTCGCTGCAAAATTATTCAGGGGCGATGGTGATTGTGTCTCACGACCGTCATTTACTCAGAGCAACTACCGATGAGTTTTATTTAGTTGATAATCAGAAAGTCGAACCTTTTTTAGGGGATTTAGATGATTATCACACTTGGCTAAGCGAGCAGCAAAAAGAACAGCGTGCTGCTGACCGATTAGCTATTTCAAATAATAAGCCAACGGCCAAAAACTCCGGTCCAAAAATTGATCGCAAAGAACTAAAACGCAAACAAGCAGAATTTAGAGTGTTAATTCAGCCTTTGAGAAAGCAGTTCAATAAAATTGATCAACAAATGGAACAACATAACGGCTTACTCATCGAGATTGAAGGACAACTTGCCGACACTGATTTGTATCTCGCCGAAAACAAAGCTAAATTATCGCCCTTGTTGCTCAAGCAGGGTGAACTAAAATCTAACCTTGAAGATTTAGAGATGCAATGGCTTGACCTGCAAGAGAAAATTGAAGACCAAGAAACAGCCTTTGCGCAAGCGTGCGGTGAATAATGCAAACTGACCTTCGGGTATTACTGACCGCTGAAGAGTTATGGCAATACTCCCTCAGTCATTATCCTAAAATTGACACACTACTACTCGAACTACAGGACAATTATCAGCTTAATATTAATTTGTTTTTATTATGTGGCTACGCGCAGCAACAGGGCTGCGCGATTGATGAACTGCAACTGGCTCATTTAACCAGCCAATGTAATGATTGGCAACAGCAACTCATCGCTCCATTTAGGGTATTAAGACGTTCATTAAAAGCATCGTTATCCCATGAGCAATATCAATCAATGCTAACCATGGAGCTAGCACTCGAGAAGCAGCAACAGCAACAGCTGGTGTTAAGCTTACCTGAGCTGCCAACCAACAATCCTGAAGCACAAGCTAATATTTTAAGCTGTTTAATCTTTAGTGGTGTCGCGATCGAGACATTAACGGAGCAACAAATGACTCAACTGATGCTGTTAAACCACTCATGTTGATTTCCAGCTCATTTAAGCCCGCTTGGTGGGCTCGAAATGCCCATATCCAGACTATTTTTGCCGATGTGTTAACCAAACGTCGCCATAAATTCCCGTTGACCGAACGTTTAGAGTTACCAGATCAAGACTTTGTCGATTTGGTCTGGACAAGTGAATTAACTAACGATTATGATGGCTCATTAATTGTTATATTTCACGGACTTGAAGGGTCAATAAAGTCCCATTACGCCTATCGGCTGCTAGATAAACTACGCCAGCTTAAACGGCCTGCGGTAATGATGCACTTTCGCGGTTGTTCAGGCGTGCCAAATCGCCTCGAACGTGCTTATCATTCTGGCGAAACTAACGATCCACGATTTTTTATAGAACACTTAGTAAAACGTTATCCCCATTGTAAAATCAATGCGGTAGGCTACTCATTAGGAGGTAATGTGTTATTAAAATATTTATCAACATACCGAGCAAACCCTTTAATTAATCGCGCAGTGGCTATTTCACCACCGCTACAATTGGCTGCCTGCGAAAAAAGACTGAAACATGGTTTTTCTCGCGTCTATCAGTTTCACCTCCTCAAGCGGATGAAGCGTAATTTAACAGTAAAGTTAGCCACCATGCCAAAACTCGCGACAATGCTTGGTTGCGGTAATGATATTTCAAAAATAAGTACCTTCCATCAATTTGACAGCTTAGTCACAGCGCCATTACATGGTTTTGATAACGCAAAACATTACTATCAACAATCAAGTGCATTACCATTACTGGTCAATATTACCGTGCCAAGTTTAATCTTGCATGCCAAAGACGATCCTTTTATGACTGATGATGTTATCCCACGATCTGAGCAATTATCAGACAGTATTGAATACGAATTGGCCCAGCGCGGTGGTCATGTCGGTTTTATTGGCGGTAAGTATCCATGGGCACCGCAATTTTATATTGAACAACGAGTGATTGAATTTTTTAACCAAGCAAATAGAGCCTCTTTATGATCATTCCGTACCAGCAACTAACGACTGACACACTCGACTCCTTACTCGAAGAACATGCCCTTCGAGAAGGCACCGACTATGGTGAAAATGAAGTGTCTTTAGCAGAAAAAGTCAAGCAGCTAAAACAACAACTGCTCAGTGGTTTCGTTGTTATCGTTTACTCAGAATTACATGAATCCGTTAATTTAATCAAAAAAAGCGAACTAGATTTGACCTAAGTACCCATTGTTTGGTTATATAGCCAAGATCTTAATTAAAAACGTAAGGGAACGACATGTCTGAGCTTCATCCGATTATTGCAATCACCGGTTCATCGGGTGCGGGCACTTCAACCTCAACCACCGCCTTCAGGCATATTTTTAGAAAGCTAAAAGTCAAAGTTGCTTATACTGAAGGGGACAGTTTCCATCGTTTTACTCGCCCAGAAATGGATTTGGCGATTAGAAAATATAAAGAAGAAAATAAAAACATTTCATACTTTGGCCCCGACGCTAACGATTTCCCTTTACTTGAAGGGCTATTTAAAACCTATGGCCAAACTGGCAATGGTGAAATTAGACGTTATCTTCACACGTTTGACGAAGCAGTACCTTACAATCAAATGCCTGGGACATTTACCCCTTTTCAACCGCTAGAGCAAGATTCCGATGTCTTATTTTATGAAGGGCTACACGGCGGCGTAGTGACCGAAGATTGTGATGTGGCTAAGCATGTCGATTTATTGATTGGCATGGTGCCGATTGTTAATTTAGAGTGGATTCAAAAGATTATTCGAGACACCCACGACCGTGGTCACACCCATGAAAAAGTGATGGATTCCATTGTCCGGAGTATGGATGATTATATTAACTTCATCACGCCACAATTTTCTCGCACCCATATTAATTTTCAACGAGTTCCAACCGTCGATACCTCAAACCCTTTTAGCGCAAAAGATATCCCAAGCCTTGATGAAAGCTTTGTGGTTATACGTTTTAGAGGAGTTAGTACTGCCGATTTCCCTTATTACCTCCAGATGATTGATGGCTCATTTATGTCTCGGATTAATACGTTAGTGGTACCAGGTGGAAAAATGAAGCTGGCAATGGAGTTAATTTTAACCCCAATTATTGGTCAAATCATTGAAGCAAAACATCGTGCCCATCAGGCATTATTAGACCCACGTTAACGGTTGAAATGTACCTGGCGCGAAGCAACTTTGTGAAAATTAAGGTTGCCAGTGATACGAGTAAGCTCTTCGCAGGCACAGCATAACTCAATTAAATGTTCATTTGGGCTGTCACAACAAAAAGATCTAATATCCTGCCATGGAATAAGATCGACCGATTCGTTGGCATTCATTAAGACACAGCCAGTGCTCAAATAAACCAGCACCAACGCTTGCCAAAAGTAACGTAAAGCCAGCTCTTTATCATCAATATAAGGCAACAATTCACCCAACGCTTTAATCGCGACAATGGCTTGTAATAAGGTAAAGTGCCCAGTCATTTGATAAGCAGAGACAACCGCTATTGCAACGATATCGAAATTAATTTCTTGCAGTTGACTTTTCTGCTCATGATAGGCGGGTATCGCTAAAATATTAGCAATTCGGTCCACCGTATTTCCTGCCGGAAATCGATAGTGAGAGGTCGCTTTAGTAATAGTCCTTAATAAACTGCCTGGTTTTTTATTAACCGCTCCTTTAATCCCACCAACATCTAAATAATAGACCCGCCAACAAGCCAGCGCGAAAGCAATTTCTGATAAGTTTTTCGTTTTTAATGCTGAGGCCAATCTGGTCATACAATAAAAACTGCCCGCTGCCACACCAGGCATTAAGGTAGGCAACGTTTTAGCGAGTGTTTTATCAATACCTATTTCGGTCAATGACTCCAAATATAACTGCTGAAAATTTTTAAACTGTTGCTCGATTGGATTTCTATCATCATCACTACTCGTTATTGAAAATCGTTGAACATAGTGCTGTTGTGATGACTTTAACTGGATTTTGGTAGCCCCCATTTCATCGAGTGCCACCAAAGTCATCGGTAAATGGTTAAACAATCGACGTGAGTATACCACTGGGTAGTGAGCGCTTTTGACAATAAGCTCAACGCATACATTTGAAATCATAACACTCCTTAAATCAGCTAAACTGCAACTGAAGTCCTCTCCATTCACACTTAAATTGTAGGACATAAAAAACAACTATGCCCTAAAACTTAAAGGAAGCGGTGATGTTAGGGATTACAAATGATGCATTTACTTGATTTATTTAATTTCATTTCTCGAAAAGACATTGTCGAAATATCAGCCATTAAGACTCGCCCAACCAGTGTGGTGCCAATCCCGGTTAACATTTTTATTGCTTCTGCCGCTTGAATCGAACCGATAATACCAACAATGGGTGATAAAACACCGGCTTCCATACAAGACAACTGTTGCTCACCAAATAAATGACTAAAACACTGATAACAAGGTGAGTCAGCATGATAGTCGAAGCAACTAACCATTCCTTCCATCCTAATTGCAGCGCCTGAAATTAATGGTATTTTCAGCTCAAAACAGACTTTATTTAAGGCGACACGGGTGGCTAAATTATCGCAACAATCAACCACAACATCATGGCGTTCAATCGCTTGATACAGTGATGTTCCAACTAGCTTGGTGGTAATAATATTGACCTTAATTTCAGGATTAATTGCCGCAATCGCCTGTTGCCCTGACTGTGCTTTATTATCGCCAATATTGGCGGTGGCATGTAATATTTGCCGCTGTAAATTAGATAATTCAACCTGGTCAAAATCCACTAGGGTCAACTCACCAATCCCAGCAGCGCCCAAATATTGCGCCGCTGCACATCCTAAACCACCAACACCAATTAATAAAACCTTGGCTTGTTTTAGTTTTTCTTGGCCTTCGATATCGCAAGCGGGTAGTAAAATTTGTCGACAATAGCGGGTCATTTCTTGATCTGACAAAATCTCATTAATCATTGAAATAACTCATCAAATAATTCAACGATAACGGTTTCGTTAGCGGCAACCGCGCCACGTTCTTGCTCAAGGACAATAAAGCAATTGGCCAGACACAAGCTACTCATCATGCCAGAGCCTTGATGGCCAGTTGAACTAACGATGAGTTTTCCTTGTTGATCGGTGCTGACAAAGCCTCGTTGAAAATCGAGTCGTCCTGGTGATTTTTTAATGGCGTGACTCAAAGTAGCAGACATTCTTAATGGCTTGATTTCGGTTGCTCCACTAAGTTTTTGTAAAGCGGGTTTGGCCACCTGATAAAATGTCACTAACGCTGACACCGGGTTACCCGGTAAACCAAAGAAAATACTGTTAGGAAATTTACCATAAGCAATCGGTTTACCTGGTTTTATCGCCAACTTCCAAAAATTAATTTCACCAAACTGCTCCATGATTTCTCGGGTAAAATCAGCTTCACCCACCGACACTCCGCCAGAAGTAATGACGACATCAGCGGCTCGGTCTGCTCTTTCAAATGCTTCACGAATGCTAACAGGATCATCAACAATGACACCTAGATCAATAATATCGACATTTAAACGCTGTAATTGGGCAATTAAACCAAAACGGTTACTGTCATAAATCTCGCCTAGTTGTAATACACTACCTAAAGGCTTTAATTCATCACCCGTTGAAAAAATAGCGACTGATATTTTTTTAATCACCTTAACGTTGGCACAGCCTAAAGTCGCTAATAACGAAATGTGACGAGCACTAATTTTTGTCCCTTGGTGTAACACCACTTGACCCACGGAAATTTCTTCACCCAGTGTACGAATATTACTGCCCGGTTTAGCGCTACTGTTAAAGCGAATCTGGTCATCTTCAGCGCAAGTTTGCTCTTGCATAATTACCATATCAACATCATCAGGTACCTGAGCACCGGTCATAATCCGAATGCATTGTCCCGTTTTTACCTGTCCCTGATATGGCGTGCCAGCAAAGGATTTTCCGACCATGGTTAGGGTATCACTCACCGCCAAATCAACAGCATTGAGCGCATAACCATCCATCGCCGAATTATTAAATGGCGGTACAGCCAATGTCGAAGCAACATCAACAGCCAAAATACGCCCCAAAGCATCAGCTAAAGTAACCATTTCGCTCTCGGTACTTGGGGTTATTGACCCTAACATTTTACTTAACGCTTTTTCCAATGGCATTAATGGTTCTTTAATTGAATCGCAATCACATGAACTCATCATCGATCTCAAATTTAGAAATATTACCGCCTAGTAAAACACATCTCAAAAATTTGTGAACAGGTAAATTGAATAGATCCTATTGAAGATCAAATTAACAGCCATTTTACAGCAATAACAATTACAATTAACGTAAATGATAATCAATGCTATTAAGGGTGATATTAAAGTGCTAGATTGAATCCGTTAACAGAAATGATAACACTTTATTTACTAGTCTAGCGTTACAACAGCCCGACCACACAAACTAATGTTAAATAACTAACTTAAGGGTTTATTTAAATCATGAAAAAATTCATCCCGTTACTTTTACTCGGCCAACCAATATTTGCCGAGGCTAACACACCGGTGTTATACGTAGAACAATTACAACTACAATCAATCGGGGCAGAGCAATGTTCAACAAAGTTCCGTCCAATTAATCGCTTAGAAGCTCAGGTATATAAAAAACAAATTCTTGCCAAAATGGGAAAATGGCAAATCACCTCACTCGCTAACGGTTGGGTGCTCATGGGATCAGGATATTATGGCGAAATAAAACGCGATAAACCTGCGAGTAACGCCTGGTGTTACCCAACACAGCCGAACGATGAGATTCCCGAACTAGCTACTCTTTATGTTGAAGCTGGTACTAAGGATCAAATTGAATGGAACTTACTCAATAACCAACAAGCCTTTATTACACCAATCTCAAATCTAGTGCATCAGATGGGATTTTCATGGGTTGGTGGTAACCGCGGTAAATACGTTGGTGAAGCAATGGACATCACCAGAATAAGTGATAGTAAGTGGCAAATGATTGGCAATAATGATGGCAGCTGCTCTGGCTATCGATGCGATGAAAAAACAGCAATAACACTGTCAAATTTTGAATATGTCATGGATACTAACTCATTTAAAATTACCGATGATATTGAATCAACCAAAAAAGATTTAATTCAGACAGTTGTAGTCCCTGTGATCAATAACACCTCTCTTGAACAAAAATATGCAATTGATTTATCTTATGATAAGCAAATCAATTGGTCTAAGAGTGACACCTATGGTATTTCAGAATCAGTCACCTTAACCAACACTTGGAAATCTCCTTCGGTAACCGGCGGTATTGATACTGGACTGTCAGTAACGATTGGCGCTAATCAATCTTGGTCATCGACTAATGGCGGGGTTGAATCGAAGAAAATTACCCTTCATGCGACTCCGAGAGTTCCAGCATATAGCAGTTTAAATGCAAAAATTGATTTATACCGTTCTAGCATCTCTTATCCTTATGAGTTTGATGCAACTATTTCTTATGATATCGCGATGAAAGGCTTTATGAGATGGTCAGGCAATGGCTTGCTCACTCACCCGAGTGACAGACCGACTTTCGAGGCTAATTTAGTGATTGGTCGTTGGCAAGGTAAAGACACTAATATTCAATATCAGTGGGAGCATCGCTATATTCCTGGGGTTAATAAATTATGGGATTGGCCTTGGATGATTAAGAACACGGGGTTAAACAACATGAAATATTGGTTAGCTCATGTACTTAGACCGAAAAAAACCACCTTAAGCGGTCATTTTTACGCTGAAAGTCAGTTCGCCGGTAGCGTCTATTATGGTGATGAAAGACCACTAGCATCAGCACTTGCCTCCAGCAGCAACAGACAGCGTCGTAGTGCGCATTCTACCAGTGCTCCTTCAGCCAGTGAATCTTTAAAACAACAGCTAGAAGATGCCGGCCTTAAAAATGTCACCGTCAAGATCCGACTTATAAAATAAGTCCAATCAGGATAGTTTTGAACTTTGCTTCAAAACTATCCGTTTAACCATCAACGTATACCTATTGCTATTTAAAATGAGCATTAAGGTGCAGCTCATAAGCAGATTCAATCCAGCTAGTATCACCGGCAATCACATCGTCCGCATGAAAGGTTGGGACTTGATGACGAATACTCAAGTAATTATTAGTCATGATTAATGGCTGTAACACATCATCAATATGCGGCGCGTTTTTAAGCACTACGCCTTTACCCAGATCACTACTTTTCATATTTGAAGTAGTGACAATCATAAACTTATTCGCCGGAACCTGACCACCTTCGCCATATTGCTCAGTAATGGTAAATGTTTTTTCATATTGCAGTACTTCACCAAACCATTTGATCATCGGTGCTGGCATATTGAACCACATAATAGGGGTAATATAGATAATGGTGTCAGCCCATAGCAGTTTATTCAACTCGCGATTAATATCCAAAGTATCTTTAGTGACATCAGACACTTTAATCTTGTGGCCTTTATCTTTGAGGTTTTTTTCAGTTAAATAGGCTAAAAAACTATTCAAATGCCCCTTGGCATCAAAAATAGAATAACCTGCGGTAATAATTAATACGTTCATACTTGCTCCAGTTAATGAATCAGAATCGCTAGTTTAATACTTGTGACAAACTTTGATAATTGCTTTAATAGTGAAATTATTATTCACAAAACCTGAAGAATATGAACAAAATAGACAACATGGCTTTATTTGTCCGTGTGGTAAAAACAGGCGGCCTAGCTGCTGCAGGACGTCAGATTGGGCTATCACCGGCGAGCATGACAGCACGTATGAATGCATTAGAGCAGCATTACAACACTCGGCTACTCAATCGCACCACCCGTAAAATTTCATTAACCGACGCCGGTCAGCGCTTTTATCAAGCTTGCTTACGTGTTTTAAGCGAAATGGAAGCGGCAGACGCTAGCCTGACTAGCGATCAAGCCTGTTTGTCGGGCCAACTTCGCATCACTGCCACTTCAGATTTCGGACGACAGTTTGTCGCACCAGCCCTAGTTAATTTTGTTGAGCAACATCCGAATGTTAAACCCTATTTATATTTAACCGATGGCGTGATCAATTTGATCGATCAAGGTTTTGACCTTGGGGTCAGATTTGGTAATTTACCCGACAGTAATTTAGTGAGCCGTCATTTGGCCAATAACCGCCGAGTACTGGTCGCCTCAGCAGCTTATCTAAAGCGCCACGGCACCCCACAACAGCCACAAGATTTACAACACCATCAATGTTTAGTGATGGAACGGCTCGGTGAACCACTCAATGAATGGCAGTTTAGTACCGATACAGGTCGTCAAACGGTGAAAGTGAATCCGGCTTTTGTCAGTAACGACGGCGCAATTATTCGCCAATGGGCGTTAGCTGGAACAGGTATTGCTTATAAATCAATTTGGGATGTAAAACATGATCTCGCTAGCAAGGAATTACTAACGGTATTAGAGGATTTTAGCTTAGGTTTTCAAGTGAGTGATGATAACCAGACTGGATTACAGCTAGTCTACCCAAGTCGCCAGTTTGTGCCAAGGCCAGTCGCGGGGTTTATTGATTTTATAAAAGAATATTTAACAAAAGAAGAAAAGGGAACATAACTACCCCACACAATAATGAGGTAATTATACCAATCAGATTAAATTATTTATAATCTAAGCAGCGTTAGTACTTTCAAAAATTTTATCGGCAGAAGCAGCAACAAAACCGGTGTACTCTTGACCGTTTGCTAAGTTATAACGTTGAGCAAACTCATAAAAACATGATGGGATTTCTAAATCACCATCACTAAAGCTAACAATCGCTTTATCGGCCATGGTTGAAGATTGCTTCAATAGCACCTCTTCACTGCCTTTAATTTCGCCACCGGCCATATTCAAGGCATAACCCGCTTGTTTAAGCGTATCGTTCACTTGCTCTAGGGTATCAAACGTAGTTAAGGTATTAACATGTACGGTAAAGTGATTAGCACGGTAGCCCCAGGCTGCTGTCCATGCGGCATACTCGCTTTCTTGCAATAAAACTTGGTATTGCGCTTGGCTAACTTGCCAAGGTGCACCGCCATAAACAAACCCGGCAGCGCTAGTGACTGACTCATCAACTTGTGCCACTAACTCAGTGACAATCTGTTGCAACGACTCTGAACATTCAGCAACTTTCAACTCACTAATGAAGACCTTTGGTTGACGCGGATCGCTATGTTCAAAATGCTTAGCATTAAGTTTTTTCGCTTCAAAATTATATTGGCCTTTCTCTTCATAACCAACCGCAATAAAATGTGCTGCTAACACGTCTAAATTAACCGCTGCTAAGTCAAAAGTCCGGATCGCAATATGATCATTCAATACCGCTTGATCCTGACTTAATAATTGATGAATTTTCTTTGCAGATGGGGTTACCTGCAAATATTGCTGCCATAAATTGTCAAACAGCCCGTTAACATCATTGTGCATTACTTACTCCTGGGTAGGTTACCCATCTAAAATCAAACATAAAAAAGGGGTGGCTAATGCCACCCTTAACTAAAAAAACTTACTGAGCTTAGAACTTAAGACCTGGGACCAATGTCGCTGGCATAACCACTTCTTCAGCTTCCATTGAAGCAACAGGGTAAGCACAATAGTCAGCCGCGTAATAAGCACTAGCACGATGATTACCACTACCACCAACACCACCAAATGGTGCCGAGCCGCTAGCGCCAGTAATTTGCTTATTCCAGTTCACAATACCGGCACGAATACGGTCGAAGAAATATTCGTAATCATCACGACTATCCGCTAATAACCCAGCTGACAAACCAAACGTGGTATTGTTAGCTAACTCGATCGCTTGATCGAATGAGGTGTAACGGATCACTTGTAACAATGGACCAAAATGTTCTTCATCAGGCAATTGTGCCGCAAAATCAGTCACATCAATTAAACCTGGTGTCACAAAGCCAGTACCAGCAGTATGTTCAAGCTTGATCAGTATCTTAGCACCTTTGCCAATCAACATATCCTGAGCAGCAACCATCGACAATGCCGCTTTTTCAGAGATCATTGAGCCCATGAAAGGTTGCTCTTCATCATTATAATGACCGACTTTAATCGCTTTAGTCACTTCAATTAGCCGAGCGATAATCGCATCGCCAGCTTCGCCTTGTGCAATAAACAGTTTACGAGCACAGACACAACGTTGACCCGTTGTAATATAGGCAGACTGGATAATGTCATGGACGGTTGCATCAACATTAGCAACATCTTTAACGATAAGCGGATTATTTCCGCCCATTTCTAAGGCTAAAATTTTACCTGGCTGACCAGCAAATTGCTTATGCAACAGGTGACCAGTGTTTGAGCTACCCGTAAAGAACAAACCATCGATTTCATCGTGGTTAGCAATCGCAATGCCCGTTTCAACTTCACCCTGAACCAAACCAAGTACGCCCGCAGGAATACCCGCTTCTTGCCATAATTTAACCGTTAGTTCACCAACACGCGGTGTTAATTCACTTGGTTTAAATACCACGGTATTACCCGCAAGTAATGCAGGTACAATGTGACCGTTAGGTAAATGACCAGGGAAGTTATAAGGACCAAATACCGCAACAACACCGTGTGGCTTATGACGGATAAATGCCTTCGCGCCTGGTGCTGGATTTTCTACCGTGCCAGTACGTTCATGGTAAGCTTTGATTGAAATAGCAATTTTACCTGCCATGCCAGCTGCTTCAGTACGAGTTTCCCATAATGGCTTACCGGTTTCTAATGCAATAGCTTCAGCAAGGTTTTCTTTGTTTTCAGCCACTAGCTCCGCAAAACGTCGCACAATTGCTTCACGTTTGTCAAAATCTAGTTGCGCCCAATCAAAAGCAGCTGCGCGAGCAGCTTTCATCGCCAGATCCACTTGAGCAGAAGTCGCTGTTTCACCTTGCCAAATAACATCGTTAGTGGCTGGGTTAACTGATTCCAATGAATTACCTAAACCGGCAAGCCATTGACCATTAATAAATTGTATTGAATTCGACATCTAATTTTTCTCCGAATTTATAGTGCTAACACGCGAATAAAATCGCCGTCGGTCACCTTCAGCGCATCTGCATGCTGCTGAGTTAAAATTGCTATATTGTTGTTTTCATCGACATTAATATCAATCTCTGTCGCTCGGAAGTTTTTCAAGTCAACATTACAGGCAACATGACCAATGCCCTGCTCGACTTCACCAACCTTGACCGTCATGCGGCGGCTATCTTTCACCGCTTTGATCTGATCAAGTTGACATTCAACCGTTGGGCCGGCATCAAAAATATCGACATAACCACGATGAATAAATCCTTCACGCTGTAATAATTTTAAAGCGGGAAGTGTCTTATGATGAACTAGCCCAATAACGTCTTGCGCCGCTTGGCTCAATAAATTAACGTAAATAGGGAAACGTGGCATTAGCTCAGCAATAAATACCTTATTACCGATCCCTGATAAATAATCAGCGGTCGGAAAGTCCATGCCAAAGAAATGCTCTTCAAGCCATTGCCAGAATGGTGATGTTCCTTCGTCGCATGACACACCACGCATTTCAGCAATGACAGTTTGACCAAAACGTTCACTAAATTCGGCTAAAAACAAAAATCGAAAACGTGATAATACCCGACCATTACTGCCACCACGTGCACATTCCTTAAGGAATAAAGTACAAAGTTCAGCCGCGCCAGTGTAATCATTACACAGCGTGAGAGTCTCAATGGTGTTATGCAGCTTTAGCTCTTGAGAACTGTGCACAACTTTACCTAGATGGTAATGATAAAAAGCACTTTCAAGTCCAACAGCAGACTCTAAACCACTGGTACCGACAACTTCGCCAGTCTCAGTATTTTCCATCACCAACAGGTAACCTTCGTTACCAGGTTTATCAGTGTCTGTTGCAAAAGACTCAACAGAGTGTGCAATGCGTGAACGCAGTAATTGCTCATTAGTCGGTAGCGAGGTAAAACCAACGCCAGAATCATGGGCAATTTGCATTAATGCTGGATAGTCAGCTTCAGTAATTGGGCGAATGACCAACATATGAATTTCTCCAAATAAAGGCAGAAAAGAAAATAAAGGCTAATTAATTAGCCTTTAGTTTTTCAGATTAAGCGTTAACTATTTTCGCAACAGCTTTTTCGAAACGAGCCATACCTTCGCTAATATCAGCGTCAGGTATAACTAATGAAGGAGCAAAACGCACGATGTTAGCACCAGCCACAAGAGCCATTAGGCCTTCGTCAGCAGCAGCAACCATAAAGTCACGGGCACGACCTTGATATTGCTCGTTAAGTACCGCGCCTAGTAATAGACCTTTACCACGAACTTCAGTGAATACATTGTATTTAGCATTAATTGCGGCGAAACCAGCACGGAACAAAGCTTCTTTGGCTTTAACGCCGTCAAGTACTTCAGTGGTGTTAACTGTATCGAATGCTGCTTCGGCAACGGCACAAGCTAGTGGGTTACCACCATAAGTTGAACCGTGAGTACCAATTTTAAGGCTCTTTGCAATAGCTTTAGTTGTTAACATTGCGCCGATTGGGAAACCGCCACCTAGTGCTTTAGCAGTCGTCATGATATCTGGAGTCACCCCCAAATCCATGTAAGCGTATAAAGAACCTAAACGGCCAACACCTGTTTGTACTTCATCAAAAATCAATAAAGCGTTGTGTTGATCACAAAGAGCACGTACGCCCTTAATGAAATCGCTGGTTGGGCTAACTAATCCGCCTTCACCTTGTAGAGGTTCGATCATCACAGCACAGGTTTTATCAGAGATAACCGCTTTAAATGCTTCTAAATCGTTGTAATCAACGTGAGTGATCGCGCCAGGCTTAGGCCCGAAACCATCAGAGTAAGCAGCTTGACCGCCTACTGTCACGGTGAAGAATGTACGACCGTGGAAACCTTGATTAAAAGCAATGATTTGATCTTTGTCACTGCTGTAATTATCAAGTGCCCAACGACGTGCTAATTTAAGCGCAGCTTCGTTTGATTCAGCACCAGAGTTAGCGAAATAAACTTGATCGGCAAACGTTGCATCGGTTAACTTTTTAGCTAAACGTAAAGCAGGTTCGTTAGTCATCACATTGCTTAAATGCCAAATTTTGTTTGCTTGCTCAGTCAACGCCGTCACTAATGCAGGGTGACAATGACCTAAACAGTTAACGGCAATACCGCCAGCAAAATCGATCAATTCGTTGTCATTTTGATCCCAAACTCGAGAGCCCTGACCACGTACAGGGATGATATTTGAAGGTGCGTAGTTTGGCACCATGACATCATTAAACAGTTCACGAGTTACTTGCATTTTCTCTGACATAGAGTTAATCCTCTTGATAAAGACTTTAAGCAGTCTATTAATTAGTGATACGCCAATGTTTCTAAAACTAGGCTTAATTTGTCGAGGGATTATCACAGAATAGTTGCCAGATGTCTCCTGCATTGCTTGTTTATTAACCTGAGCGGAACGTAAAAAGGAGAGGTTCACTAAGCCACCAATTTTATTACTGCATAAATAACCAATATCTATCCCTAAGGCATGACTAAATAGTCAAATTTTCGAATTAAACAGTCAGCAAAAAAAAATCACAATTAAGTGATTTTTTTTTCATTTTATGGCAAAAATAGTAAAATTAAACTTCAATCGCTGGCACTTTTAAAAATTTAACCTTATTAAGCATTCGAATACTATCGGCATTAAGCTGATAATATTTTAAATAAGCCGATGCTTGCGCTTTATTCATTAGCTCGGCCTTAAACATTTGTTTGAATACCGCATAAGCGCGTCCCTGTGCAATTAACCGCGCCGTTGGACTTAATTCATCCATCGTCATCGCATTAGAGAGCTGTTCGAGGGTATTGCCCAATGGGAGATGAGATAACTTAAACGCCTGCGCCAGCCGAAAGCTAATTTCAGCGCCCCGTAACGGTAAAATTTTATCGAGCACAGGGGCCGCGGACTTAATTTCAGAGATCCGATCACTCACTTCAGAGGACTCCCCCTCTTTAGCTAGCTTATTCAGGTTTTTTAGTTGAACACTAAAACACTCGTCAATTACATGTAAAATATAAATTGCACCAATTTCATGAAAAATTGCCTGCATATACACTTCATTAGGATTACCAATTTCCTTCGTTATGGATAACTGTCGAGCAGCTTCGGCAGTAATTTGAATATGCATCCATAATTTTCGAGAAGTTTGGTTAAACTTACGACCACTATCTTTTAATGCTTCATGCATCACTAAGAATGGCATTAATAGCCTCAAATGATCGACCCCTAAAAAACTCAAACTTAATTCAGCATCTTTAAGCTCTAATGATTTACCTGACGATTTCTGGCCAATGGAGAATCTATTAAGCAAGGTCACCATATTTTGCATTAAGCCACGATCTTTAACGACCAAAGGCTTAAGGCGAGAAATCGACGCTGCCCGTGCATTCAGCACATTCATCGCTGACATCAAGTTTTCACTAATGGCAAATCGGCGCAGGCTTTCGGCATCGAGATTTGTTAGTTGAGCCTGAGCGGTGTCCTCTACCGTTTTAAATAGTTGCGCTTCCAGCGTTCGAAACAAATCTAAACTCGCCTGACGTTCAGCCTGGCGCTTTAACGCCGGGCCTAATTCAACATCAAGCAAAATACGGTTGTCAGGAATTTCACTATCAACAGCAGGTTCATTAGGCTTTAATAGCACTTTACTGACTAAATAACGATAAAAGGTATGGTCTAACTCTTTTATTGAGCTCGACTTAATTCCTATTTTTTTCGTGATCGTCGCTTTAGCAGCAGATTGCTCTTCTAAAGTCGGTTCTTCATTTGTTTGGTCCTTACCGAACCCTTTATTTAAGCGACTCACAAAGTTCCCTTTATTTTAAATTTTGTTCAAATAATTTAAAGATTCGACGATACTCGTCAAGCCAGCTTGAAGGCTGTCTAAATCCGTGAGGCTCGATCGGGTAGATAGCAGTTTCAAACATTGGTTTTTCTAATTCAATTAAGCGTTGGACTAATCTGACACTGTCTTGAAAAAACACATTGTCATCAAGCACACCAGACATAATCAATAGCGGTTTAGTTAAATTCTGAGCATATTCAATAGGTGAACTACGACGATAAGCAATATCGTCATCATTGGGCGTATTTAGGATATTAGATGTATAACCAAAATTATAATGAGCCCAGTCAGTGACTGGTCTCAATGCCGCGCCCGCTTGAAATAAATCAGGCTCTGTAAACAATGCCATAAAAGTCATGAAACCGCCATAGGAGCCACCATAAGTTCCGACACGTTTAATATCAACTTGGAAGTGACGCCCTAAATAATTAACACCATCTTTTAAATCTTGTACTTCAGGCGTGCCCATTTGACGATATATCGCGGTACGCCAATCACGGCCATAGCCTTTCGATGCACGATAGTCCATATCCATCACCACATAGCCTTGCTGGGCGAGTAAATTATGGAACATAAACTCACGATAATAACCTGACCAACCATAATGTGAATTTTGTAAATAACCAGCGCCGTGATTGAATATAACGGCAGGATACGAAGAAGCTTTAGCGGAATCAAACCCCTGTGGTAAATAAATTTTAGCGTAAATAGGTGCATCAACATGACTTGATGGCACTTTCACAATACGAGGGGCCTGCCAGTTATATTGTGCAAACTCTTCACTAACGGTCGACGTTAACCTCATTAAAGGCCGCTCGGTGTTTAATTCTTTAATATACAACTCAGGATGTTGTAATAATTTTGAATGAGTGAGTAATAATTTATCTTGCTGTGGGCTTAACTCATAATCAGTAACACCTTGTAATTGTGTTAACGCTTGCGATTTAGCAGAAGCTGTCTCGACTCGATAGATCTCATACTGCCCAGGATGGGATTTGTTAGCCTTATAGTAAATAAAACGTCCGTCGTTTGACTGAGTTAAATTACTGACTTCAAATTTACCCTGAGTAAGTGCTTGAGACTGTCCAGTGAGCGATGTCACATACAGCTGTGAATAACCGCTTTGTTCTGACAAGTAATACAACTTGTTTGAGTCATTTAACCAACCAAATTCATTAAAGGTATAGTTGACCCAAGCATCATCGTGCAATCGGTGTAATGTCTCTAACTCAGCAGATTTAAAGTTATAGCGGGTTAACCAACGATCTTTATTATCGATTGCTTCAAACATAATGGCTAATTCGCTGCCGTCTTTATTCCAGACAATCGCGCTTTGATCCCAGCCCCAGTCTTCAATTAAAGTAATACGACGTGCCGATTTTTTCGACTGATATTTCTTGTTTCTTTTTTTAGCATTTTCAGCTTTGACACTCGCTAGCACATCTTGGTCGTAACCGGGAAGTGCCGACAAATCGATAGTATTTTGGCTGCGGTTAGCGATATCGATTAACACAAACTGCTGATCTGGAGGGTTATCTTCAGCAACACGGGCGCGTACTAGCACCGGATCTACATAACCGGTCGCGGCTAAATAATTTGGCATAATGTCATGTTCGCTGCGCCAATCGTAATCTTTATCTTGAGTCACCACTAATAACTGCTGACCGTTTGGCGATAAACTTAACGCGACGAGTAGTTGCTGTGGATCAAGATAAAAAGGCGGTTGCACCAGAGTGTCATTTTGATTATTTAATTGGGTTTTTCGTTGATGACGCAATGCTTTGTTATGGTGTTGCAGAGCAACATATTTAATTAAACG
>SPKZ01001272.1_pt1 | contig 28720 bp, 23 predicted proteins | sample 2456571 | NCBI WGS metagenome assembly SPKZ01 (sample SAMN11192286, study PRJNA482655) | marine metagenome | biome: ENVO:00000447; feature: ENVO:00000244|ENVO:00000211|ENVO:00000569|ENVO:00002023; material: ENVO:00002151; isolation source: ocean water from marine abyssalpelagic zone ... | reverse complement strand
TAACCTTTATGAAATTTCAAGTATTTTCGCAAGAAAATAGTTTGATTTCTTTTTAAGGTGTGAATGACCAGCCAGCCCCTGTGGGACGGGCGATTTATCCTCTGCGGACGTTTGAGTAGGAAATCAGTAGCAACAATCCGCAATAAATTGCGGTCAGTTCAGTATCCCAGCCCGGTTTCCTTGCGATAGGGCTCACTCTCGATTCCGCGTCCGGAACTGGGGTCGGTCACTGGTCCCATCGTCATGCGCTGGCCTAATTTGAGAAGCCGGTAGCGCTGGCTGAGCCGTTCGCAGCTGGAGGTGAACTCATCCGTTGAAACATTGCCCGGGTCGAACATGTCGTAGTGGGCCGGGATGACGAGGCTTGAGCTGGTTGCCTTGGCCAGGGCAGCGGCTTCAAAACCATTGAGGCTGTCGCGGCCGTCCGCGGCTTTTTCGTCACCATTGATAGGCATGAAGGAAAGGTTGATAGGCCAGCGGCGAACCGCTTTGACGAGATTGGTGTGCCAGATGGTCTGTCCGCTGTAGTAGAGAGCAAACGGTCCGAACAGAATGACGTAGCCGAGGTCCTTGGAATTGCTGTTCACGTCGCGGCGGATTTTCGGCGTGGCGGCGTCGATGCCGTGGAATTCGAAAGAGTCGACTGTCACGAAAGTCTCTGCATTAACCGGAACGATGTTCGGGCTCGCTTTTCCGAGGAGGTCGCGAGTCTGGTCTTCGATGCCTGCGGGAACAACCAGTTTGAGGTTGGGATTGGCAGCCCGGAGAGGCAAAAGGGTTTCCGGATCGAGGCGGTCGGGTTGGGCACTGCTGCAGAGGACCGTTTCCACACCTTCCAGCGCCAGGGGGTCGACAACCCGTTCTGAGACTCGTCTAATGGGAGAGGCCGTTCCCTCGGTGGGGCGTGTGACGGAGTCCGAAAGATAGGGATCAATCAGGACGCCCTGGCCGTTCCACTTGATGAGAAAGCCGCTTTGACCCAGCCACCAGACGTGAATGGCTCCGGTCACTTTATCTGCCTCGCGGAAATCGTTAACGAATTCAGTGTCTTTTTGAACGGGCTCAATCATAGGTCACAACATCGGCGGGCGCTCCCCAGTCAGATGGAGCCCTATAACATGCTACGAAAAGAGCCGCTTCACAAGGCTTCTGGATTATAAAGCTAGTTTAAAAACCAGAGTCACTCGACTTTCTTATATTCCCACACTCACCGATGTCGATCAGGGGATTTTAACTTCGACTCGCTGGTCGGGCTGAAGTCCGCTCATCGGGGCCGCCGCTTGCGAACCATCCGGGTTGAGAATTGAGAGTGTTTCGATCGTTTCCGCTTCGCCGAGCCCGATGGTGAGGGAAAAATCGCTTCGAACAGTTCGAGGAATCTGTTGAAGAATCCAGTCATTGTCGCGCGGCACCGCCGTGATTCGTGTGCCCTCCAGGGGACTGCCGTCCAGCGTGACATGAATCCATCGTCCAACGGGACCGGTCGTATGAAGCCAACGAACACTACCTGATGCAGTTTCATAGATCAGGTCGGCGTGGCCGTTGGCATCGAAGTCGTTGGACTCAACACGCACGGGGCTGTCGAGGAAACTCCCGCGGCTGGTGATGGAGATGTCGCGAAAATTGGTCCCTTCCCGATTCCAAAGGACGCGGTTCGTTTTGAGGTTCGGTGTGCCTATCAGAAGGTCTTCGTAGCCGTCATTGTCGACATCGAAAGATCCGATTGAGGTAGCGGGTGCTTCGGGAAGTTCGAGGGCTTCGGTAACATTCGTCATCTGGCCTTTGCCTTCGTTATGGAGCAGCTGAAGTCTGCCTCCGGCAACGGTGATGAAATCGATGAGACCATCGTTATCGAAATCAAAAAAATGACCGGGCGCCGCGGCGCCGGAATCTGTCAGACCGAGCCCGGGAGCAATATCATTGAAACGCCATTCTGCGGCATTGGCCGAGGGTTGTCCGACGTAGAATCGGTTGGCAAGGCCTTCAATGCTCACATAGTAGTCCGGAACGAGGTCCTCATTGATATCGACCACTTCAATTTGTCGAGTTCCTCGGGGAATCCAGAGTTTCAGGTCCCAGGCGACCGGTTCGAAAGCAGCGAGATTGTTTTGGCGGTAAAGTTCGAGCGGGTGGTCCTCACTGCCGACAAGAAGGTCAAGGTGACCGTCGCCGTCGAAGTCCAGCCAGACAGCGAGGTTGGTGGTGTTGAATGACAACAGCCCGAGATCAGAGGTCACGTCATCGAACTGTCCGTTGCCCCGATTTCTTAAGAGAGTGTTAGGAAGGCCGTCCTTGCGTGTCACGAGTAAATCGAGATCTCCGTCAGCATCGTAGTCAGCCGGGTAGAGTCCGTTTCCCGGATGGGCAAAGGCAGGCCATTGAACCTGGGAGAGATTTCCCGAATCGTCGAGATGAAACGCTTTGGCACCGCCGTCGGAAACGAACTCAACGGTCCCGTCACCATTGAAGTCGCCGATGCAGTAAGGAGCTTTCATCCCGGTTTCCTTGTTCGCTAATCGAACGTCAAAAGTGTCGGATTCGGGTAGCGGGGCAGTATTGCGACGCAGGCTCTCGGGGATTTGAGCGGCGTCGATATCGAGGGCAGAGAGGGCGAGGTTGAATTGCCAGATCTCTTCCGGCGATGGGTTGCCGGTTGAGTTGTTCTGTATGGTGGTGACGAACTCGCGGAGCCAGTCCTCGTTGGAGGGGGCAGCGTCTTCCGGGAAGGGCAAAGGTGCATCCGGGAGGCTGCCGAGCAGGAGTTCCACCTGTGAGGGGGGAAGGGGAGTGGAAGCTGTGTCAGGATTGGCTGCCCGTTCGGCGAGAAGTGCGGAAATGATTTCGTCCACCTTCATCCCCGTGTAACGCTCCATCAGCCGCCGATCGAGACGGGGCGGGCGTTTGGAAGGGATGACCTCCGTGAAGACCGGATTTCGTGAAGAGATAAGCGGCAGGATGCGCTCGAAGTTGACCAGAACCAGGCCGGTCACAACCAGCAGGCTCGCAATGATCCAGATGACAGCTCGTTTCGACATTCCCGATTGGGTTACTTTGGATCAATCCGGGCTTCAGTCAAACCGGGGCCCTGTCAGGACTAGCTGAAGTTCTGCCAACGGTGAAGAACTTCGAGAGCCCGTCTACTGTTGATTGCGTCGTTGGCCAGGGTGAGCCCCTCCGCCAGGTTGGAAGCTTTTCCGCAGATGACCAGGCCGGCGGCACTGTTGAGAGTGACCAAATCACGCTTCGGGCCGGTCAGGCTTCCGTCGAGGATGCCTTTGAGGATTTCTGCATTTTCATCGGCTTCGCCTCCCTGCAGCTCGCTGAGTTCAGGCGCGGCCAGTCCAAGTTCAACGGGATCAATCGTGGAAGCATCACCGGTGGTTGTCCAAATCTGGGTTTCGCCGATGGTCGAGAGTTCATCCATTCCGCCTGCCTCTCCGGCACTGCCATGAGCGGCCCAGGCATTTTTTCTTCCAAGTCGTGAAAGGATATCGGCATAGATCGCGCCGACATTTGGATCAAAAACACCAATCAGCTGGTAATCGGGCCGTGACGGATTGAGAAGCGGACCAAGCAGGTTGAAGATGGTGCGTTTCCCCCGCTGGGCGAGCAACTGGCGGACCGGGACGACTGCCTTGAAGGCGGGATGGTAGAGAGGGGCAAAGAGGAAACCGGCTCCCACTTCGGCGACGCATCGTCCAAAATCTTCGGCCGGCAGGTCAATCCGGATGCCGAGGGCCTCAAGCACATCGGCGCCGCCGCTCTTGGAGGTGATGCCACGGTTGCCGTGTTTGACTACGGCAACGTCGCAGGCAGCGAGAAGAAAGACACTCGTCGTGGAAACATTAAACAGGTCCAGCTTGTCTCCTCCGGTGCCGCAGACGTCGATGAGCGGTTTGTTGATTGCGTCGCGGTCGAGTGAAGGTTCGATGGCGCGGGTGAGGAATTCAGAGGCAAAGCCGGCAATTTCGGCGGCAGTCTCACCCTTTTCCGAGAGAGCTTCGAGAAAGTCGGCTTTGGATTCGTGATCGATGGACTCGTCGAGAATGGATTCGGTCGCGAGACGAATATCGTCTGCGCTGAGTTCTGAACCCTGGCGGAGTTTTTCTACGAGATCGTGCATGCTGGAAGTGAACACCGGTGCTTCGGAGTTGCCAACGGAGAAAATCTATTTGAGAGTGATTTTGTGCCATCGACACCGGCTACAGCCTATGGCGTCAGAAGATTCAGAATTCGATTCATTTGAAGACCCGGAACTCGATTCCGTATCCGACAACCCGAACGACTCCTACAAGGGGAGCTTAATCCTTGCGGATCCGAGTTTGAAGGAGCCGACTTTTTTCCAGAGTGTTCTCCTTCTCACCGAACACAGCATGGATGAGGGCGCTTTCGGCTACATCATGAACCGCCCGCTCGGCAGAACGGTGGGAGAACTGCTCACTGAGGAAATTCTCTCTGATGCGCATCATGAGAAGCTATCCGACGTTCCCGTCTTTCTCGGAGGGCCGGTCAATCGTGAGCACCTTACCTTTTCTGCCTTCGGGTGGTCAGAGGCGGGGGAGGAGCTTCAATACAATACTCACCTCTCCGCTGCGGAAGCGGTGATGCACCAGATGGAAGGATTTCACATCCGTGCTTTCGTAGGCTACTCGGGATGGTCCGAAGGACAGTTGGAAGATGAGATGGAGAACAACTCCTGGATCAGCCACAAACCTGAGCCGGAGGTGATCGACCTCTCTAAAGTTGATGGTCTCTGGAAGCTGCTGCTTCGCGACCTCAGCCCGTGGCACAAGCTCATCGCTGACGAGCCGGATGACCTTGGGTTGAACTGATCCTCACATTACCTCTAGAATCATCAACGGAGGATCTTCGAGAATATCTCCGGTGGTTTTTCCGAGGAGTTGCTTTTTGAGCGGCGCAGCCGGGCCGAGCACAGTCACGGTATTTCCGTCGTCAGTTTCGCAAGTGAGACCGCCGCCGGCGGGGGCAAGCAGGTAGAAGACGGACTCGCCGTCGAGGTCGGCTTCGACCAGGGCACCGGGGGTAATGGGATCGTCCAGATCAAGGTCTGGAAATTCAAATGAGTCGAGCGAGGCGATGGCTGTCTGCAATTCGTCGGCTTGTTCGGCCTGCCCGGCGGCCAGATAGGAGGCTTCGAGACCGCGCGTGTCGTATTTGCTCTCCGCCTTGGTGTCCTCTCCGGTGGCAGCTTCGTGGGCGCCTTCCAGTGCTTTGATGGCGCGTTCATACTGGGCCTGCAACTGCTGGCGGAGAGATTCGACGATGGCTGATTTGTTCATGAGGCGGGCGGGCCGGTTCAGGGGGACTCGCGATAGCGTGCCGGGGTCGTTCCGAGGATTTTCCGAAACTGGCGGGTGAAAGCACTTTGATCGCAGAATCGGTATTTTTCTGCAAGTGAAGCAATCGGTTCGCTTCCTTTTCGCAATTCGACAGCCGCGGCGTTGATGCGCGTGCGAAGGATAAAGTCCCGGGGGCTCAGTTTTACGTAGTCGAGAAACTGTCGGTGAAGTTGGCGTTCTGAAATACCGAACTCACGCGCCAGCTCAGCCACCCGCAAAGGGATGGTCGGATTGTCGCTGATAAATTCAATGGCCCGGCCGGCAGCATGATGGGCGGTGGGCGGGGACTCCCGCGAGGCGAAAGGACGAGTGATGCCAACGACACCAAGTGGGGAGTTGTTTTCGTCGAGGATGGGATACTTCGAGCTGGCGTGCCACTCGAGCTTGCCGTTGTGGTCGTAGAGAACCTCGGGATGATCAATCAAGGGTTCTTTGCGGTTCATGATAGCCCGGTCACCGGCGACCAGTTGCTCGGCGACCGGGTCCGGGTAGCGGTCGAAGTCGGTGGTTCCGGCAAATTCGGACACGCTCTTCAGCCCAAGTCGATTGAGCAGGGCGCGGTTCCCGTGGAGGAAACGGCTGTCGGTATCCTTGATGAAAAAGTAGGTATCGGGGAGATGCTCAAATATCCGTGTCATTGCGAGACAAACTGGATGCCTCAGCAGTGGTGGTGCAGAATTGAATGTATCAGACATTTGTCTGATAAATACCAAATAATGTCGGCTTGTCACAAGACGAAGAGGAAATTTTCCCGCAGGATGGTGGATCTTTCGAATCATGAAAAAAACTGCCTTCACCCTTATTGGATTCCTGATGACCTCCCTGGTCAGCGCCGAAGAGAAGCGTCCCAATGTTCTCTATATCATGTCAGACGATCACGCCGCCCATGCCATTGGTGCCTACGGCAGTCGCCTCGCAGCGCTTGATCCCACTCCGACGATTGATCGTCTCGCCAAGGAAGGAATGCTTTTCGAGAATGCTTTTTGCACCAACTCGATCTGTGCGCCCAGCCGGGCTTGTGTCATTACCGGTCAGTATCCTCACACGAATGGCGCGTATGACCTCGGCGGAAAGATCGAATCGGAACGCCAGTATCTCGCCATCGAAATGAAGAAAGCCGGTTACCAAACCGCCATGGTTGGTAAGTGGCACCTGAAAGAAGAACCCGGTGCTTTTGATTTTTACACCGTCCTTCCGGGGCAGGGAAAATATCACAACCCTGAGTTTCGGGTGCGTGGCGAGAAAGGGTGGCCCAAGGATGTGATTACCTATGACGGCTATCACTCCTCCGATGCCATTACTGAGATCACGCTGGATTGGCTCAAAGAAGGTCGCGATGAAGACAAGCCGTTCTTCCTGATGCATCACTACAAGGCGCCTCATGACTACTTTGAGCACGCTGAACGTTATGACGAGTATCTTGCCGATGTGGACATCCCGGAGCCCGATAATCTCTGGCTTGAGAATCAGCCGAAGTTCGGCTCCATCGCAACACGCGGCTATAATGATGAACTGGTGCCTCACATCGGCACGTCGGTTGGAAATCGTAATCCGAGACGTTCCTATGCGGTCGATCTTCCGCCGCGATTTGCGAAGGACTTTCCGGAAAACTACGACCCCGCCGATTACACCGAGGATGAAATCAAGCGGATGTCCTACAATGCCTATCTGAAGACCTACCTTCGTTGCGTCAAAGGCATCGACGACAATCTTGCCAAGCTTTTCGCCTATCTTGAAGAGATCGGGGAACTGGACAACACCGTCATTATCTATACCGGCGACCAGGGCTTCATGCTCGGGGAGCACGATTACCAGGACAAGCGTTGGATGTATGAAGAGTCGATGCGCATGCCTTTCCTGATTCGTTATCCGAAGACGATTGAGGCAGGCAGCCGCACTGACGCTATCGTGGAGAATGTGGACTACGCTCCGACCATGCTGGCCTTTGCCGGGATCGAGACGCCCGACTACATGCAAGGCGAGAGCTTTAAAGGAATCTGTGAGACCGGAAATGAGCCGGAAGAGTGGAAGAAAGAAGCCTACTACCGCTACTGGATGCACATGGCTCACCACGACAACCCGGGGCATGTCGGTATCCGGACCAAGGAGCACAAATTGATCTTCTACTACGGCGCCAAATACGACGGCAGCTACCGCACGCCTCCGGCATGGGAGCTCTATGACCTCGCGAAGGATCCTGCTGAGAACGTCAATGTCTACAACGATCCCGCCTACGCTGACACGGTAGCTAATCTTAAAGAGCGGCTTGGCAATCTCCGCACCAGGGTGGGTGATACCGGCGAAGACTTTCCTGAGCTCGAGGCCATCCTGCAGGACTTCTGGGCCTACGACGGCGACGACAAAGCCGAGGCGATCACGATTTCGAATGAATTCCTCTCGGTGCGCGAGCAGGAGCTCGCCACTCGAAAGAAGAAGTGATCTTTCGCCGCGCGGCGGGAACAGCTTTGCGGCTTGTTCCCGCCTCAACGGCTCTCTATCCTGCAGGCGATGAACCGTCGCCGTTTTCTTTCTCGCTCCGCCGGATTGTCATGTGCTGCGATCGTTCCCGCAATCGGGCAGGACTCTGAGCAGGAAAGGGGAGGCGCGAGCCGGAATCGGATTGGAGTCTCCAGCTATTCATTCTGGAGATTTCGGAATGAGAATTATCGCCCGCTCGAGGTTTGCCTGGATCATGCTGCGAGGATCGGGTTTGACGGGCTTGAGATTCTACAGCGCCAACTGGTTGATGTTTCCCCTTCGGCGTTGAACGCGATTAAGGCGCACGCTTTCAGTCTCGGCCTCGACTTGATGGGTTATTCGACCCACCAGGGGTTTCTGTCTCCTGACAAAGCCAAAAGAGAAAAGAATATCGGTCATACGACGGACTGCCTGGAGCAGGCTTATCAGTTGGGTATCCCGACGATGAGGGTCAATACCGGTACCTGGGGGACATCGAAGTCCTTTGACGACCTGATGGCCAACAAGGGGATCGAACCTCCGCTCGAAGGCTATAATGATGAAACCGGATTCCAGTGGGTTATTGACGCTTATGGAACGCTGGCAGGGGAGGCGGAAAAACGAGGAGTCGTGATGGGATTGGAGAATCACTGGGGTCTCGGGAGGACTGCTGCCGGAGTGATTCGTGTGATTGAGGCTGTAAACTCTCCTTGGCTGAAGGCCACGCTGGATACCGGCAATTTCCTCGAGCAGAAATACGAGCAAATGGAAGCGCTGGCTCCGCACTGCGTCCTCGTCCAGGCCAAGACTTACTACGGGGGAGGCACTTGGTACACCCTTGACCTTGACTACAGCAGAGTCGCCGGCATCCTCAAGCAGGCAAACTTCCGCGGATATATCTCCGTGGAGTTTGAAGGCGAAGACGATGTTTTGTCAGGAACTGAACGAAGCCTGGAGATGCTGCGCTCGCATCTCTAGGGATTATCACCCAATGTGATCGATCAGTTCGTCGGCCGAATAGCGAACCTTCGGTGAGGATGCATACTTGTCATCTTCGGCACGATAGCCTGCCGGGCAGACAACGGCAGTCGTGAGTCCTTTCTCAGCAAGCCCGAGGGCTTCGTCATACATCGCCGGAACGAATCCTTCCATCGGGCAGCAGTCGATTCCGAGCAGGGCGGCTGAGGTCATGAAGTTCCCCAGTGCGATATAGCTTTGAAGCTTGGCCCAGCCAATGCAGTCTTCAGAGCGTGGGCCTTCGACGATGTCGCCGATCATCATATTTTTGTAGAAGGCGAGCGATTCCTCCTCAACGCCGCGGGCGGTGGCGGTTGCTGAAATCAGCTTGTCCACGTCGCCTTCGGTCATTTCGGTCCGAACTGCAAAAACAAGCAGGTGGGAACAGTCCGCTACCTGCTGTTGCTTGTAGGAAGCGGGAACCAGCGAAGATTTGAGTTCCTGATCCTGTATGACAATGAACTTCCACGGCTGAAGTCCGTAGGAAGAAGGGGTCAAAATGAGGGCTTCTTCGAGAGTTTTCCAATCAGCTTCGGAGATCTTCTTTTCCGGATTAAAGACTTTGGTGGCATAGCGCCAGTTCAGCTTTTCGATCAAGGTTTCGTTCATTTCGGGAAAAATGGCCAGAAGAGGCAGATCCGTCAACGCCGGAAACCTACCGATTCGGCCCGATAACACTGCCTGGAGAAGGGATTCGACCCCCAAAACTTAGATTTTAAGTGTTTGATTATAATGGAAATTATGATAATTATTCACCCATTGTAATGGAATCCGCCGAGGATCAAAACTTTCCGGTACCGCACACCCTTCATAGCGAATTGACTCCCGCTCCCGACCGCGTGAGAGGGCTCTGGCGTGTCAGGCTGGAGAAAATCATGGGAGATGATCCTGAAGAGCGCTGGGGGGGGCGACTGATCCGTGTCGCGAGCGACATGATTGTCGTTTGCGATGGGGAGCTAAACATTCTCTTTCACAATCGCGCGTTCCTGAAGGGCGTTGGTTATCAGTCGGGAACCTTCACAGGGCGTTCCCTGATGGAGTTTTTTCCGTATGACGACCACGCGGAGGCCTTCCGCGCCTTCGATGGTTTGAGGGAAGGACCACAGGCCGGGTTGAGGATCAATGCCACCTTTCTGACGTCAAACGGTAATCGTCAGTTTGATGCCCGCGTCACGCGCAGTCGGGTCAAGGGCGGGGGAATGCACCTTTACCTTATCGCGAGGGAATCGCTGAAGCAGGAAGTTACCAAGCCCGTTCGCATTGAAACGGCGCCAATTGATCCGATCTTAAACGGCCTTCCCCTGGCTGCGTTCCGAACTGACCGAAAGCTGAAGGTGACCCATGTTTGTGGTTCACTCTGGGATGAACTGGGCTTCGATGCCAAGCAACTGATCGGGGGCGATTTGAGCAACACTCAGTGTCACATGATTCCGCATTTCCTGCATGAGCTGGACTTCTGCGACACCATGGCCGGCCTGACGATGCATAGCGACCTCAAGTGGAAAGACGAGAGCTACGAAATCACGGTCGAGCCATTCATCAACGACAGCCGCAAGGTGATTGGCACGGTCGGAATGATTCGCAAAGCAAAGCAGGTTCCAGAAGCGACTGGAGCCGAACACCTCCAGTTCCCGAGCCCCAACGATTACACGCAGGCGCTCAAGCCAATGGGAGTGCATCACACGCATCAGAAGACCCGGAAAATTGAGATTGGTCCTCCTCAGGTCGCCACTGCCGAAAACGAAGTGCGGATTGATGAGGAAGATCACCGGAATATTCCCGCGGCGATGACGGCACCAGTAGCGCCGCCGCTGCCTGTTCCGAAACCTGTGGGCTCGCTTCGAAAGAGGCCGCGAAGTTCTGAACTGATCGAGGACGAGGTGAGTGACGAAGCGGACGGACTAGAGCCGGAGGGCAGCGAAATTACCGCGAAAGTTGAGCCTGCCCCGGAGGCGGGCGAGAATACTTCCAGCATGCGCAGCATCGAAATCGGTCCACCGTCGATGCTGACCGTTCCTATTTCACCTGTTCCTCCTCCTGCGGGCGTTCGAAAGATCGAAATTGGCCCTCTCCAGCCCTCAGACGGATTTCGTGAAATTCCTGAAGCCACCGCCGAAGCGGCATTGGCGCCGTTCGAATCGATCACCGATGAGGCGGAGGAAGTCGAAGAGATCACGGGTGGATCCAACGACATCGAAGTCATTCGGTCCAAAATTCAGCCGCGTCGCCTCTCTCCCTCAGACGTATTGAATGGAAGTGATGACGAAGCGGCGGATGACCCGATCGTGCTGGCTAACTGAGGCAAAGGGCATCGGCTAAAGCGTCACGGGGACGAGAGAATGTTTCCGTGTGAAGGACGAGTTTCCGCCGTTGATTTCACCGTTGAATTGACCGATTCCTTTATCCGTCTTTATCCAGACAGGCATAGAGGCCGTAGATACCAGAAATGATGATTCAGAAACTCCTCCCTTCCGTTCTTTCCGCAGCTCTGTTTCTATCTCTATCCCATGCTGAGGAATTCCCCGGCGCCGACTGGCAGGATGTTCCCTCCCCGCTTGCTTCTGAGTTTGCTGAACCGGGCGGTAAGATCTCGATGTATGCTTCGCAGTTTCCGAAGAGTTTTAACTATCAGATCGAGAATAACGTTTTTTCCCGGGAGATTTTCCGTCTCATGTTCGAGCAGTTGCTCACGATTGATGATGTGACTCTCGCCTTTGGACCCGGTGTTGCCAATCGATGGGAAGTTTCCGAAGACAGGAAGCAATTCACATTTCACATCGATCCTCGCGCCACCTGGAGTGATGGAAAGCCGATCACCTCGGAGGACGTCGTCTGGAGCTTCAATGCGGTCAAAGATCCCGAGCATCTTACCGGGCCGCTTCAGGCTTCGATGAAGCGTTTGATCGAGATTGAAGCGCTGGATGAAAAGACCGTTCGTATTACTGCCGATGAGATTCACTGGAAGAACCAGTTGGCCTGCTCGATGTTTTACATCATGCCGAAGCATTGGTGGGAAGGTCAGGACTTCAATAAGGTGAACTTTGAGTTTCCGATTGTTTCGGGACCCTACAGCCTCGGAGAGGTAAAGGAGCAGCATTTCGCCCGCCTTGAAAAACGTGATGACTACTGGCGTGCCGGGGATGCCGTAGGTGAAGGGCAGTTGAATTTCGATACCATCGAATACCGTTTCTATGCTCAGCGGGACATCGCTTTCGAAGCGTTCAAAAAAGGGGAGTTCGACCTCTTTGCGGTTTACACTTCCAGTCGTTGGATCAAGGAGACTGAGTCCGAGCGATTCAAGAAGAACTGGATCGTTAAGCAGTCTGTCTTCAATCGTAAGCCAGTGGGGTTTCAGGGGATGGCGATGAACATGCGCCGGGCACCTTATGACGATAAGAAAGTGCGCCAGGCCCTCGCTCACCTCATGGACCGCCAGCGCATGAACGAAACGATTATGTTCAATCAGTACCCGTTGTCCCGCTCCTACTGGGAGGATTTGTGGAGCGGTGAGCACCGGAATCCCAATGAGCTGATTCCTTTTGATGTGGAAAAAGCCCGCAGCCTTCTCTCTGAAGCCGGCTGGGAAGTGAACAAGGACAGCGGAAAGCTCGAAAAGGATGGGAAGCCGTTCGTCATTACTTTCCTGATTCGTGATCCCAGCACTGTAAAGTTTCTCCTGATTTTTGAGGAAGCTCTCAATGATGTCGGCATTGACCTGGAAATCGACCAGAAAGACTGGGCCGGATGGGCCCGTGACATGGACGAATTCAATTTTGACATGACGTGGGCCCCCTGGGGGGCAGTTCCTTTTAGAGACCCCGAGACGATGTGGCATTCCAGCACGGCGGAACTGAAATCGAGCAACAATATCACTGGCTTTAAAAACGACCGGGTCGATGCGCTGATCGAGAAGGCCCGCGGCGAGTTTGATGTGGAGGTTCGCCATGATATCATCCGAGAGATTGACCAGATTCTTTTCGAAGAGACACCTTATGTGCTCCTCTGGCATATGGACTACACCCGCTTGCTCTACTGGAACAAGTTCGGAATGCCGGACCATGTTCTCGGGAAGTTCGACGAAGAGTGGGCAGCCGTGGACTACTGGTGGAACGACGAATTTATGGCGGAAGATTTGAAGGCTGCACGCGAAAGCGGTTCGGAGTTGCCACCGCCTCCGAGAGAAGTGATTTTTGACGAAGTTTTCCAGCCCGGCGTGGCGCAGTCGTTGCTGCCCGCAACTCTGCAGTAAGTTGCGAGCTAGATCGATTCTTCCCGGTCCTGCTAGATGGAACGCCTCAGCTATTTTATCCGAAGACTGCTTCTCGTGATTCCCACCTTCCTGGGCATCACCTTTCTCGTCTTCGGATTGACACAGTTTATTCCCGGAGGCCCGGTGGAGCAGCAACTGGCGGCGATTCGCGGGTTCGGTGGTGGCGAAGCTGGCGGAGGAGCTACCGGCGGTGTCAGTATCTCCGAAGACCAGCGCAAGGCGATTGAGAAGGAGTTCGGTTTCGACAAGCCTTTCCTCGAGCGTTACTGGACCTGGTTGGTGCCCGATGCGATGGGCATGAAGTCGTACTCTTACAAATACAACAACAAAACCGTCTGGGAGCTGATCAAGGAACGCTTTCCAATCTCCCTCACGTTTGGGATTTCGGGTTTTGTTCTCACCTACCTGATCTGTATACCGCTTGGCATTGCCAAAGCTCTGAGGAACGGAAGCGGATTTGATGTCGCCTCCTCGGTGGTGGTCCTGGTACTATACGCCATTCCTGCGTTTGCCTTCGGGATGGTTCTGAAAACCCTCTTTTGCGGAACATCGGACACTTTCTGGGATATCCTGCCAATCGGTGGATTCCGGTCTGAGAACTGGGACGAACTTTCTTCGTGGGATAAAGTAAAAGACCAGGCCGAGCACATGTTTCTGCCGGTGCTTTGCTATGTGATCGGAAACTTCGCGGTTCTCACGATCCTGATGAAGAACTCGCTGCTTGATCAGATTGCGCAGGACTATGTCAGGACGGTGTTGGCCAAGGGCGGTTCGATGCGCCGCGCGGTCTGGGGACATGCGTTGCGCAACGCGCTGATCCCGATTGTGACAGGCATCAGCGGTATCCTCACGATTATGTTCGCCGGTTCGATGCTGATTGAACGGGTGTTTTCTATTAACGGGATTGGTTTGCTGACGCTCGATGCCGTGGTCGGCCGCGACTACATGGTTTTCATGGGAGTGCTGGCGCTCACTTCCATCCTCGGGTTGATCGGTCGAATCCTTTCGGACTTCTGCTACGTGCTTGTCGATCCTCGAATCAGCTTTGGAGGTGAGAAATGAAGAGCTGGCTGATTCATATTCTTGATCCGAACACGAGACGGCGACTTCGTCGATTTGGCAAGATCAAGCGAGCCAAGTGGTCGCTGATTCTTCTGTTGGCCATCTTTATCATCAGCCTTCTTTCCAACTTTATCGCCAACGACAAGCCTCTTATTACCAAGGCGAACGGGCAGTGGTTTTTTCCCGTGTTTAAGTTCTATCCCGAAGACGCTTTCATGGGCAACGGGGTGAATACCCGGCCGCGTTACAAGCAGTTGGAGAAGCGGCCTCTTTTCGAAGAGAATGCGGACAACTGGATGTTCTGGCCAATCATTCGGAATGGTCCGGAGGAGTCCCTCGAGGCGAGCCAGATCGAAGTTGATTCAACCCTGACATTGAGCTTTTCGCCGGCCGATCAGTTGGCCGCGGTCGAGGTGGATTCTCAATTGAACATGCAGCGCAGTCGCGGTGCAGCCGGCTTCTATGGGAAAGCTTCTGATTTTGAGTTGAGGCGCGTGCCGCTGGTCACAGAGCCGGTCGAGGTTCCGGAGGTGATTAAGGCAGCGGTTGCCAAGCGTTTTGAGAATGTGGAAACACCGGAAGTCTCGGTGACGAATGACCAGGGAATTGTGTTTTCGCTCTCGGCCTATCGTCCCCGAAGCAGCGCTCCGAAGCTGGTGCGCATTTCGATGGAGCGTCGTGCTACCGCCAGCGATGAAGAAAAGGGAGTGCTCACTCCGGAAATGGAATGGGAGGAAGAGGCTCCAGCAGCGTGGGGAGGACTGGGAGAAGAGGCCAGGGCGGCCGTTCTGGCGAGGGCCAAGGAAGCGTTGATTGTGCCGCAGGAGGATCTTGCTGTGAGCAGTGCTGACGGAAAAATCAGAGTGAAGTTTGAGAGCGAAACCGTGGAGTTCCCGTTTCGTCCGGTGAAAGGGCACTGGTTGGGCCTGGACAACAGTGGGCGTGACGTGGGTGTGCGGATTCTGTATGCGACGCGCTCGGCCTTGATGTTTGGCATCAGCCTGACCATCGTCACCTACCTGCTCGGGATTTTTCTGGGGGCAGTACAGGGATACTTCGGAGGCAAGATCGATATGTTCGGGCAGAGATTGACGGAGATTTGGGAAGCAATGCCCTTCCTCTTCATCATGATCTTTCTCAGCTCGGTCTACGGAAGAAGTTTCGGTCTTCTCGGTGCGGTCTACTGCGGTTTCAGCTGGATCGCGATTTCCTATTACATGAGAGCCGAGTTTCTGCGTTTGAGGAAACAGCCGTTTGTCGAGGCGGCCCGGGTCATGGGAATCGGACGATGGAAGATCATGTTTCGGCACATTCTTCCGAACGCGCTGGTGCCGGTGATCACCTTTTTTCCGTTCGCCCTTGTGGGAGCTATTTTCACGCTCACATCATTGGACTACCTCGGTTTCGGTTTGCCGCCGGGAACGCCAAGTTGGGGCAATCTTCTGGATCAGGGCCAGGTCCAGCCCTATGCCTGGTGGCTGATTTTCTATCCCGCGATTGCTCTCTTTATCGTGAGCCTGCTGGGAATCTTTATTGGTGAAGGCGTTCGTGCTGCCTTTGATCCGCGAACCGAGTCGAAGCTTCAGTAACTATGTCCGATCCATTGCTCAGCGTGAACGACCTGGCGATTTCCTTCCATGTGGAAGGAAAGACGGTCGAGGCGGTGAAGGGAATTTCCTTTGAGATTCAGCCGGGTGAGATTGTTGGATTGGTAGGAGAATCCGGAAGCGGAAAATCAGTTGGTGCGATGTCCTCACTCAGGCTGGTTCCCTGTCCTCCCGGGCAGGTAGAGAGTGGGGAGATTATTTTTGAAGGAAAGAACTTGCTCGAATTGCCCATCGAGGAACTTCGCAAAGTTCGAGGGAAAGACATCAGCGTGATTTTTCAGGAGCCGATGACGGCTCTTTCACCTCTCCATCCTGTGGGAAGGCAACTCGCCGAAGCGGTCCGGGTGCATGAGCCTGATGTCTCACGCAAGGATGCCTGGGACCGTGCTGTTGAATGGCTTGGTAAGGTAGGTATCCCGGATCCGGAAGAGCGCGCCAAAGCGTTTCCATTCCAGTTTTCCGGGGGGATGCGTCAGCGTGTCATGATTGCGATGGCGCTGATCCTCAAGCCCAAGCTGATTATTGCCGACGAGCCGACTACGGCGCTTGATGTGACTCTGCAGGCCCAGATCTTCGACTTGATCCTCGAGATGAAGGCGGATGACACTTCGATTCTCTTTATCACCCACGACATGGGGGTCATCTGGGAGCTCGCCGATCGTGTTCTCGTGATGAAGGACGGCGAAATCGTAGAGCGGGGCGAGGTGGAGCCCATCTTCGAATCTCCGAAGGATCCCTACACGCGTGAACTGCTCAGTGCGGTGCCCAGGCTGACGGATGAACCTTTGAAGTCTTCGTTCGATCCTGACAATGATCAGCCCTTGATTGAAGTGGAGAGTCTGAGGACCTGGTTTCCGGTGAAACGAGGGGTGTTTGCCAGGACTGTGGACTGGGTCAAGGCCGTCGAGGATGTGAGTGTCGATGTCTATCCCGGCGAGTGCCTCGGGCTGGTCGGGGAATCAGGTAGCGGAAAGACCACTCTGGGGAGATCCATCCTCGGACTGGAGGAGACTCGTTCCGGTTCTATCCGATTTGAAGGCGAAGAGATTCGCGGGCGCGGCTATCACGGCATGCGTCACATGCGCAAGGATCTCCAGATGATTTTTCAGGATCCGTTTTCATCACTGAATCCACGACTGACAGTGCAGGAGATTTTGACGGAAGGGCTTATCGAGCATGGACTGCTCGAAGGGGATGCTCCTGATGTGGCTGCGCATTGGTTGGAGGAAGTGGGATTGCCGGCGGACGTGATTAATCGTTATCCCCACGAGTTTTCCGGCGGGCAACGCCAGCGGATTTGCGTTGCGCGCGCTGTGGCAATGAAACCGAAGTTCGTAGTTTGCGATGAGGCGGTTTCTGCTCTCGATGTCACGATTCAGGCGCAGGTAATCGATTTGCTGATGGAACTTCGTGAGAAGTTCGGCCTTTCCTACTTGTTCATTTCCCATGATTTGAGCGTCGTGAAGCGGATTTGCGACCGTACTGTGGTGATGCGTCACGGCAAGGTAGCGGAGGCCGGAGCGACGGTTGAGCTGATCGAAAATCCTCAAACTGACTACACACGAACGCTGATTTCTGCGGTGCCGATTCCCGGGGATGCTTCGAAGCGGGCCAGGAATCACGCCTGAGGGCGGATTTGCTGAGAAAGTCTCACAAAAAGCTGTCTTGCCGACGCTATCAAGGAGACCTAAAATATCAGCGAATGACGTTGGAAGACTTTCTCGACTCCGTAAGTAACGACGATTCAGCCCCGGAAGACATCAGTCCGGAGTTGAAGGCGCTTTGGTTGACCAAGGCAGAACAGTGGGATGCTGCTCACGATATTGCCCAGGATATTCCCTCAAAGATGGGCTCATGGATTCACGGATTGCTTCACGCTATCGAGGGGGATTTTGGGAATTCTGCCTATTGGTTTCATCGAGCCGGGGAGCCCACGATTACGGCTGCCGGGATCGATGACGAGTGGGAAAGAATCGTCAGGGCAAATTTCTCATAAGGATTGGTCCTGGAATCCGTTTAAAGGGCGAAGATGCGGCTGCCGGAATTACCTGGATATCAGTATGAAGACCTCCTTGGGGAAGATCCCTACGGCTGGTCCTTTGTGGCGTCGCATGAAAGCGGCGAGCGTCGGGTGGTGAAGGTTCTCAAGTCCCAGGCGACTGATGAGTCGTTTCTGAAACGCTACCTTAAGACATTCAGTGATCGGGAACATGCGATCCGGGGGACTGTGCAGGTATTCGACTATGCGATTCAGGGACCGGACTCACTGACGGCACTTTCGACTCCGTTTTTCGGATGGAAGAGCAAGGATAAGCGCTGGCAGGTCACTTCAGTGAAGCGACTGCGACAGTTCTTTCAGGGCGATCAGGCCGTTGAAGTGGTTCGTGATCTGGCCGGGAGCCTGTCCAACTCTCACTACGAAGGTGTGTTTCACGGGGGCCTCCGACCTGCGAGCATTTTCGTGACCGGGGATTCAGGAGGGTTTCAGGATGTCCTCATTGGAGACTTTGGGCAGGCCTTTATGGGCGGGCTTCAGTATCTCGAAGCGGGTGACCTCATGTTCTACGTCAGCCCGGAACAACTGGGTAAAGGAGACTTCTCCGACGGACTCGGATTCAAGTGGGACGTCTACGCTTTTGGCGTGATCGCCTTCCAGATCCTGACCGGTCACCTTCCGCGCCTGGAGCGCTTGCAGCAACAGTGTGCTAAGCACCAGGAAGCTTTTAATGCAGCTGCGGCAATTTCCTATGGCGGGCTGACCCCTGTTTCGGAACATTTTCTAAATCAGCTCGAAAAAGAAAAGCCGGTTGAGTGGCCGGAAGAAGCTTCTGATGAACGCAGCATCGCTTTGCGATCGATTATTGAGACCTGCCTCGAGTTTGATGTTGAGGATCGGCCCGATTCCATGGTCGAGGTTAACGAAGCCATTTCGCGAATCGGCGACATGGCGGATAAGGATGCTGCTCCGAAGCCGGTGGCACCCGCATCTGAGCCGACCCCGGTGGAACCGGCATTTGTTGAGTCTGAGCCATTCAAGCCCGAAGCGGCGAAACTGGAGCCTGTTCAGGAGGTACCCGACAAGCTGGAGCCGGTAGCGCCTGTCGAGAAGGCAGCGTCGATTGTGCCATCGCCCGAGGACGTTGTTGAGGATGAGGCAGCGAAGGAAGAATCCACTGCTAAATCAGTCGAAGAATCGGCCGCTCTCGATGACTCGAAAGAAGAGTTGCCGGAGAGTGGGGTGATCGGAGACGAACTCCCGGATCACGATGAAGAAGGCGGAAAGAGCCCTCTCAATATCATTACAGGAGTGTTCCGCGATCGTCCGGCGTTGAAATGGCAGATCATGGCGGCTGTTGCGATGTTGTGCGTTATCCCGTTGAGTGTTTTGGCGATTAAGAACTATCAGGAACTGAAGTCGGTCGAAGCAGAGGCAACGATCAAGACCTCGGAGCTTCAGGCCAGCGTTGATGAACAGGCTGAGGCTTACCTGATGGAGTTGGCCAGAAACCAGGAAAACTCCAATCAGTTACAGTCTGAACTCAACGAAGTGGAAGACAGTCATAGCCGACTTCTTGGTGAGGCAAAGCTGGCCAGACAGATTGTCCGCCAGACGCAGGAAAATGGAGATGAGTTCTTCCGACTCGTTTTGGACAACCGCGATACTGACGTTCCCGGTTTCCGCGAGAAGCGTGCCGAGGCTCTCATTTCCGGGCGGAAACACTACGAGAACCTGATCGAAGTCTACGGAGATGCTCCGGATTTCATTATCTCGACTGCTAACGCTTTTTTCTATCTTGGTCGAATCTATCGCGAGATGGGTGAGTTCGGAAAGGCATTGGCAGCATTCGGGGAAGCGGAGAGGCGATACGTCGCCCTGCTCGAAGACAGTCGAACCAGGAGCGTGGAGTTCATGAAAAACCTCGCGGTCGCGAAGCGGGCTCTCGGCCAGCTTTCCTACAAGGATGGCAAGTATGCGATCGCCCGCCATTACTTCTCTGAATCTTCCCGTTACTGGACTGAGGCTAGATCGACAGATCCTAATTTGTCGAACGAGGCCGGGGTCAGCATTCATGAAAACTCTCTTTCCGTCGTCGAGTGCGAATTTGCCATCGGACGCCACGATGCTGCCCTCGACGCGACGCGGTCGGTCGGGTCTCAGTTGCTGAAGTTCCAGGAATTGGATCCCGAAAACGATCGTATCATTGGGGCTCTGGCCCATTCGTTTTCACTCGCTGGGCGGATCATGGAGGCAAAAGGAGAGACGGAACTGGCCACAGAAGCCTACCAACAATCTGCTGATCTCTACGCTCAGGCTGTGAAGCTCAATGCAGCCGTGGACGAGTACCAGCTGGGTCTCGGTAACAGCCTCGCCCGGGTTGGTCTTCTCTCGCGAGACATGGACAAACTGAAAGGTGCTGTCGACATTCTTGGCCGCGTGGTGGTTCACAATCCGTTCGAGCCGTCCTACCAGAAGACCCTGGCCGATGTCTACGGTGTGCTGGCTCGCGATCAGCGGGATGGGGGACGTCTCTCCAACGCGATCGAACTTGAGCAGGAAGCCATTTCGATCCTCCAGCCGATTGTCCGCGAGAACGGGCTCAAGACGCCTCCCGATGTGCTCTATTCCTACTCATCGAGACTGGCGCACCTGGCTGAGCTGCTGGGGGACGAGGGCCAGTTTGATGAATCCCGTCAGCCCCTTGGCGAAGCGATCAATGTTCTGGAGAAGATTTCCGAACGCGACAACTCAGTGGCCTCATATCGCAGGGCTCTCGCCCGGGCCCGCGGCCTTGCCGGATTTGCCTGTCTCAAAGCCGGCAACAAGTCCGAGGCAAAACAACATCTCGAATTGGCCAAGGCGGAATGGGAATCCTACGTTCAGGCCAATCCTGATGATATGGACGCCGAACAGGCGGTGAAGTGGACCACCGACCAGTTGAGGGGCTTGTGACAGATCGCAGGTTGCTTTCCTGCTGGAAAAGGCTTTGTTGGGCCCGCATGATCGAGACCGTTAAGATCGAAGATATTAAAGATACCGCAAAACGCGCTGGCGATGAAGTTCTGGCCGTTTACGGCACGGAGTTCACCGTCGACGTCAAAGAGGATACCTCTCCACTGACCGAAGCTGATCAGCGTTCTAATGATGTGATCATTGAGGCCTTGAACCGCCTCTATCCGGACATTCCGGTGATCTCAGAGGAGACCAAGGCGGTTGAGTATTCTGAGCGAAAGGACTGGGACTATTTCTGGCTCGTCGATCCGCTCGACGGCACTAAGGAATTCATCAAGCGTAATGGAGAGTTCACGGTGAATATTGCTCTGGTAAAAGGGCAGACTCCGGTTCTCGGCGTTGTCTACCAGCCGGTGGGCGATCATCTTTACTGGGCTCAGGAAGGCCAGGGAGCGTGGAAGAGCACGGGAGAGGGCGAGGCCTTCAAACTTGAGGGTGGCGAGCACTACTCCGCGAAGGATTCTGTTACCGTGGTGGCGAGCCGCTCCCATCTGACCGATGAGGTGAAGGCGTTTGTTGATGCGCTCAAGGCGGAGGGCAAAGAGGTGGAATTCCTCTCAGCCGGCAGTTCGTTGAAGCTCTGCCTGGTTGCAGAGGGCGGTGCCGATGTTTATCCGCGTCTCGGACCAACCATGGAGTGGGATACCGGGGCTGCTCACGCGGTTGCGCTGGAGTCCGGCCGCCGCGTTATCAACCACGAGACCGGCGGTGATCTGGTTTACAACAAAGAGAACCTGCTCAATCCCTACTTTATCGTGGAGTAGACAGATTCTTTACCCAAGACGACAAAGCTCGTCCCGAAGGACGTGCTTTGTTGAGAATGGATTGAGGAAAGTAATTACCAGGTCTTGACGTTGTCTTTCTTGTATTCTTCGTCCTGAGATTTGCCAGCGCTCCAAACGAGGATCGACTCTGGAAGAAATTTGGAGTCGGTTTCGTTGTCCCATTCTGGCTTTTCGACACGATTGTTGTAGTCTAGATCCATTCGGACGTAGTAATGGTCGAACCAGGGATCCCAGAGCTCGCCGCCTCCATCATCTTCGAGGGTAATACCACTCTTATATTTTTGATCATCACCGCGCTTGGCCTGTTTGTCGGTGTAGAAAGCGATGCGACGAGGATTCAGTCCGCCTTCCTCGGCCTCACTGTCAGCTCCGAGAAGAACGTCCATGAGTTCCTTCTCGGTCCGAAGCTCTTCAGTTTCCTCGCGATCTGGTTTCACGGGATACTTGCGGTATTCGGTGAAGTAGGCAGAAATCGCATTTTTTAGATTATAGGCCGCATTTGAAGCTCGGGTCTTCTCAGCCCTGCGCATGACCCCAGTAGCGGCCGGGAACATCAGGCCAGCGAGAATCCCGATGATGGCAATGACGACGAGCAGTTCGATCAGTGTGAAGCCCGCTAAGAGTTTCTGATTTGGTTTTCCGAGTGATTTTCTCATGTTTGGGGGCATGTTTAGCGGGTTGATACCGTGGTGACGAGTTCTTTTTTCGTGAATTCGCACTTCATTTATTGACAATACAATGTAAACACATCGCCAATTGGCGCGTCCAGCCAATTTGGTGGATTTTTTGACCACGGTTTGAAGAAGAATTTTATCGAGGCGATCCGGGCCCGGGTGAAGGAGCCGGACTATCAGCCGATGAACAAATCCGAAATGGCCCGGGATCTCGGCGTGCCATCTGATGAGCGGGCTGAATTGCGAGCTGCCCTGGTTGAGCTGGAAGCGAGGGGGGAGTTGCTGCGCGGCAAGAAGGCCCGCTATCGGGTTCCAGAACAGAACAGTGACGGAGATTTGATTCGCGGCCACCTTCAGATGTCAAACGACCGCAAGCGTCGCAGCGCGTTTTTTGTGCCCGAGGATCCAGCGAGCAGCCGTATCTTCCGGGACATGGAACGACCGCGCGTTTTCGTTCCCGGTCGCTTCACTTCAACGGCTCTCGACGGAGATACGGTCGATGTGAAGATTCAGCGGGGCGCGCCACCGAAGTGGCACAAGCATTCGCCGAAGCATCGTGCCCGGATGCATGACGACACGGAGTCTCTTCAGGCCCGGGTGGTGGAAGTCGTGGAACGAAGTGGGCGGCCCATTGTAGGCATCTACCATGGCAAGGGAGCCCGCGCCACCGTCGCCCCGGAAGACGGCCGCCTGCCGGCTTCGTTCCGGCTTATGAGTCTCTTGCCTGATGCAAAACCGGGCGACATCGTCGTGGCTTCGTTTACCGAGTGGAGTGATGTGCACCTGCCGCCCATGGCAGAAATGGTGAAGGTGTTAGGTCGCGAGGATGCGCCTGGAGTCGATATTCTTAAAGTCATTCACCGATATGGATTGCCGCTCGAATTTCCTGAGACCGTCCTCGCCGAAGCCGACTTGATCGACGAGGTCGTGTCAGAGGAAGAAATTGCGCGACGCGAAGACTGGCGTGAGCGCGAGGTGTTCACGATCGACCCGGAAGATGCCAAGGATTTTGACGATGCCATCTGCGTGACGGAGAAATCGGAAGGTGGCTGGGAGCTTGCCGTTCATATTGCTGATGTGTCGCACTATGTGAAACCCGACTCGGCATTGGACAAGGAAGCGCGGAAGCGCGGTAACAGTGTCTACCTGGCCGATCGTGTCATCCCGATGCTGCCGGAGAAGTTGAGCAACGGAGTCTGCAGTCTCAAACCCCATGTTGAGCGACTCACTCATGCTGCGGTGATGGATTTCGACTCGTGCGGCAACATGACGAAAGCCCGTTTTGTTTCCGCCGTGATCCGGAGTCACCATCGCTACACCTATGAACAGGCCTACGAGCAGATGATGCTAACCGATGAGGAGGTCGAAGCGATCGAGGATGAAAAGCAGAAGCAACTGACCATTCATCTCAAGCGGGCGTGGCTACTGGGATCACTGCTCCGCGAACGAAGATATCAAAACGGGGCTCTCGATCTCGACTTTGCCGAGGTCAGGGTGGTGTTAGACGAAGAGGGCCGTGCCATCGGGGTGAAGCGCAGCGTCTACGATGAGAGTCATCAGTTGATCGAGGAATTCATGCTCGCCGCTAACGAGGCGGTGGCCTGCGAAACGAAGAATGCTCCGGCTCCCTCAATTTATCGGGTTCACGAAGATCCCGACCCGGGCAAGTTGGAGGAATTCGCCGATCTCGCCCGCAGCTTTGGGCATCGGGTAGGGGATGTGACTCATCGTCCGGAACTTCAGAAACTTCTGCAGAGCATCAAGGGCAATGTCGAAGAACACAGCATCAAAGTGGCGTTGTTGAGGAGCCTGCGACGGGCTGACTATCGTTCCGAACCGATGGGGCATTACGGGTTGGCCAAGACGAATTACACTCACTTCACCAGCCCGATACGTCGATACGCTGATCTCGTGGTTCACCGGGTGTTGCGGCGGATTCTGTCGAAACGGGGAGAAGCCACGGCACCCGATGTCCCGGGACGCACGCCGACAGCGGCGGAAATGGGGGACATCTCCTACCGCATCTCCAGGACCGAACGCGTCGCCGCCGAAGCGGAAATGGAGACGCAGCGTCTCAAGATGATCGAATACCTCGAACGCACCTGTCGCGAAGATCCTGACGCGGCTTTTGATGCCACCGTGTTGGAGGTGCGCCCGATCGGTGCCTTCGTCGAATTGAATGATCTCATGATCAAGGGGCTGATCCGAAAGGAAGATCTCTCGCCCCGCGATGAGTATTTCTTCGACCGCATCCACAAGCAGTTCAAGAGCCGCTGCAACGCGCCAACCCTGGCGACCGGGCGAACGGTCAGTGTGCAGCTTCTCCGGGTGAATCACATCAAGGGCTTCATCGATTTTGTGCCGGTTGAGGCGGCTCCGGATTTCAGCCAGTGGTAGAAACGGAATTGATCGGGTAAGTGATGCGAACGAGTGAACTTGCCAGTTCCCTTTGGGCGTATCCAACGATGATGCCGGACCTGAAAAGCACGATAGGCTCAACAACTTGTTCCAATGACACCCTTTCCCTTCGACAACACTTACGCGAAACTGCCGGACCGTTTTTTTCAGAGGGTGGCGCCGAGTCCGGCCGGCTCTCCTGTCATGATTCAGTTCAACCGGGACCTGGCCGGGGAGCTGGGGTTGGACGTGGATAGCCTCGATTCCCCGGAAGGGTTGGAGTATTTCTCGGGTAACCGGATCCCGGAGGGGGCTGACCCTATCGCATTGGCCTATGCCGGGCACCAGTTCGGCGGGTTCTCACCGCAGCTGGGTGACGGGCGGGCTCTGTTACTCGGAGAAGTGATCGGTCAGGACGGAGTCCGCCGTGATATCCAACTGAAAGGTTCCGGGCCGACCCCGTTTTCGCGGCGGGGTGATGGTCTTTCTGCGCTGGGGCCTGTCATCCGCGAGTATGTTCTTTCGGAAGCGATGGCTGCGTTGGGCGTTCCGACGACGCGGGCGCTTGCTGCTGTCGCTACCGGAGACAAGGTCGCGAGAGAAAGCATGCTCCCCGGAGGAGTCTTTACCCGTGTGGCCCAGTCCCATATCCGAATTGGAACCTTTCAATTTTTTGCCGCCCGGGAAGACTGGGGGAATGTCAGGGTCCTGGCGGACTACGCGATCGGTCGCCACTATCCTGAGGCCGGGGAGGCAGACAATCCGTATCTCGCTCTGCTCGCCGGCGTGATCGAAAAGCAGGCCAAGCTCATCGCGCATTGGATGCAACTGGGATTCATTCATGGCGTTATGAATACTGACAACATGAGTATCTCGGGCGAGACGATCGACTATGGTCCCTGCGCTTTCATGGATGCCTATCATCCTGCTAAAGTATTCAGTTCGATCGACCAGAACGGGCGCTACGCGTATGCCCAGCAGGGACCGATCGGGCACTGGAACCTGGTCCGTTTCGCAGAGACTTTGATTCCGCTGATTGATGATGACCAGGAGAAGGGCATCGAATTGGCGGAAGGCGCCCTCGACCGATATCCCGAAATTCACGGAGAAGCGCTCAGGGCTCGGTATTCGGAAAAAATAGGAATTGAAAGCCATTCCGAAACCGACTGGGAGCTGGTTCAACAGTTGCTGTCGGCAATGGCAGCCGGGCGAGCTGATTTCACGCTCGTCTTCCGACATCTCAGTGGTGCGCTGGAGAGTGGTGACGATGAATTGGTGGAGAGCCTTTTTTCCGATTCCGAAGCCATTCGCTCCTGGATGAAGAGCTGGCGAGAGCGAATTCCTGAAGATGAGAGAGCCAACGCGGTTGCCCTGATGAGGCGGACCAATCCGGTCTTTATTCCCCGGAACCACCGGGTGGAGGAAGTCATTGCTGCCGGCAACGAAGGCGATTATGAGCCCTTTCGGCGCCTCAATGCCGTGTTGCAAAATCCGTTCTTGGAACAGCCGGAATCTGTCGAATACGAGCTGGCTCCGGAACCCTCTGAAGTGGTTCAGGCAACATTCTGCGGGACCTAGTGCCGCTCAGGCTTTTGTGAATCCGCTTTCCACCTTCGAATTGTGGCGCTTTTCGGGACCGCATTTTCGGTGAAAAAGACAGGAAACGGCTGACATTTCGCGGTGTTTGAGGTTTGATTCCACCGATGCCGTCCTTTTCCTACACTGCCATCGACACCGCCGGAAAGCAGGTTTCCGGCAGCATCGTCGTGCGCAATAAGTCGGACGTGTATCGCGAGCTCGAGTCAAAGACGCTCACTCCGATTCGAGTCAATGCCGAGGCCGACGGAAAGGCGGAAAAGAAAAAGCGAAGCTTCGCCATCGGCGGCAGTGAAGAGAAACACGGGCCTACCAGGTTGAAGCGACCGGAACTGGTCCTCTTTACCGAAGAGCTGGCCGACCTGCTCGACGCCGGGATGCAGTTGGAGCGCGCCCTCAAGATCCTGCACGAACGTCAGACCAACGCCTCCATTCGAGCGGTGGCCGGCGTCCTCCGCGACGAGATTCGCGAAGGGGCCAGGTTCTCCAAAGCGCTTGCAAAATCTTCTCCCTCTTTTGATGAGCTCTATCGCAGCCTCGTGGCCGCGGGTGAGGCGAGCGGATCGCTGCCGGAGATCCTGCGACGTCTCGTGGTGAACTTGAAACAGCTCTTTAACCTCCAGCGACGCACGGCCGGGGCGATGATCTATCCGCTGACCGTGTTGATGGCCTGCGTGATCTTGTTGTTTGTCTTTTCCACCGTCCTGATGCCTTCGCTCAGCGACATGATGGAAAAAACGGGGCAGGACCTTCCCATGATCACCGAACTGCTCATTATGTTCACTGATTTCATGTCGAAGTGGTGGTGGGTGATTCTCGGAATCATCGTGATTTCAGCCACCTCGTTCCGGGTCTACATCGGAACGGAGAAGGGGCACGCCTGGTGGGATGGCTACAAGATGCGAATGCCGGCGTTCGGGCCGGTGATCCTGGGGCGTTTTTACGCCCAGTTCTGCCACACGCTTTCGAACCTGGTGAACAACGGAGTTCCTCTTCTCAACAGTTTGAAGCTGATTACCCGCGGAACTCCGAACCTCTATATCCGCAACCACCTTGAGAACGTGGTGCTGGATGTTGGAGAAGGTACCAGCCTGGCGAAAGCGATGGAAACCACCGAAGCCTTTCCGGAAGCTCTCGTAGATCGCGTGGCGATCGGGGAGCAAACGGGTGAGCTGGGAAAAGCATTCTCCAAGGCTGCGGCCAAGTATGACGAAGACCTCGACGTTCGTATCTCGCGATTGACGACGCTGGTCCCGACCGTCATGCTCGTTTTTGTTGCGATGATCGTAGGGGTTGTCGCCTACTGCATGATTAATACGATCTTCGGATCGATGGCCGGAATTCGCGGTCGATAGAAAGATTTATACCAAAGAAAATTGTATGAGACTGAGTCCTGACAAACGTAGAAGGAAAGCATCAGGCTTTACCCTCGTGGAGCTGGTGATTGTGATCACGATCATCGCGGTCCTCGCCGGTTCCGGAATCTACCTGGTGGTAGGTTTCATTGACGATGCCAAATATCAGCGGATCGATTCCGACCTCAAGGCGCTCGATATTGCGTTGAAAGCCTACGAGCGGAACAACTACTTCAAGCCCCCAACCCAGGAGCAGGGGCTCATGGCCCTGGTAGAGCGTCCATCTGGCGATCCTCAGCCGGAGCGCTGGAGGCAGTATCTTGAAGAGGAAATGCTCGATCCCTGGGGAATTCCCTATCAATACCGTTTCCCCGCACAGCAAAGTTCCAAGAAGTATGACATCTTTTCCCTCGGCGAAGACGGCGTGGAAAGCGACGACGATGTCGGGAATTGGTAAGGCGATTTCCCGTCAACAGACCCGACCGGCGAACCGGGCTCGCGGCATGACGCTGGTGGAGCTTATCATCGCGATTTCAGTGCTGTCGATTCTTACCGGAATCGCGGTGCCTGCCATCGACAGCGCACAGCGTGCCCGCGTTGCGCGCGAGCCGGTCAATCAGCTCTATTCGATGGCTCGCGAAGTTCGGTTGCGCGCCATGTCCGAGCAGCGTCCCTACCAGATTGTGTTCGACAGTGAAGGCTTCAAAGCGTCGAGATTCTACCACCCTTATGGTGGTCGCGAAGAGTTCGATGAACTGAAGATGAAGCTCGATCAACTCGATCAGAGGGATGCGATTATTGAGGCTTCTCAAGCTCGTAGTATCGACATGTCCGGACCGCAGGATGTGGATCTGCAACGGGAGCAGGTCGAGGAGGGGATTCGGTTTCTGAAAGAGTATGACCTTGAGAACGGGGTCGACTACAAGCTCCGCTTCTGGGACGACACGGACTGGATCGATATGAACGGCGGAGAGTTTCGACGTTGGGTGTTTCAGCCATCGGGAATGTGCGAGCCGCTCAAGATCCAGGTGCAATCGGAGGGCGCCTTCTTTGAAATCGAATTCCATCCGCTGACGGCGGATGTGAAGCGGGAGCGCTCGTGGGTGGAATGATCGTGAACGGAAACAGT
>SPKZ01018093.1_pt1 | contig 28748 bp, 37 predicted proteins | sample 2456571 | NCBI WGS metagenome assembly SPKZ01 (sample SAMN11192286, study PRJNA482655) | marine metagenome | biome: ENVO:00000447; feature: ENVO:00000244|ENVO:00000211|ENVO:00000569|ENVO:00002023; material: ENVO:00002151; isolation source: ocean water from marine abyssalpelagic zone ... | reverse complement strand
TGTTCCAAATTGAATGAAGCGCCCCCTTTATCTACTTGAGCCTTAGGGTGTATTTCTATCACTACATAGTTTTTCGTAGTCCTGAGAATAACCTCGTTTGTTTTGCTTGGTTTATCACCCTTTGTATAGAAGATTAACGCGTGTTCTGCTTTAATTCGATTTATCATGATTTCAATGTTTTCGTCTTTATAGACCGTGTTGGGGTCTAGTAGTTGTTCCGGCTTAGCGGGTAAAGATTTTAGGTTTTCTATGCTCATAGGTGTAAAAATTTTATAACTCTCCGCATGGATCTAAAAAGACTATGATACTCTGCTTTATCTCCCTAATGCCTTCATTATAGCCTTTTTGATAAGACAATTCCCGAGTGTAATCCATAGCATCAAACAAATTCCCTTCACCTGTGAGATTGTGCCCAAAAATAGCTAGCGCCTTTATCGTTTCGTGAGACAGCTTAATGCTCTCTAGGTGTTTTCTCGCTTCTTCTTTAGTCATGATTTATCCTTGTTAATTTTATCCTGTTCTGCCTTCTCTAGTTCTGCGATTGCTTGCCCTAGCTCAAGTCTGTTTATTGTTCTGCTATTTATCCTGCTCACATCTCACACACATAGGATTAGCCGCCCCCGTGAACATATTGATTACGCCGCGGGGATTATTTTTGAAATATTTTCTTGGATCCTGCCCCCACTTCCACGGCAAGTAGTTTTATATAACCCCCTAAGTCTCCCTTTTTTATATTTTTACCTTTTAGTATAAAATCTTGGGTACAAACTAATCTATAATGATCAACATCATTGATAGTTTTTTTATCTGATTTATCTAAAGATAAATATTCATTCAATTTCATCATAATTATTGTAGATTACACTGTGGGTCATATTCAACTCGGTATCCTTCTTGCCAAGGGCTTTGAAACCAATAGAAACAAGTATCATTAGTAACAGTATCTACATGGAATTTCACTTTCCAGAATCCTTTGAGAGCATCTTTTTGCCCCTCAAAATAAGATTCTTCCATAATGAACATCAATTCCTTATTTTTGTCGTATTCATTAGAACCAACAGAACCTATTGGCTCTACTACTAGTAAGACAATAGCAATTAATGTTATACAAACAATTAATATAACTCCAGGATCTATATTATTCATTTCTTTGTATAATATTTTTTAAGAATTCTTTTAATTCCTCTTCTGCATCTTTTGGTTCAAACAATTTATGATCTTGGGTTTGCCTTTCTTCATTAGAAAGGTTAAAAACATATTGTAAATGATCTCTTATTTCCTGGTCTAGATTATTGTCAAACTCTAATTCAAAGTTATCAAAATCTTTATATGGAATTTGAAATTCCATCTCAATATTTCCATCACATTTTGAAGAAGCTTTTATAGTCAGTTTTAGACTATCTTCAAGTCTTTCTATAAGTGTTATCAATTTGATTGATTTTCTTCTCGGTTGATGTTGCATTAGTTTCTGAAATTCTGTCAATCTTTCTTCCTTGTGAAAGATAATAACAACTTTTAAAAAACTTTCATCTTCTATTGGTAATTGTTTAATTCTTTCTATAAAATTAATATTACCCTCAGATGCAAAAGATATACTGACAGACTTCTCACCCATAAGATCTCTATATGTGAGCGAAATGTCATTCTTTAGACAATACTCAAATAATCTTAGTGATTCGATTTGTGGAAGATTTTTGAAAATTAAGTTAGTTACAAGCATTTTTCTTTTTTCTTAAAAAATTTTTAATAATTGATTTATCGTACTTAGTCACTATTTCTATATAATCTATATAGAATAATTTATTATCATCCAAATCTCTCTCAATAGATACATAAAAACTTGTTTCTTTATTATAGAATAGCTTTTCTGTTTCTGTTGCAGAATTAACTAGTTCTTCAATAATATCATACTCAAGAGGAATCGAAAATATACTACGATACTTAGAAATAATTAGGTTTTCTTGACTACAAAGAATATTATTAATTATATCATTATATAATTTATTTTCTTTTTGTCTTACCTCTTTCTTTAAAAAATTTTTAAATCTTTTTATCATGTCATAAGTTTTAGTAATCCAATTAAGACTATTGTTGGATATTTATCATGTGGAAATTTAACTATAGCTTTTTTTCCATCATCTTCAAATCCAATAATCTTACCTATATCAATAATCTTCTTGTGCATACCTATTAGTCCGACTTTATCACCGATTTTCATAATTTTTTTTAAGATTAAAACCTAACCCCCGAAGGGGTCAGGCAGTGCTGCACACAAAGTGCGTGTTAGGGATAAAACAGCTACAATCCAATTCATCGAATTTTCATGTAACTGCTGCTCTAGTTAGGGACTAGTTTTTTATTTCTTACTTGTTTCAATATAAGATCTGCTTCAACAAGAGATCTCATAATTTGAAATTTCTGAGTATCATTTACATTAGAAGGAAGTTTATTAATAACAACACAATATCTTTCAATAATATCATGCATATCCTCATAATTATATGGTGGTCTATCAGAGTTAGATAAGATCTGACAACCATGCCAAAAATACGAAGGTTTTTGATAAAATCCTTCTATGTTGGAACAAATTATAGGCAATATTAGTAATACCTCTCTATAGTTTAGCAAGCGACAGAATCCTATGTCATCATAAAACATAGCATTTCTTGACACCATCTCTCTTCTAATTTCTTCAAAGATTTGATTTGATTCTGTTCCACACCTAGACATTAGTACTCCATATTTGGAGTAATAATAGCTAAGTGTTAGTGTTTGGTTTTCTTTAATTTCAAGCATGGTACAAGTTTTAATATTATTTAATAATTAAAAGACTAGATAAACATACAATGTATATTTAATCTAGCCTCGCTATAATACAATACAATACAATACCTATGACAAAAAAATAACTTGGCATCAATACATTGTACTAACACCAAGTCCAGGTTCTAATACACAGCTAAAAAGTCTAGCACTAAATATATTATACTTAGTTACTAGACTCGTGTTGAAACTAATACCACACCCAAAAAGACTATACAATCATAAATCATAATCATGTATAGCCTCTGCAACCTGTATATCGCGTATCTCAGGTAACTATTAAGATAGGTTGCTATTTCAAATAGGACAGACAACTAGTGCCTGTCCTCAATACAGGATAAACCCGCACCTTGCTCTACTCTTCTTCAGACAAATATTGAGAGTATTTGTCGTCTAACTTGTATTTTGGGAAAAGAGTTTCAACTAAATCCAGAAGTTTTGTTAAACCCTTATCATACAATACATCATAAATGATTTCTAGATTCTCTTTTTCAACTATCTGAAAATAGACTAGTACCTTTAATTTCTTCTCCATAGTTTTAGGCAGTTGCCTCTTTTCTAGTCTACTATTAAGTAGAGTAAGAAAACTACCTAAGCTATTATCTTTAATTGTATTAAAAAACTTATCAATGTTAGCTTCACCAGGTTTCAAGATCTGAGCATAAGGGACAGCAAAGCTGTTTAGATACTCTAGTTTTAGAATATTTCCTAGTGATCTAAACTTGAGGAAATTAAAATAATGTCCGCTGCTAGAAAATTTAATCAACCAATCTTTAAATACTTTCTCATCTCCGTTAATATTTTGACGAAGAGTTTCTAGTTCTTTTTTTAATTCTTCATAAGTAGATGTTCCCAGCTTATTTTTCATAAATGGTAATTTGATTCCTTCTAACAAAGAGGGGTTCTTGATTATTTTATCAGGATAATTATCCCTTAAAATTTGAATAAGTTTTTTGACCTTATTCATATCATAACATCTATAAAACCTTTCTGCAAATTCTATATATTCTTCTTTATTTCCCTTTGTTCTATTACTGAATCTAATAAGTAATAAATGAAGTTGGAACTTACAGCTTAAAGTATTCCAAGCATAATTATGAACAGAAATATCTGTATTAAATTTATCATATAAAATTTGATCTTGTAGAAGAAGAAGAAAATCTTCTTCTCTATCTGAGTATATATAAGGTAATTTGTATTTATTACCTAAACTCAGAATTTTACTTATAACTGTTAAATATGAATAATGCGAATCTGGTTTAATAAAATCTAATATTTGTTCAAGAGTTTTTTCATTCTCTATTTTCTTAAATGTATTTATCCAATTTACTAGCTTATCTTTATATCGAGCATAAGCCATATATATTTTGTAATATATAATATAACTTATTTTAAACTTAATAGATAGTTTTTTGTTATCTATTATATCAATAATAGGTAATATTTTACCTTCAGTAAAAACACTTTTATCTGCTTCATTTTCAAATATTAATATACCTGTTTCATCTAGTATCTCCTTTTTCCCTTTTAAAAGAGGCATATTTGAGTGCTTCTCACATCCTATACTATTTAGATATTTTAGTATATCAATATCATTCTCGTTGTTTATTGCTTCAATAATTTTTTTATCTGAAAATGAAGTATAACTATGTTTTGGATAATATAATTTAAACCATTCTTTAAATAATGCCTTATCCCCTTCTATCTTTTCACAACAATAATTAAGCATAGAGCTTAATTTAAAACGAGTAGAACAAAATTGAAAATTTGGAAAAAGTGAAGGATTTTTATTTCTTTTTTTGTCGTCTGTTCTAAAAAGATAATCACTTATAGTTTCTATTTGTGGAAAGTATTTACTTGATTTAAACCGTATCTCTTCAAGACTATAATCCTTAGTAATAGTTTTGATTTCATGAAGTCTAAACCAGGTAGATTCGTTAGCTATTTCTGATAAAAATTTTTCACTATCTTCCTTATCAACTTTCTCTACAAAATCTTCGTACCAATACTGAAGAGAACATTCACCAAAATAGAGTTCTTTGTCTAATTGGTTTAAAAATAGACTTAACCTAAACTTAATACTTAGTTTTTTGTTTATCAAAATATCATCAAGAGTTGTATATCCACCTTCAAAGTGATCATAAAATACTCTATCTACTGATGTTAATTTTACTATTTCCATATTTTCATTTTTTTAAAACTAAAAGATAGAAACTATTCTAGCACTATCAAATAGCTGATTTAGGATTATAAAGTACCAAAAAAGAAAAAATAGGCTAGGAAGTAACAATTCTTGCTACTTCACTAACCTAGAATAAGATAACGATAGGATTTAGTCTCTGCCATTACTTATCCATATATAATCTATTCTCTTTCTCCTAGAAGCATTTTGCTCAGTATGTCTAGAAGTTGTACTAAAGAGAATAGTTGAGATTAGAGTAGCTAGCTCTAATCTCTGAGCATATAGAGGCTTGTATAATCGGTGATACAAGTGCTCATCCTCTATGACAAAAAGAGTAAAGAGAAAAGATATTAAGTATGTATCAGATATAAGATACTCGTACCCGCATTTAATTAGCGAACCTAATATAATTGTTCTTTTCTCACCTAGTATCTGATCAGATATACTAGTCTCTCTACGTAGAATATAGGGAAGGTAATTGCATGAGTGTGTTACCGCTTCATTTTTATTAGAAGTAACTCATACTTGACCTTCCCATTTTTTATAAAACTATTTATAATAACTCTCTGAATTATTAATAAATAGCTATAGATTATATTTCATTATAAAAGTATGCGAGGACATAGCCCTCTACCTTTGTAAGATCGTCTAGATCTGGTTCTTGATTCAAGATCCAGGTTTTTATCTTTTGTTGTTCACCTGGTTCAAAGAGATCATTAAGATCTTCATCTTGAATGACTCTCATAATTTCTTGAATCAAAGGGTCTTGATCAACTTTGCTCATAATTTCATTTTATAGTTAGGGGAATGTTCATAGTTAAGAAACGAACCAGTTCCTCTAGGTGAGTATATAATATCTTGTATCCTCTATTTCGCGTCTTTTCAGAAGAATACAGAAATGTATTTTCTCGTAAACTCTCAGGGAGTTCGTCGAGTCCAGCTTCGTATTTTATTGTCTTCTCTATCTCCATTTTCAGATCGGCTGCTTTAAGAGATAAATTAGTTATTTTATTTTGATTCTCAACTTGAGTTATTGCAAAAGCACTTAGTTTATTAACATACTCACTCAAATCTCTTTCATTCAGCTTTACAACTTTTAACTTAGGTTCTTCTATTTGTTCTAAAAATCTTATTTCAGATCTTATATCGAACATTTCTTTTTACGCTCTGCCTAGATATTGATAAATATTTTCATTCTCTTTCATCATAATGTATTAATTTATTTAAAAGCTTTTATTTGTAAAATAACATCAAGTTTTTCTTCTGAGATATTAACCCATTTTATATGAACAATATTATTCACTGTTTGTATCATCATACTATATGATGACTTTACTAAACTATCATCTGAGTTACTAATACACTGAAATGTATCGCTTACTTTGATTATTTTAGAACCAGGCAACTTGAATAGATTACCAGTAGTATTTAAAATCTGTAGATTTTCCACTACAAAAAAATCTTCCTCAAAAATTAAAGCAAAATGATTTGATTTAATTTCTATATCTAGAATTTCTTTGTCTTTCAGTTCTTGTAGTATATTTGACATAAAATTGGTTTAAAAGATTAAATTCAGGAGGCATATAGCCTCCCGACTTCTGAAATGCTTGCCTCACTTAATCCTTTTCTTCATTATTTAAGATTTAAATATCTCTTATGGTCCTCAAAACTTAGTAATAAGTCTACCTGGAAATTGTTCTTTAGCTTTTCCAAGAGAAGGAGCTTCTACTATAATAGGTTCATTAAATGAATCATGAAAGATCTCACCTTCACTGACAACTAAATAATTATATTCTTTTATTTCATAGAAATAAAATTTTCTTAGAAAAACTTGCTTTTTCAGCACTTCTTTCTCTACTATCTATTAGCTGTTCACAATTAACCATTTCTAAATCTTTATCTACAAATGATTCCATAGAGACAATTTCTTTATATCCATTATCATCTTCCAAGGTAAATTCTATTCTTCTGCCTGAAAAAATATCTATTTTTCTTATTATTTTTCCTATCATAGCTGTATCGTATTAAATTAAAACAAAGAGAAGAGAATCACTGATTCCCTTTCTCTATGCTGTGTCTAGCAATAAAGTTTGAGATAAGAATCTTGATAGATTCTACATCTTCTATCTCATCAAAGCCAAACATACTCTGTATACTTTGAATCTCTTCAATCATTAACTTGAGGTAATATACCTCTTGTTTAGTGAATAAATCCAATAATTCTTCGTCTTCTGGTAGTTGATTTTTCTTTTCCATCTTTAATAGGTTTATTATTAAAACGCTATGTACACCTTTAGGGCAGTGTGATGGTGATTAGAAAAAACATGGTAATAAGGGTGAGGGGTTTTACAACACTTATAACTAATTGATAATCAACCAATTATAAGCAAAAAAATAACTTCATTAACCTAAAAGTTCTGTTATACAGAAACTTTCAAGTTAAATAAACTCTCCAATTCTATTCTTTTCTCCTCGTGAAGTTGCGAAATATGATTAATGATTAATTGCTTAATCTTTATCGCAATGTCATTTTCTTCAGAGTCATCTTCTGGAGTTATTGAATTGACTAGTCTGAATAAGTCTGTACGCTTCTTGTACCTAAGAGACATACCTTCATACCCTTCCATTTTCTCAAAGATAGAAAGAATATTTTCAATAACATTAAGTTGATCTTGGAGAGCATTTGCCTTATATATAATATCTTTAATATGCTGCATGATTACAATTTTACGCCCTATTAAGTCTAACCTACAAAAAGAGATAGCCATAGCGGGCAAAAAAAGAAAATAAGTGAGGAAACTATGAAAAGAGGAAACCCACTCATGATGAGCGAGTTTCCATGTAAGAGGGGCTGAGATTATAGTTGATTCAGAGCTGTCATGAAGTCCTCAATAGATTGAGTTTCTCCGTTAGCCGAGAATCCAACATTGAATCTGACTACGCCGCTATCATAGCTCAACAAGGTAAACTGGAGTTTCTTCATCCAAGAACCCATTTTGCCATCACTAGGGATTCTTCCACTCTGAGCAGCACGCTTAGAGAATAGAATTTGGTACATCTTTTGACGACCATCTTTCTGAACTTCCCTTGAATAGAAATGCATTTTCGGGTAATTATTTTCCTTGGATCGGAAAATGTAGTTCCCCTCATTGTGGGCAATCCCAACAATGCCCATTTTTTGCATCCAATCCTCTAAAGAAAATGTGCCAACAATAGCGACACCGTTATTGCCACTATACGTACTTTGTCCTGGTTGTGATACGACAATAGCATTGTCATTAGCAGAGGCGAAGGCACTGTCTCTTTGTTCTTTAGTCACGTTAGCTGTTTCTGCAAATGGATTTGCCATAATAGAATGTCAATTAATTAAGTGATACAAACAAATCTAGCCACCATAAAATCTGATAGCCAAAAATTAGTAAGGGTGTCCACGTTGGTACATGGACAAAAAGAGAGAAGCTTATTCAGCTTCCTCCTTTAAATCTATTAGCTCATTGAAACATTTAAACATGACACACCTTTTTCTGTCTTTGTCCATGAAATCGATTGTCAATTTAGAATTGACATCTGCGATTTCTTTGTCTTTGTAGACACTCTTTAGAGTTTTGTGATCTACTTTCCACTCATGGATTGTCATACCCACAATCTGATATGGCATTAAGTAGTCATAAGAGACACTGATATCCCCTCCCTTCTCTGCCACCCAAGACCATTTAGTAATCTTCCCCTCATTTTCTACTTCAAAGTGAAATCCATTTCCTTTTGCAAGAACAGATATAATCTTTCCAACCATAATTGTATTGTATTGTTAAAGTGAATAAATAGATAGAAAGAAGAAGCCTAAATGGCTTCTTCTATATTAAAGAACTTATCCTTATAAGACAGTCTCTCATCAGGTTCAAGACCATAGATGTCAAGAAGAATATCAACTTCTTCCTCTTGAGTAGCTTGCCTTGCTATAGATCTAAGTGCTTCAAAGTCTTCTTCGAGAACGTCAAATAGGGATGATTCCTCTTCTGTCTTTTGAAGAAGAAATTCTTGATACTCATACAGTAGGTAACCTAAGATACTTAGAGTACCAAGAACAAACATAACCAAGACAGTAATAACTTCATAATTCATAGCTCTGTAGGGATTAAGTGTTAGTATTAGTGAAAGAATATATCTCGCCGTGTACTAACCTAAGTAGCTTTCCTACGGGGGGGATTTTTTCTTCCAAGAATAAGTGGGGGTGTTAATGGGTATAGATCACACTCTCATTATTTTTATAACTACAATTTTTTTTATAAAAAATTATCACATCACACTTTCATTATTTTACAACTCAAAAAAATTTTATAAAAAAAAATAGGGAGTTTATCTCCCTATTTAAATTCTACATCAATCCAAGTTACTTCTTTTTTACTATTAACTTTCATTTTCTTATTTTCAACAGTATCAACAACTAATATATTTCCAATATAAACATCATCTATTAATCTTTTAGTTATAGATTTTACATAATATGTATTAGTATAATCATAAGTTTGAGAAGAAACTAAATATCTTTTTTCCATATTTATTTATTATTAGCATCATATTCACCTTCTCCATAACCATTGGCAAAACCTTGTGTATATGCTGCTTCTGCAATTTCTTTAAATTTTGCTTTTATAGATTCTTTTTGTTTTTCAGTATATTTAAGATCATCTTCCCATACTCCACCTTTCAACCAAACATCTAAATAATTTTCAACATTCTCTCTTTTATTTTTAAGAATCTCATTTACTAAAATCCATTAGTATTATTATTTGTTCTCCAGCCTTAACTCCTAACTCAATAAAAGCTTTATCTATAAGATCATCTATAGTACCTACAGTATTAGCTTTATAAGCTAAAGTATAAGGTATATAACTTTCAGGTTCACAAATATCATAGAAATGATTATAAGCTTCTTTATTAATATTTTTTAATTGACTTAACTTAAATAGCTTATATTTAATAGGTTTCTTACCAGCTTCTTTTATTGATATAGTTTGCTGTTTATTGGTAAATTTACTAAAAAGTGATTTTTTCATACTTATACTAAATCTTAAAAAAAGGTTCCACAGTTCTTATTAAATTTACAAAAGGTGGTTCTCTATCATCTCCATACTCTAAATTTTCTAAAATTTCACTTATATCTTTTGGATCTCTCCCGATTAAAGAATTAAAATATTCTATAAAATTAAAAATTTTATTTTCTAGAGATAATATTTTTACTTTAATAAAAAGTTTCTCTTCTGTGTCTGCATATACTATTGATTCTATATTAACTCTATTATATACAATAAAGCAATATCCTGATTTATTTATTGGTCCTCTACCAATTGTTGAATTGCTCATAATTAATAATCTATATCTATTAAAACATTTTCTCCTATTTCTGCTCCATTTTCTATTAATAATTTACTAATTCTATCATGATGTGAATTACCACTAGGTTGTTGTATCATATATTCTATATAGCAACCTGGACCTGTTTCTTCACAGAGAGTACTATAAAGATCATCATGATTATTAAAAATAGAACAAAGAGAAAATATTTTGTAGACTCCTAGCTTATATTTTTTATTTTCATTTTCGTTATGTTCTAATAAATTCTTTTGACTAGTTTCAGATAAAAGTATGGAATCTTTATTTGTAGTAAAAAATGGATCTACAGTAAATTGTAAAGTTTCATATAATCTAGACCAACCTTCTATATCTTCTTTTTTTGCCTCTATATCATCTAAAATATAGTTATCACATACCCAAAAACCTATAATATCTTTATCTTCTGTATGTTTTGAAGTTATCTCTATTATAGGTTTATAATAGTAATCAAAAACATCAAAATATGAATAAATACAATCATAATCGGGTAAATTTAATTTAAACCAATTTGCCCCTTTTACTAAAGGGTGATCTTTATTTAATTTTTCTTTCATAAGTTTTTAAAATTGTTTTTAATGAGTTCATAATTTGGAACTGCTTTAATTAAATCTTCGACTAAAATAAACCTAGCTCCTAGATGTGGTTCTCTGTTCTGTCCCAGTAATATAGTTTCATTATGAAATTCAATATAAGGTTTACCTTTATATTGATTCAAATCACCATCATAAATTTTCCAGTATTTTACTATAGAGCTATAGTCTTTTAGTTCTTTATAAGAGTCAAAAAGAAGGTCAAATAGTAATTCTTGTTTTTTGGTGATCTTAATAAGCTTTTCATACTTTTCTTTATATGAAGCTAACTGATTATGTTTTATATTCATAATTATTATACGATTAACCTACATTAAAGGTTACATTAAAATTACCGTTAGGTACATCTGATAATCCATGTCTAATAGTATTGCATAGAACTTCAGGATTATTAGTATTAGCATATATATCATATACTATATTTCCTTTTTGTCTTTTCAAACTAGTAGTATATATATTATTATACATTGCTAATATTGATGACACATCAGTAATAAGAGTATCTTCTTCGGGAGATCTACTTTCTAGATTTGTAGTTACTTCTAATTTAATATTCACTTTATTCCACTGTTTACTGCCCACTTTATAACCAAAGTTATAAGCAGCTTTTAAATAAAAAAATTCAGATTGATATTGAGAAGGGTTTGTTAGAATTTTGAAAAAGGTACATAAACCTTTCTCTTTCAGGAGGTTTTCAATTTTCGCTTCCATTCAGAAATTTTTAGGACTATCGACTTCCACAGGGTTAAGTGCAAGTTAATTGTTTTCCAATAAAAAAACAAATAAAATATTAAATAATATATTATCAATATAACATCAATATATTATCAATATATTATCAATATATTAATAAAGGGATTACTACGGAATTTCGTACTAAATATTTCAAAGATAAAAGTTGGATTTCTTGACATTGATTTCATTTTTTTATTAAATTTGTTAAATTAAAAAAATTAAATATGATTGTAGAATTTAAAAGTATAAGAAACTCTCAAGAAGAAAGTTTTAATAGAGATAAAACAGCACATATTAGTGGTATATCTAGTTTGCAATTTATAAGAGAAGATGACTATATAGATGTTACTATAATTGATATGACTAAGGTAGAAGATTATAGTTCTGATATTTATCCTTTTAATAATAAAGAGATTAGATGTACAACAGCGAGATTAAAAGGTAATGTATTTACAGAACCTTTAATTATTTCACCAGAAGATTTTCAAATTATTTTTGAAAAGGCAAAAGGTATAAAAGTTAAAAAAGCAGAAGATATTATAAAAAATGAAACTAATACAAAAAGCACTAAAACTTAATAAAGAAAACTACTATAAGGTACATATATCTTTAGTATCTATTTTACTTCAAATAAATTTAACAAAAACAGAGATAGAACTTTTGTCTAAGTTTATGTCTTTAGATGCATCTTTAATAGAAGAAGATATGTTTAATTCTTATGCTAGAAAACAAGTAAGAGAAAATCTCAAGATGTCTCATAGTAGTATTAGTAACCATATTGCTTCTATGATAAATAAAGGTGCTCTTAGTAAGAATAAAATAACTAATAGGATTTTAGTAGATCCTAAATTAATACCTGAGTCTAATAGTCAAGGGTATCAGATAGCAATAATTAATCAATAATCATTTTAACATGGCGGTAAATGTAATTTACGATCTGAATAACTCAGGTCAATATAATCTTCAATATAGTATTGAAGGCTTAAATAATAAAGTATGGTTTGGTTCTGGCTCTCCTGATAATAATACAGGAGAAAATGGAGACAGTTATATTGATACTCAAAATAATGTTTATCATGTAAAAACTAATGGAGCATGGGGTTCAGCTAATAATCTTGTACCACAAGGACAAACTCCTCAAGGTGCTCTATTGGCTGGTACAGCAACACCAACTACTCAAGGTATGGATGGTGAAATTTATTTGAAAGTAGATTTTGTCAATCAAATTATGCATCTATACGAGAAAGCAAATGGAGCATGGGGTTCACCAAAAGCTCAATTCTTCATGAAAAGTATGCAAGCTGGTTCTGAAGTTCATCAAATGTGGGTAGGTGATGTAAATGATCTTCCTACTGATAGAAGTGATACAACTTATTATGAGGCTTATGAAACTTCTAATATCTAATAAAATATGAATAAAAATAAAATACTTTTCTATAGTAGTCTAGCTATTATAGTATTGATGTTTAGTTATCTAGGTGTAACTAAATATCTTAAATCAAAAAATACTTATGTTGTAGTAACGACTTCTACAAGAGGTATTCCAAGTAATGCTACATTTACTGTAGCTTACAAAGGGAATATTAAAGACTGTTATGATACCAGTTATGTTGGTACAAGAATTATTATTAAAAAAAGCAACAACTGTGATCAAGGAAATACCGTTGTTAACTATGATACAGATAATGATGGTATTCCAGACAGTCTTGATATATGTGTTAATGTATATAATCCAGATCAATTAGATAGTGATAGAGATGGAATTGGAGATGCTTGTGATACAACATATTTTGATGATCAATTTAATTTAGCTAGTATTGGTGAAATTGAATTTGATCTTGATGCAAGTGCTATAGATACTGCTGATACAGTAGCAGGAGTTTTACAAAGTTGGACTTCAAGACAAAAAAGAGATACATTCTTACTTTCTGGTGATCCTATTTCTTTTGTCGAAGCAGATACAGCATTGCATATAAATGGTAATAAATTTGAAGCATCACCTAGAGATGGTCTAACTAATTCTAAATTTACTGTAGTTGCTGTTTATAAATATCAAACAGTTCCAAATACAGGTAATTTTCTTATTGCTCAAAATGGTAATAGTAATAGACACTGGGCTATGCTAAATGATGGAGACAATGGAAATACTATTATTGGTCCAGGGTATAGTACAGACAATTTTAATTTAAATAGAAAAATTAAATTTGGTACTGGAGATTCTATGCCAGCTATTATACCTGATAGCTTACAATATATGATAATGAATTTAGGAGTAGGTTCAGATCAATTATTATTTCAACATGGATCTAGAGTATTAAGTGGCGCATCTGATGTAGGAACAAACCAAAATAGACAAGTAGAAATTGGTAATAATACTAGCTCGCAAGATGTATATGTATATAGATTTATTTATTTTAAAGGTATACTGAATACTGAGCAAGTAAATGCTTTAAATTTATATATAAAAGCTAAATACTTTGGTGGAAGTTATCCAGAAGAACCTGCTAAACCTTTAAATGAAGATATTGCTAGTATTTACTTAATAAGTAATAATGATAGTACTAGATTTGAAAGTATTTATACAGCAATGGATAGTGCTAAAGCTAATGATAGTATATTATTAAGTAATGGTAATATTAGAATGAGTTCTACATTAACTGTTAAAGATAGTGTAAGTATTATTGGTAAAGGAAAAAGAAAAACTACTTTAATTGGTGCTTCTCAAGCTTATAATTGGAGTTTACATAGTGGCAATACTTGGAAATGTTTATTCCCAACAGCTTCTATAAATGTACATTTATGGTCTGAAAATCAATCAACTCCTTATACTAAAGAAGAAAATGTTACTAATGTATTAAGTACAGTAAATACATTTTATAACGAAAATGATACTCTTTATTGTAATTTTGGTCCTAGTACAGATCCTAATACATTTATAACTAATGTACCTACATTTAATGATATTGTTGGAGTAACTGGAAAAAATGTAACCTTAAAAGGTTTTGGTATAAAAGGTGGAAGTGGTCTTGGTACAACAAATGGAGAAGGAACTACTATAAGAATAGATAGTACTGCCAAAAACTTTAGAATGAATAATTGTCTTGTAGCTTATGCTGATTATAAAGGTTTATCAATGAATGGTGCTGATATGTATACTTTAGTTGATAGCTCTACATTTGAGTATTGTGGCAAAGCTAATGTTGATATTAAAAATACTGAACCTAATGATAATACATATGTATTTTGGAATCAAGCAAGATCTCAATATATAACCTTTAGAAGAGATACACTTTCTTATGGAAACTTTAGAGCTAATAAACCTCATCAACCAAGAGGTCATGTAGGTTCTCAAGCATGGCATGGAGGAGGTGTAAAAGCAGTACCTTCAGCTAGAGGTCAAATTTGGGAATATTGTCATTTCAATAATAATGAAGATCCAGCACTTTGGTTTGATCATCCTCGTGGAGAAAATATTCTAAGATATAATACTTTCTATAAAAATTATATGGATATTTTCTATGAAATCAGTCAAGCAGGAGCTTCAGCAGGAGATGATAGACCAGAAGATATTCTTTATCAAGCAAGAGTTTATGGTAATGTATTGTTTGATTTTAATGCAGCAGGATCTACTTCTAATAATCAAGGATTATATGTTTCTGCATCAAATGATGTATGGGCTATGTATAATAGTTTTGAAGTTGGTAACTGGCCCCTTGTTATGCATGGAATGGAAAGAGGTAGTTTTTCTCTAAAAAGAAATGTTGCTATGTATAATATTATTTCTAACTCAAATGAAACTGGAAATCCAATGATAGTTATGTATACTGGAACTGGTGCTGTAGATAATAATTATGCTAATTGGAATATATTTAATGTTGAAGGTAGAGAATATGGAAGTCCAACTAATAGATTTCATATTTCTCATACTAGTAATGGAGGTTATGGTCCAACCTATTCTACTTTAGGAGCTGCTAAATCAGCAGTATTAGGAGGTATTACTGGTATTAATGATTCTACTCATAAAGATGATATTGATATTGTAGGTATTACTTGGCAAGATAGTATATTACTAACTTTACCAAATAATTCTCCTATAGCTAAATATGGAGCTTATGCTGTAGATACTATAACTAAAGGCGCTACTCCTACTTTAAATACTAGTAGCCAAGCTGTAGGTGAAGTAACTTTACAATGGAATCACTCTAATAGAATTGAAAATTCAGATGGAACAGATATAATGTCTCAATTTTTAGTAGAAAATATTACTACTGGTGAGTGGAGATGGGTTGCTAAAGGTACAAATACATATACTTGGACAGGATTATCAGCAGGAGATTATAGTTTTAGAGTATATGCTGAAACCTATATTGGTATAAAGAGTGATCCTTTAACTTTTTTGTTTACTTCAGTTCAATAATAAAATCCCCCTTAATTGGGGGAAATTTTTATGATTATAGATAGTAAAAAATTAATATTGGATTTCTATAAAGATCATATAGAAAATAATTATGATATTACGTTTGAAGAATGTAATTTGATTTGTAGAAGTCCTTGGAAATTTCTAAAGATTCAAATGTCTGATGATAGACTACCAAAAATTAGATTTAGATATTTTGGTGTTTTTCAAGTTTATAGAGGGACTGCTATAGCAGCATTAAAAAATAATAAAATAAAAGATAATGAAAAATCTACAAGATTTAAAAAATTACTACAAGACTATATTAATAGATTTGATTCATCTACTAAATGATATTTATTCTTGGTCTATTGGTAATTTAAGATATAAATTATATAATAGTCGTTTTAGATTTTTAGTACCTAAATGGGTTAGAGACTATTATATTCTTAGATTAAGAATTATGAATCCAATTTGTTTGTCAGAAGGTGCTTGTATTGAATGTGGCTGTATTACACCAGCTCTACAATTTGCAAATAAAACTTGTGATGGGGAATGTTACCCTCCAATGACTAATAAGAAAGATTTTAATATGTTCATAAATGGTGAACAAATTATTATAAAAGACGATACTTGGCAACTATCTACTAAAAAGCAAGGAAAAATCTATTATCATACAGTATATAGAAATTATACAAGTATCCATGAATCAAAAACTTTAGATAAATTTTAAAATGTGGGAAGAAATTAGAAAATATATAGGTGAAGTAAAAGTTGGAAAAAAAGTTATTGTATCTTTTAAACATACTGGAATATTAAAAGATATAAAGAAAATGAAATCCTCATGTGGATGTGCTAAACCAAAATATAGTAAAGTTACAAAAGAGTTAAAAGTAGCTTATGTACCAAAAGCAATACCTCCTCAAAGACTGAGATTTGGTAATTATAGATCTATAAAAAAAGTTACTATTACTTATATAGATGGTACTAAAGAGGTATTAGAGTTTGAATCATTAGTAACAATATAATGTCAGTATTATTCCAAATAGTAAATAAAAAAGTAGTACCTACTGAAGAGTGTCTACGTATTAGTCCTTTTAAAGAAATATGGGCTAGAGATAAAACAAAGAAAAAAGAAAAAGCTATCAATGAAATGTCTTATGCTGAATTTATGGTTTCTAAAGAAAAAAGTAATCCTTATAAAGGATATAAAGAAGATGTAAGACATGATAAATTATTAAAAGAAGTAATAAAAGATATAGAATGGAAACCAGATATTTTAGTAAAAGATGCTATGAAATGGATTGAAGATTGTATGACTACTGGTTCTGAGTCATATAGATATATGATGGCAAATATAGAAGCTTTAGAAAAAACAATACAATTCTTTACTTATGATCTTGATTATAATATGGTTAATAAATCAGGTACACCTATTTATAAACCTTCTGAAATAACAAGAACTATTAAAGATGCTGCGGCAGTATTAGCCTCTTTAAATACTTTAAAAAAGAAAGTTGAAGAGGATCTCTATCAAGAAATTAAAAATAGAAATGATAGAGAAATTTCACCTTTTGCAATGAGAAATAGTTTTGAATAATGAAATTAGATGCTATAAGAAATAATAAAGGTATATGGATAAATACTTCTGTATTTAGAGAAGAAGGTGAGTTCTTTAAAAGAAATGGATACTACTGTAGTGACCCTTGGGGATCACCTTCTTGGTATGAATACTGGAAAGAACAAAGAAGAAGATGTATAGAAGGTTATGAAGTAGCAGGAGCTAGAATAACAGGGGATCATTATTTCTATCTTAACTTTTGTCCTATAATGAAAGTAGATGACAGTTCATCTAAAACTTCAAAAAAGATTAAAGGATTTCCAGATTTCTGGGATGGAGATTATAATTATTTTTGGGTAAGAGAAATAGCAAGATATGGATTATTAGATTATTTAACATTAGACCAAAGATACAATTTTGATCTTTTATCTGATTTAGAACAAGTTGAAGTACTAAAAAAGATGTATAATGATTTACATTTAATTGTAAAAATACCCAGTCATACAATAATTAAATCTAGAAAAAAAGATGTAGAAGATATATTCAAACATAATTTAAAAGGTGGTTTTAATTTAATAGTTGGAAAATCTAGACGTAAAGGTTATTCATATAAAGCTGGAGCTATAGCTGCAAAGAACTTTTATTTTAAACTAGATTCAATGACTATTTTTGGTGCATATGATAAGAAATATCTTTATCCTAATGGTATTTTTAGTATGTCTATGCGCTATATAAATTTTATTAATTCTAATACTGCATTTCAAACACCATCAGATGTAGTTAATAAGCCAAATGCTGGTCATATAAAAGCTTCTTATATTCAATATAAGAATGGTATAAAATCAGAAGAAGGATTAATGTCAGAAATAATGGCATTATCTTTTAAAGATAATCCAGATGCAGCTCGTGGTAAAGATGCAGATGAAGTATTTTTTGAGGAATCAGGAGCTTTTGGTACACCTGGTTTATTAAAAAAATCTTATGCAGCAACTCAAGATGTAGTTTTAGCTGGTGAGATTAAAACAGGTATGATTACTATTTTTGGTTGTGTCTGTAAAGGAACTAAAGTTTGGGATAATAAAGGAATATTAAGAAATATAGAAGATATAAATAAAGAAACAGGAATTATTGGATACGCTAGTAAAGGTGTTATTGAAGAAAATATTTCATGGTTAAAACCTCCTGCCAAGAAAGAGTGTGTAAAAATAACAACAGACAAAGGTGAAAGTATAGAATGTAGTATTGACCACCCATTGTTATGGAGTCATAAAAAATATTTTAATTATAAAACAAATAAAAAGAAAGCTACATTCAAAGAAGCAAAAAATATTAAAGTAGGAGATTATTTACTACAGTGTCTACAGATGCCGAAATTTGGGGATAAAGCAATGTGGCAACCAAGACTTGTAGGTTTACTGATAGGTGATGGTTACTATGGTGGTAAAAGTTCTTCTGCTGAATTATGTATAGCTGAAAAAGAATTATGGGATTATATTAATACTATTGGTATACCTTATACAGAAAGAATAAAAAAAAGTTCTGAAAAACCTTTTTTTAAATATATTAATTTTAAAGGTACTCAAAAACAAATGAGACTTTTAGGATTACAAGGTCAATCTAAAGGTAGAAAAAGATTACCAGCTAATATTTGGGACTATAATAAAGAGTCTGTATCTGAAATGTTAGGAGGATATTTTGATGCTGATGGTTATGTAGGATCAGTAGGAAATAGAAAGAAAATTTCTTTAACTTCAGTTGTTAGACCTTTATTAGAAGAAGTACAAATACAACTTTATAAGTTTGGTGTACAATCAACTATCTATACTAGAAAGCATAAAAAAGGTGTAGAATTAAAATCTAATATTACAGGAAGAACAACTATAATAAATACAGAGATTTCTTATAGTTTAGAGATTTGTGATTTAGAGTCAATAAGAAATTTTAAAAAACATATAAAATTACTTGTAAAAAAGAAGCAATCACTTATAGATTCTTGGAATTTAGATAGAAGAAAGAATGAAAGAATATTAGAATACGAATATGAACATACTATAGAAAAAGGAAACTATTTTATAAGCAATAATAAATTAGAGAATTTAAGAGCAAGAAAAGTAGTATCTGTTGAATTTATTGGAGAACAAGATATTTATAATTTGACAGCAGACTATACTCATACATATTTAACTAATAACTTTATATCACATAATACATCTGGTGATATGGAAGGTGGTACAGCAGATTATGCTGATATGATGATGAGACCAGAAGCTTTTGGTTTACTACCTTTTTATAATATATGGGATGAAAATAGTGAGCAACAAAAAGTAGGATTCTTTCATCCAGTAAACTGGAATATGGAAGGATATTATGATGAACAAGGTAATTCAGATTATATAGCTGCAAGAAAAGCAGAAGAGAAAAATAGAGAAAATCTTATTAACAGTGGAGCTACTTCTACAGAAATTCAACAAAGAATGCAGGAGAAACCTTTTGGTCCTTCTGAAGCTTTTGCTACAAGTTCTGTAAATAACTTTCCAGTAGTTGAATTGAGAAAACAGTTAAAAAGAATACAAATAGAAGAATTAGATAAAAAAAGAGGTACACCTGTTAAATTATTTTATGATGGTAATGTAGTAAAAGATAAACCAATATTAGATGGTTCTGTATCTCCTATTGATAGTTATTTAAATGTACCAACTAATAAAAAAGGTTGTATTATAGTTTATGAAAGACCTGTATCTGATGCACCAAGAGGATTATATAAAATAGGGTATGACCCTGTTAGACAAGATGAAGGAACTTCATTAGCAGCTATAATTGTATATAAAGGTGTTCATAAGTCTACTACTTATCATAGTAATATAGTAGCTACTTATGTTGGTAGATTAGATTCTACAGATGATTTAGATGAAATCGCATTAATGTTAGCAGACTATTATAATACTCAAATTATGCATGAAAATGAGGTAACAGGTGTAAAAAACTATTTTAGAAGAAAGAAAAGATTAGATGCATTAGCTATGCAACCTGATCAAGTTATTAGTAGTAATATTAAAAAGTCTAGAGTATCAAGAACATATGGTTGTCATATGACTACTGCTCTTAAAGATGCTGGTGAAAGATATATAAAAGAATGGTTATTGACTATTATAGATTATGACGAAAATCAAAAACCTATAAGAGCATTAGATAGAATTTATTCTAAAAGATTATTAGAAGAACTTATTAATTATAATAGAGATGGAAACTTTGATTTAGTTTCAGCTTTGTTTATGTGTATGTTTCAAGTTCAAGATGAAACACTAGGAAAAGTGTATAGTAAGAATAATAAAAATAAAAATGCAGAAAATCTTTTAAAAATGATGAAAGATATGTATATAAAATAAATTTTTTTTAAATTTACAATTAAAATTAAAATTATGCCACAAAAGTTATTTCATTACGCTTTTGATAGTAGTAATGTACCCGCTAATACTAAGTGGGATTCTAAATATGATAAAATTGATCCTGGTATTGAATATTGGTGGACTAATAATGGTAGAGCACCATTAATGATAGTAACTCCACCTCAAGTTATTAATACAGATTCCCCTGCTCACTTGAGAATCAATAATGAACCAAGAGGTAAATTACCTACAAAAGATGGTTCACCAGCTCAAGCTAATAGAAAAGATAGACACTTTAGAGTTGAAGTAAGACAAAATGTAAGATGGAAAAAATTAGATTATGCTTTACATACTAGAGAAGTTTCTCATTTTCTAATGCATTTTCCTTCTGATTTTAAAAGAAGATCTAATCATGAAAGTGTTATATTTCAATATCATAATGGTAAAGAAGGTCCTGCTGTTTCTTTAGTACTTGGAGGTAATCATAGACAGGTTTATGGTAAAACTCTTACTGACAGATTATTCTTCAAACATTTATATGGAGAAAAACAAAGTCAACCTTCTCAAGCCAGTTCTGAATCTTATAAAGATTTTTATACTATAGTACCTGGAGAAACTATTTGGATTCATTTAGATGTTACTCCTTATTCACAAAGACAAGGAGGATCGCCTAGAACTCACTTTAGTTGGGGTAAATTAGGTACAGATCCTTATAGTTCTACTGGAACTAATTGGATTGTTAAAGATAGAGTATGGCCCAATATATGGAATCAATTTGATGACTTATATAATCCAAATATGAAGGTTGGTAATTATAGTAGAGAAGATCAAAATGCTAGTAATGTAGATCCTAACTATAATGATAACTATCCTACATATTGGGATATGCCTTACTGGAAGCATTATCATATTGAACCTAATGATCCAGATTATAATAAAACTCCAGATGAATTATTTGAACAACTAAAATGTACTACTATACATCCTTCTTTTGGTGGTTCATCTATATCTACTGATGATCCTACTGCAACTATAAAAGTTAATACTACTGTTGGAGTTAATGATACAAGTATACCTTTAATTATTGATAGTATTGATATTAAAAATAATACTATTGTTGATTATGGAATAGTTCATAGTACTTCTAATGCTCCAGATGAAACAGATAATTTAATTGTTGTTGGAACTGGTAATCCACCTTTAAAAACTTCTGAAACAGCAACAGAAGGTTGGTTTGAAGATACATTAAATTATACACCAGTAATTCCTAATACAGGAGGTTTAGGTATGGATCAGGCAGCTTTTTGGCATGATGCTACAATTTATACTGTTAATAGTTTAGGACATAATGAAAATACTGAAGGTACTTTAGAATATGCATTAAAAGTTAGAAGTGGAGAAACTAAGAAATTAATATTTCTAGCTGTCTCAGGTGTATGGGAAGATGTAGATCAACTTAATAATGGAGGTTATGATGCTAGAACATTTACAGTACCTACATTTATTTGTGGTGCTACAGCTCCTAATCCAGGATTTGTAGTAAGAGGGTTTTGGCGACCAAATACTGATAATATTGTTTTCTCTAATTTTACTATATTTAATGGTAAAGTAAAAAGTGGTGGTAGTGAACCAGATGTTATTGGTGTACAAAAACCAAGAGATAATAATAATAACGAAGTTCAAATTAGTAATGTTGTAATGGATGGTATGTGTATTATGGCTGGTATCGATTCTGGTATAGATTTTCGTAGACCAAAGAATTGTGGAATATACAGAAGTATGATTACATATACATTACTTAATTTCCCTGGTGGAGGTACTGATCATAACTTTAATTCTATTGCACAAGGTGATGGTCCAACAGGACAATTTACAGATGATGATATTTGTTATAGAGGAAACTTTATTGGAAACTCTGCACAAAGAAATCCATTAATGAGATGTAATGGTTATGTAGGAAATAATTTTTTAGCATATATTGAAAAAAGAGGTATAGATATTTCTACTAGAGATGGTACTCACAATATTAAAGTTAATGTTGTAAACAACTCTTTAAAAACTGGCTCTAATAGAATATCTGACTTAGTAAGAATTGATAATACAGGTAATAGTGGTTGGAGAACAGCTTCTCGTTATAGTCTTTCTGGAAATGCTAAAAATGGTAATATACCTTCGGATCAAAGAAGTTTAATTGATAATCATTCCTCTACTTCTTGGTCTACATCCCCAGTATTTACTATTAACGGTTTAGATGAGTCAATTAAAAATGATGATACTATTCAATTAGTTGAGGACTACGCAGGACCTTGGTTTTGGAATGGATCTAGTTTTGAACAACCTAGCTGGTGTTCTACAATTATAAGTGAAGCAAAAGCTGGTAATGGTAGATACCCTGCAAATACTACAGCAATATTTGGATCTGACCAACCTAGCATATCATCTACTACTAGAGATATTAGTGCACTAGTTGCATTAGATAATAGTACAGTAGGTGCTAATGGTAAGTATTCAGATTTATTTCATACTTTATTTACTACTTATTATAAAATAGGTTAATCATGGCTGAAAGAACTTTTAATACAAATATAACAGGATTAAGTCCTGCTACTAAATATTATATGAGAGCTTACTTGAAAGTAGGCTCTACATATCATTTTTCTAATCAAATAGAAGTTACGACTACAGGAACATCAGGTAGTTCAGAACCTACTCTTAATCATATCAGAACAGAGAATATTGATAATAAAGGTGCAGATTTTACATTTTCTATTGCAGATATAGGAAATTCTGCTGTTACTAGTTGTGGTATAGAATTAGCTACTAATGCTGAATTTACTGAGAATGTTATTGATGAAGAATTTGTAAAAGGAAATGCAGGATCTAATGTAGATACTCATATAGCTTTAGTAGGTAAAGCTTCAAGTATTGTAGCTAGTGATCAACTATTAAAAACTTTACTTGAAAGTTTTGGTAATACTGTAACTTATTTATCAGTAGATGATGGAGATGTAGATACTGTACCGAATGTTAACACTTATGGTGCTTTGTTTTTATCTCAAACTATGCAGGATACTACAAAAGTAGGTAATCTTAAATCATTTACTGGAGGTATAATTACTGATTATTATCAAGCAATGACTGCTTTAGACATGACTTTAAGTAATGGAGGACCAGGTGGAAATAGAAGAGAAATAGATGTACCTCAAGCTGATAGAACAGATTTAATGTTTAAAGGCATTACTATTGATTCTGATGGTAGAGTTAGTTTAACTGGTAGTGTTCAAGTCTATGGACATATTGCTGAATCTGAATGGGGTACTGATGCTAATATGATTGGCTATAAAACTGGTGGGGGAAACCCAGCTTTAGTTTATTATGACAAAGGTGATAAAATGGCTAATGATGTTATTGCAGCAGGACGTAGAATACTATTACCTTTTCATGGTGGAAGTTATGCAGATATTGAAACAGAAGGAGAAAAGGTTTTAGAAAATGCTGCTAATTATGGACTAGATACAGCAGTAGGTATAGAATTTAGTGGACATATAGAATCTGCTAATTCAGGTACAAAATATTACTACAGAGGATATGCTACTAATAGTGAAGGTACAGGATATAGTGTAGTTAGGAATTTTACTACTACTGGATCTGTTTCAGTAAATGTCCCAGGTAAGGTTACTATAAAATCTTTAGCTTTAGATTTAGATGATAAACAAGTTATAACAAGATATAGATTATTAGATGCTGGCTCAGGTACAGTTACAGATCATGGAATTATAGCTTCTACTAAATTTAATCCTACACTTACTGATGATGAATCTAGAATATATAGTGGTAAAACATTAGGTTTAAATGTAAATGTTGAAAGACAAATAAAAGTACCTGTTATAGAAACTGACGAATCTCTTTATATTAGAGCTTATATAACTACCTCTGTTGGTACAACTTTAAGTGAAAGTTTATTAATTAGGGTAGATGGTAAGAAAGGTAAGAAAAGAGTAAGAATTACACCAAGAGTTAGAGGCAGAAATAGATCTCGACAAATATCTTCTACTCAAGTTCAACCTAATAATTCAACTTATATTTATGAATTATTAACAGATGCTAATACTAATCTAGAAAAAATTAGATTAAAGAATGAAATTAATTCAAACAATACTCTGATAGAACTAAAGGAAGTATTCTTGAATGATCCTAACATTGATGACTCACAATAATTATGAAAAAAATTAAAAGGAGTCAGAGATTGACTCAAAAACAAAAAAATGCTAATAAGAAACAATGGTATATCGAGAATATAAATTTACTCGATATACACCATTATGATTCTGATTTAGGATATGGAGGAGTTTCTGAACAAAAAAGAATGAAAGTAAACTATGAGCTTTTTAACAATATACTAGATCTAGCTGATTTTGAATATGTTTGTACACCTTACGGTTCTGAAGTTGGAGAGCTTCCTGCTAAGATGACTAATAGAGATATAGTATCAGGTAAAATAAAAGCTATCTTAGGTATGGAAATGAAAAGATCTCTACCTTGGAAACCTGTTGCTATAAATCCAGAAGCTACTTCTCGTAGAGAAAAAGAAGAGATGGATAGAATAAAACAATATGTTATTGATTATATTATGCAACCTATAAGAGAACAAGCAGAAATTGAGTCTCAGCAACAAATAAAAGGTAATGAATTAACTCAACAAGAAATAGCTCAAATAAAACAACAGGTAGAACAAACTGTACAATCTCAAACTCCTGATGAAGTTAAAAGATATATGGAAAGGGATTATCAAGATCCTATTGAAGTAATGTCTCAACAACTCACTGAATATTTAATTAAGGCTAAAGATATAAAAAGAAAGTTTATTAAAGCATATAAACATGGTTTAATATCTGGTAAAGAAGTTTTATATGTAGGTATTTTTAATGGAGAACCTGATGTATGGAATGTAAATCCTATGAGATTTTGTTATGATAATTCTTATGATAATGAATTAATAGAAGATGGTGAATTTGCTAGTTGTGAGTATAGATTATATCCTTCTCAAATAGTTTCTTTATTTGGAGATGAATTAACAGATCAAGAAATAGATAATATTTATGAAACATGGTCTGGTTTTGGTATGTCTGAATCTGACGATTTATTTATTAGATATGAAAATAGACTAGACTATGATAGTAATAATACTATTAAAGTTTTACATACAACATGGAAATCATTAAGAAAAATTGGATTTTTAAGTTATTTAGACGAATCAGGACAAGTTCAAGAAATTATAGTTGATGAGAATTATAAAATAGATAGAACTAATGGAGATATAAAGATTGAGTGGGAATGGATTCCTGAAGTATATGAAGGTTGGAAAATAAAATCTGGTGAACCTATCTATTTAAGAATGCGACCTATATCTGGTCAATTTAAAGATATTAACAATCTACATCATTGTAAGTTACCTTATCATGGTATAGTATATGATAATATGAATTCTGAAGTAACGTCTTTGATGGATAGAATTAAAGCTTATCAATATTATTTTAATCTATTATGGTATAGATTTGAATTATTATTAGCATCTGATAAAGGGAAAAAAGTATTAATGAATATTAATGTAGTCCCAGATAGTATGGGAATTGATATGAAAACTTGGGCTTATTATCTAGATACTATGGGTATTATGTGGTATAATCCTAATGAAGAAGGTACTGGACATATGGATGCTGGCTCTATTGCTAAAGAAATAGATCTCACTTTTACTGGTCAACTAAACGAATATATTAATATGATGGAATATGTTCGTCAACAATGTGGTAGATCTGTTGGTATTTTAGACAATGTAGAAGGACAAATAGATAATAATGCTGCTGTAAAAAATACTCAACAGTCATTAATAAATACCTCTAATATATTAGAACCTTATTTTGAAGTTCATGATCAAGTTAAAAAGAATGTTTTACAAGCATTATTAGAGACTGCTAAAGTAGCTTATTCTAATAAAGAATCTGTTAAAACATCTTATGCTTTAGATGATCTTTCTATAGCTATATTAAATGTAGATATTGGAAAACTAGATTCTGAAACTGTAGGAATATTTATTGGAGATTCTTCTGAATCTAATGAGGCTAGAGAAACAATTAAGAGTCTAAGCCATGCTGCAATGCAAAACCAAAAAATAGAATTATCTGATGCTATTACTTTAGTTAGAACTAAATCATTAGCTGTAGCAGAAGAAACACTAAAAGTTGCAGAACAAAATAGAAGAGATCATGAATTACAAATTCAAGAACAACAAAGACAAACTCAAGCTGAGCAAGGAGAAAGAGAACTTCAAGCTAAAAGAGAAGAACATGAAATGGAGAAAGAATTGGTAATTCTAAAAGCTGAAGAAGATAGAAAAACTGAATTATTAAAAGGTGCTATGATAGGTATGTCATATAATCCTGATGCAGACTCAGATGGAGATGGTGAAAACGACTTTTTTGAAATTGCTAAACACGGTTTAGAAGCTGAAATAAAAAGAAGTCAACAACAATTAGAAAGAGAAAAATTTGAGCATCAGAAAAAAGTAGACCAAAAAAAATTAGATAATGAAGCTCAAAAAATACAAAATGATAAAGCAAAAATTAATTCTAGTAAGAATAAATCTTAAAAAGCTATTTAATAAAGTTTCATATTTTTACTTGAATATTATACATTTTAGATATTAATTTACATTATGAATTTAGAGAGTAATTTTACAGGTTGGGAAGACCCAACAACTACAGAGGATTTTTTCAGTATACTTCAAGAGCAAGAAAGTAATTCAATTGAAGATACAATAGAAGAAAAGGAAAATGAAGTTATCACAGAAGAAGACAATGATAAAATTTCTATAAATGATGATGATCAAATTGACCTATTCAGCCAGACAACAGTTCAAGAGACTGATGAAAGTCTCGAAATTGAGGAAGAGTCAGACGAAAACGAAGAAGAAATTGACAACCAAAGCGGGTCAATACAAGCTTTACAATATTTAAAAAGTATTGGTAAAGTTGATTTTGAATTAGAAGAAGGTACTGAATTAGATAATGACTTAGCTGATAATTTAATTCAAGATGGTATTGATAAGGTTGTAGAAGAAAGTATTTCTGATATGATGGGAAATCTTCCAGAAGCTCTGAAACAGATTAATAGATTTGTTTTAGATGGTGGAGATTTTAATGAAATTATTTCTCATATGCAAAATTCAAATCAGGGTATAAATACTGATATGGATATAGAAGATGAAAAAAATCAGGAATTATTTTTAACAACTGCACTATTAAATGAAGGTTATGAGTCAGATGAAATCAGTGCACAAATAGCTTATTTTAAAGATTCTGGTGATTTAGCTAAAATAGCAAAAAAGAGATTTGCTAGATTTACCCAAGAACAAAAGAAACAAAAAGAAGCTCTTTTACAAGAGCAAAGAGAAAGGGCTAAAGTTCAAAAAGAATCTCAAAGACAAGCTAAAAGAACCGCATCAGATTTTATTAATACTAATGAAGGTATTGGTTATATCAAATTTAATAGAGATCATAAGAGAAATCTATCCAGTTATATGGTAGATAAAACAGAAAGATTAGATAATGGTAATTATATAAGTAAATTACAAAAAGCTTTATATATTGATTTACCAAAAAATGAAAAAGCAATGATGCAAATT